>Ga0256404_1006262_pt1 | contig 19936 bp, 15 predicted proteins | sample RumenRJG_01DNA_FD_185990 | JGI IMG/M metagenome (GOLD analysis project Ga0256404, IMG submission 185990) | Bovine rumen microbial communities from Lethbridge, Alberta, Canada - RJG_01 | ecosystem: Host-associated > Mammals > Digestive system > Stomach > Rumen | place: Canada: Alberta | collected...
CGGGCATGGTTTTCCTCCTGTATGCTTCTTGTCTCGACAACTCGAATCATACCGTGACGGGCCATGCCCTCCTTGCTACCTGGGCACTATGCTGCTGTCAAAGTGCGCAAAGAATTGTACGTTACCGACTCTATTCCAGTGTCACTTGTCGAGTGGAGACATTAAATGCGCCGTAGCAATCCGACAATCTCTCGTACGCGCTCACGGTAGGTAAAGAGATATAGGATGTATGCAGCACAGTATCCCAAAAATGCAGCAGCAGGTGGAAGCAGCTCCGTCATTATGAGAAAAGAAAGGGTTAGTACGATTTCGAATATCGTAATTGACGTTTCGCCAACACACAGCCTCTTGGCAACTACGTGCTCCGAATAGATGCTCCTGCCAACAATGGCTGCTACTGTCGCCATAATTGCAATGTATACGGACTGAAAGACGAATGTACCAAGCAGCACTCCCAGTGCGCTAATTGCAACCGTAACAACGTTAATGTAGAGAAGCCTCGACTCTTCTCTCATAACTTTGAACATCGTCGTACACGTAATATCCATCTTGCTGTCAAAAACACAAATTGGCAGTATATATACCAAGTAGGTCATGCTGTTTGCATATTGAGGCAACCACAATAGAAGGAGAAACGCCAGTGGGAAATATAGTGCGTAAACGACTGGAAATAGAAGGCTCAGCGTGTCCCTTGCATGCACATAAAACTTCTTGATTTCTGCTTCCTTGCTCTGTTTTAGAGAAGGAAACAGGACCATGCTTGCTTGTGCCACAAAGGCCGTGTACAGCGTGAGGAGCGAAAATGCAAACGAGAGCTCGCCAAACGTTCTTATTCCCCACTTCGCATCTATTGCAAAGCGGCAGACACCAACAATGAGACTAGACGCGATATTCGCAATCATTAGCTTCGATCCAACGCGTATGCTCTTAATGCTCTCACGAAGCGAGTCTCCCCATCCTAAGAAACCTGCACAAGGAAATTCTCGAACATGATAAAGGCAGTAGATGACCTGCACTGCACTCGAAAATATATAGGCAATTACATACGGCTCGAATGCCCTGATATGTGCAATTAGAAGCAGTGCCAATGGCAAAAGAAAGACCGTACGTTCGACAATGGTCGAATAAGAAGAAAGCTTAGTCTCATTCATTGCTTGCAACACATACATAATGTATGAAGCTGCATTTTGTACAACCATGAAAAAAGCAGCGCAAACAAGAACAAACGTTCTTTCAAATTCAACATCTGATGCAACCGCAACAATTGACACGATAATTGCTACGATACTTTGAAAGACAATTGCCACAATGAATTGCGAAAAAATGAGACGCTTGTCGATATCTTTCCTTGACTTTCCACCAAAAATCAAATATACGCCATCGTTTAAACCAAGATGGAAAAATCCTACGTAACTCGTATAGAAGATGAAAAGCTGCCAGTATCCATACTGTGTAATTCCAAGCAGTTTTGGCACCAACAGAGACTGGAGCACACCCATTGCTAGCGAAACGCCTTGGGCGAGAAAAGCAATGGACATGTTTTTAATAACAAAACGAGCGTTCATCGTCTCCCTATCACTTATTCTAGAAGCATAAAACGCTATTGAACAATCCTCTCGTTTTCTGGAAAACTCATTGTTACAGTAACAATCGTTTGCCCGATTTTTCGTAACAACCCTCTTTTCCAAAAACCAGCTCTCAAGAGAAGAATGATCCTTTTGTACCAGCTTTGATTTGGAATTGAAGTGTATAGGAGAAGTGCTTCTTGATTCTCGCTCGATATCTGTTCCCCGAATGATCGTCTACATTCGATTGCTCTATCCATAGAATCCGAAATATCGCCTTTCGCCGAATTCCAAGTCGCCGCAAGAAAGCTCTTTAGAACTGACTGCTTTGTGGCACCAACTTGATTATCAGAATGTTGTCGATACTTTATCGTAGAAGTAGGTACATAGCCGATATGTCCGAATGCCGCAGCGATTAATGATACCCACCAATCATGATATTTAACTCCTCCACGATTTTGCAGCCTTAATGCAATGTCACGCAACTCCTTGTTCAGCATAATGGTGCACCCAGGAGCCACCGGGTTAAAAATCATATCTTTCAAGGAGGTCTTATGCGGGTCTATGCCACCCATACTATCGAACGAAGGAAAGATTTGTTTCAGATTATGATCAACAACCTCTAAATCTGTAAAGACCATAATCGGCTCGCTTTGATACAATCTCTCCATTTCTTTCATTTTCTCTAGTGTAGTGCGAATCTTTGATTCAAGCCAAACATCATCTTGGTCGCAAAACATCACGTAATCGGCCGTACTTTGGCTTAAGAGACACATGAAGTTTGCATAGCTACCGGCGTGTTCACATTGTTTTTCTGCCCAATGGATTCGCTGGTCCTTATTTATTTCTTTTTCAACAAGTGAAACAGTGGCATCGGTCGAGCCATCATCCGAGACAAGCATGTTCCAGTTACTATGCGTCTGTCTTTTTATCGACTCGATCAAATCGCATAGATACTTTTCTCCATTAAAGGTTGCAAGAAGAACATCTACGAGAGAATCATTGATTTCATCGGTCATTCTTTCCCCCTAGAAAATATAGTATCTCATACTATAGGGATAGACTTTAGTTCTCTTTTCTAAGGGCTTTTGTCAGCGATAAGTATATTTGTGAGAGTCGAAGACAGACTGCGACCTCCATAATATTATTATTCATTACCGCCCGAAAAATAACCGAATAGCTTGGCTTAAGAGGGCACGCGAGTACTTCATCTCTATATTGCTCGAAAATCCGTACCAGCTCACTACAAATTTTCTTTAAATCAGACTCTGTATAGTCTCTTTTAAGCAAGGCTACTTCCAGTGGAGACAATAGATAACCAACCATACGATTCCCAAAATACTTACGTGAAACCGAATTCTGATTCATGACTTTGTAATCTGCATCAACAACTGTTTTCAGACCATAATAGAAATTATCGTTAATGCTGAAGGAAGTGCTGTGCGATGATCTGCGTATCCAACGGTAATATGGATGTGGGTTTGTTGCAACAATCGTGCAGTGAGCATAGCACAGGGTGTTGAAGAGATTGTCTTCGCATCCAGAGTGCATTTTCTCATCAAATCGAATATTATATTTATTCAGAAAGCTTCTCTTATATAAGCCGTTCCAAACTCCATCACTTCCCGCTCTCACCTCACCATAGTGCAGAAAGACATCTTCGTTCATGTATACATGCTTCTCTGTTGGACCCGCAATAGAAACCCTTGGAGTATCATCTCTTCCGTCGAAAAGGTATAGTTCCCTTTGAAATCGAACTACGTCAGCACCACACTCTTTTGCAATTGAATAGTTCTCGCTGAGAAGGCCTGGGAGGAACATGTCGTCATTATCGCAAAATGCGATATATTCTCCGTTTGCACAATCTATCGCAAGATTTCGCGCACGACACATCCCTCCATTTGTAACATGCTTAACAGTAATTCTGCCATCTTTGGCGTGATACTGGTCGCAGATATCTCCAGAAGTATCTTTCGAACCATCGTCCACAAGGATGAGCTCAAAATCGTGAAAAGACTGTCCAAGCACACTATCTATTGCCTGAGAAAGATACTTTTCTGAATTATAGACAGGCATAATCACGCTGATTAAAGTCATTCTGAATCCAAACGCCGAGCTACTTCTATTACACAGTTGCCGTGTATGGCCTATTGCCCCTGCTTGGCATATTTAGCCTCGGTCGCCTCCTTGACGGGACGCCACCAGTCCTCGTGCTCGCGGTACCAAGCTATGGTCTGGTCGAGACCCTCGGAAAAGTCCGTATGGATAGGCTTCCAGCCGAGCTCGGTCTCCAGCTTGGTGGGATCGATGGCGTAGCGGCGGTCGTGGCCGGGACGGTCGCGGACCCAGTCGAACGCGTCCACCGGTTGTCCCATGCGCTCGAGGATGGCCTCGAGGACGTGGATGTTGTCCCTCTCGCCGTTCGCGCCGATGAGATAGGTTTCACCGATGCGCCCCCTCGTAAGGATGTCCCAGACCGCACGCGAGTGGTCCTCGGTGTGAATCCAGTCGCGGACGTTCTTGCCGTCGCCGTAGAGCTTCGGTCTGATGCCGCAAAGGACGTTGGTGATCTGCCGGGGAATGAACTTCTCGACGTGCTGGTAGGGTCCGTAGTTGTTGGAGCAGTTGGATATGGTGGCGCGAACGCCGAACGTGCGGTGCCAGGCGCGGACGAGCAGGTCGCTCGAAGCCTTTGAGGAGCTGTACGGGCTCGAGGGCCTATAGGGGTCGTCCGGACGGAAGCGGCGGGGCTCGTCCAGCGCGAGGTCTCCATAGACCTCGTCGGTCGAGATGTGGTGGTAGCGGACATCGTACTTGCGCGCCGCCTGAAGAAGGCGGTAGGTGCCGACGACGTTTGTTTGGATGAACGGTTCGGGGTTGAGGATGCTGTTGTCGTTGTGAGACTCAGCCGCATAGTGGACGATCGCATCGTGGCCGGGGACAAGCTCGTCGAGGAGCTTCTCGTCGCATACGTCGCCGACGACCAGGTCCACGCTGCCCTCGGGAAGCCCCTCGATGTTCTTGGGGTTGCCCGCGTACGTGAGCTTGTCGAGTACCGTCACATGGGTCTCAGGATGGTTGCGCGCCACCCAGCGGACGAAGTTGCTACCGATGAAGCCACAGCCACCGGTAACGATGATATTGCGCGGCTCGAACGTTTTTTCAGCCATCAAGGGCTCCTTGTCAGTTTTATTGGTTCCTACTTGGCCAGCGACGCGACGTACTCCGCGAGCTGCTGCTCCCAGTCCCTGGGGGTGAAGCCTGTCGCGGTGAGCTTGTCGAGCGCCAGGGTCGAGTAGCGCGGGCGCGGCGCGATGGGACCGGCAGCGCTGGCGTAGTACTTCTCCGTCGAGACGGGCTTGACCGCATCCGCGTTGCCGTTTCGAAGCTCGAACACCTTGGCGGCAATCTGGCACCAGCTCTTTGTGGCTCCTGAACCGGTGAGGTCGTACGTGCCATACGGGGCGGGATCGACGGACGCCGATCCGTCGCGGTAGCCGAGGAGGTGGAAGATGCCCTTGGCCATCTGGTCCGTGAACGTGAGGCGGCCGAACTGGTCGTCCACGACGGTCACCGCGTTGAGGGAGTCACTGGGGTCCGCGACGCGGTCCGAGAGCTTGGCCATGGTCTTGACGAAGTTGTGGCCGTCGCCAATCACCCACGAGGAGCGGGCAATGTAGTGACGCGGGCACGCCTCGACGGCAAGGTCACCCGCGGCCTTTGACTGGCCGTAGACGGAGAGCGGTGCGAGACCCTCGTCCTCCGTATGCGGATCTTGCGTTCCGTCGAACACATAGTCAGAGCTGATATGGACCATCGTTATACCGTGCTCAGCGCATGTGCGCGCCATGAGCGCGGGGCCAGTGGCGTTGGCAGCCCAGCAGGCCTTCCTGCCCTCAGGAGTCTCGGCCTTGTCAACAGCCGTGAAGGCACCGCAGTTGATGACCGTACCATAGAGGTCCCAGTCATACTTGTCGTAGTCCTTGGGGTTGGAGAGGTCGAAGGTGTCGATGTCGCAGAAGTCAAAGGTATCGATCACGCCCGTCTGCTCCGCGAGCGCCCGCACGGCACGGCCGAGCTGACCGTTACAGCCGGTCACGAGCGTGCGTGGCGCCTTCATCGGGACGACGTCCTTGAGCATGGGATGGTGCTTATCGGCCTCCGAAAGCTCAGCCTGGGACAGCGGGATGGGCCACTGGATGTCGAGAGTGGGATCCGCGAGGTTGACGAAGGTGTAGGTCTTCTTGAGCTCCGCGGACCAGTGCCTGTTGACGAGGTACGTGTAGGCCGTGCCGTCCTCCAGCGCCTGGAAGGAGTTGCCGACGCCGCGAGGGACGAAGATGGCCCTGGAGGGGTCGAGCGTGGTCGTGAAGACCTTGCCGAAGGTCTTGCTCCCCTCGCGCAGGTCGACCCATGCGCCGAAGACGGAGCCCGTCGCCACGGAGATGAACTTGTCCCACGGCTCGGCATGAATGCCACGCGTGACACCACGCTTCGCGTTGAAGCTCACGTTGTTCTGGACATAGCGGATGTCGGGGATGCCCAAAGCGCACATCTTCGCACGCTGGAAGTTCTCCTTGAACCAACCACGGTTGTCACCGTGCACCGCAAGCTCGACGACCTTGAGCCCAGCAATACCGGTCTCGGTAACGGATAGGTTCTTCTCGAATTCCATACGCCTCACAGTCTTCGTCTAGTCATCGTACTTACGGCCAGGAACAATCTTCCCCTCGGCCACAATACGTAGGTGCTTGCCGTAATCGCTCTTGCCGTAGCGGTCTGCGCAGTCGAGCAGACGGTCGCGAGAGATCCAGCCGTTTTCGAAGGCAATCTCCTCGGGAACGGACACGGGGAGGTCCTGCGCCTTCTCCACCGTACGGACGAACTGGGACGCTTCGAAAAGCGATTCCATCGTTCCCGTGTCGAGCCACGCGTAACCGCGGCCGAGCGTGATGACGTCGAGCGAGCCATCCTCGAGGTACATGCGATTGAGGTCGGTGATCTCGTACTCTCCACGCGCGGAGGGACACACCTTCGCCGCAAACTCCGTGACACGAGCGTCATAGAAATACAGGCCCGTGACCGCGTAGTTGCTCTTTGGATGAGCGGGCTTCTCCTCAATTGAGACGGCATCGTAGTCTTTGTCGAACTCGACGACTCCGAAACGCTCTGGATCGTCGACACGATAGCCGAAGACCGTCGCGCGGCCCGCTTCGGCAGCCGTGACCGCGTGTCGAAGATGACGAGAGAAGCCGTTGCCGTAGAAGATGTTGTCGCCCAGGACGAGCGCGCATGCCTCCCCCGCCACGAAATCCGCACCGATTACGAAGGCCTGCGCAAGGCCGTTGGGCTCTGGCTGTTCTGCATAAGAGAGTGATACGCCGAAATCGGAGCCGTCCCCAAGAAGACGCTCGAAGTTAGGCAGGTCCTTCGGGGTGCTAATAATCAGAATGTCCCTGATGCCCGCCAGCATGAGCGTCGAGAGCGGGTAATAGATCATCGGCTTGTCGTAAACGGGCAAAAGCTGTTTGCTCGTTACCGTGGTAAGCGGATAAAGGCGAGTGCCGCTTCCGCCAGCTAGGATAATTCCCTTCATGTACTGCCTCCGTCTTTTGCTATTGAGAGACAAGTTCGTTTGCTCATACAATTGCGGAACACAAACTGGTACGTCTGATTTAGCTCACGAGGTTACAGCGTCTCTAGATACTACCTTACTAGATGCGCTAATCGAGACCCAGGTAATCCTTCCAGAACGAGACCGAGGTGACGGTTTCCCTACAGGCTGCATAGGAGTCCTCAATCTTCGCCCTGTTCTTCTTGTACTCCGCGACGTCGTCATTGAAGCGCCTCCAGATTTCCCTACAGCGCTCGTTGTCACGATGACGTATGATGCCCGTCTTAGACTGAACGTTGATGACCAAGAGCGTATCCGCACCATACAGCTTGCCTGGTTGAGAAGACCAACCGACGCCTTCGATAATCTGAACCGGACCCATGAATGGTTTCAAGTCGCCAAACAACTGACCGTTTAGAGTCCTTTCGAACAGCTGCGTATGATAGACATTGAACACTTTGCCGTGCTCGTAGCCTCCTAGAGGTATATCGCGCGTCACGTCATCGTCGCAGAGCCTGTCAATGTCAATCCCCAGCTCGTCGAGGGCGGTGTGCTTGAGCTTATCCAGGGGAATCTGGCGCTCCTTAGCCTTGTTGGCTGCCATAAACGCCATCTCGGAGAAGTCCTTCTGCATGAAGAGCTCGGGACCCTTCAGAAAGTCCTCGAAGCCTTGACACACAAGCTCGGCATCCTTGTAGTTGAACTTCACGAGTTCGGTCTTGATGTTATCGGTTATCTCGTTGAGGAAGTCCGTTGCAGGCGCCACCTTGGTAATTGCCTGGCCGAGGATGCCGTTCCTCACCGTTTGATAGCGCTCAACACCTGCGTTGTAGCGCATGTTGAAGGCATCATGCCAAATGCAGATGCCATTGAGCGTGATGAACTTTGGCTTGCAGCGCAGTCCATACTCCGCATCGTCAAAGCGAACAAAGAAAGGCAAGGGCATGCCGTTCTTCTTAATCATGGAAATGGGGATGCAGCAGTACCACCACGCAGCATACTTCTGCTTCAAATCGCCGTAGACTTCCGTCGCGGGGTGGAAGCTCTCGCTCACGATGCAGTCGTGTAGCACGCTCATGTGGAGCATCGGCTTGTAGGGGCGGTAGATGCCCTTCTCGGTCATGTAACCGATATCCTCCCAGTGGACATCTGGGTCATCGTGGTTCATCATCGCACCGCTGATGAACGCTTCCTTATATTCGTCGTTGACAATCCTCAGCAGCTGGTAGGTTCGTTTGATGCTCTCGGGAGACACCTCGACGTCGTCGTCCATGAGGAGGATGTTGGTGACGTCACCAGCCTCGAGTGCCTTGATCATGCCGTAGGCGAAGCCGCCAGAACCGCCGACGTTGCGGTTGGGAAACACCGTCACGCCGTCGCCAGAAAGCCCCTTCGCGTCAAGCGTGCTGCCGTTGTCAATTACGAACATACGGAAGTGGTCCGCGATGTCATCGTTTGACCCAAGGACCTTCTCGCGCACGAGCTCGATGTTATGGGTGATGTACGATTCCTTCTTGAAGGTCGTCGTAGACAGCGCAAGCTCTACGTCACGGACGCAGTCATCGGGTACGGACGCTGTGTAATACGAGTTCCTAATCTTCACAGGACCAGCGGCCTCAATCAGAAAGCCGCAGACGACGTCCGACTTGTCATATTGGATGGGGAGGTCGATGACATTCCAGCCTTCCCCCTCGGGCGCAAAGTTCTGCTCCAAAGCATGGGAAGAATAGTCGAATGCCTCGGCATGCGTCTGATAGAGACCCTTTACGTCACCTTTGAGCTCAAGGTGCAGCGTGTAGGACGACGCCGCGGTATAGCGATCATACTTCTGGACCGAAAGCGCATTGAAGAACGTGGTGAAGTCGAAGGTTCCTGGACCATCAAGCAGCCAGGAATCTCCCTTACCACTTACGGGCGCATTGCTTCGAACGTAGAGCTGGGGCACCATAAAGAACTGCCTAGTGTCCTCAAGAAGGACATTGGCAATCTTGACCTGCTTCATCTATACCTCGACTTCCCGCGACCTTTGTCACACTGGTTCAAGTTATTCTTGAAACAGTATGATTGGTAACCCACCCGAGCACAAACCCCCAGGGCAAAGGCCCACGTAAAAAAGCCAAATCATCTGGAACCGACAGCATCTACTGCACGATCTTGTAGAGGTGACAAGTACCGTCCTCGCTCGTAAGGACCTCCTTAAATGCGGGGCTCCACGTACCCGTCCTTCTTATTCCTGCAAAAAGATTAGGGTCTGGAATGCCTATCATGACGTAAGACCCAAGCTCAGAGGGCTTGTTAAGCACCAAGACATACTGAGCACCTATTCTCTTTACCGCGTCTCTCACGTCCTGTCTCTCGTCATACTCATCGAGATGCTCGCGAATCAACTTACTATCAGAGTTCTCCACATCTAACCCATAACTGGTAAATCCACGATAGTAAATCCGCATGTCAGTGAGGCCATACGCTATGTGGCTCCCGTCCCATGGGTTATTAATGACCAGCGAATCTCCCGTAACCTTTTTTGCCTGCGTAAGGAAATCATCTTCAGATTTACTAAGCGGCGACTCGATACGATACCAATCGTGAACGCCCTGTCGAAAGCCGCCAAATGTCGTGAGAAACGGCCCGTAACCGGGAAACGTAAGAGTGGGCATATAGATTATTGCAGCGATGACGACGAGAATCAGGCTCTCATACTTGAGGTTCGAAGGACTCGAATGGTTATACTGCCTTAAGACCAAACCCTCTGCATGGTTCACAAGCCACTTTCCGCCGACAACAATCAACGGAATCGCTGCCACAGATGCCGTAGCCGCGAGACGCACCGGATCCGTATACCAGAAGCCCGCAATAATATGCCTAAGATTTCCACCCGTCGTTGCACTGACGAAGCAAATGAAGCAAGCAAGGAGGTAAGAGAACAGCAGCCATCTTCTATCCCTGTCCCGCGCAATCTTGCATGCACCCACAATCGCGAGAAATGCGGGAATGAAGTTCGTCACCACAATGTCTTGCTCGAAGCCATCGAAGCCACCAAGGTATGACTGGGTGATGATGTTGATAATCTCCTGCCACTTACCCGCAAAGGGCGGCCAGTTGAAGGTCACCAGACCAGGTGACACTATGGAGAGCACTCTATAGACGAGATACCAGAGCACGGCACAGAGAGCCGCGAAGCAGATGGCGATAGAACGGCCCGAAAGACGGTTGAAGCGACCAACCTTAATGTCCTCGATAATCCAGAAACGGTGAAAGAGATAGGGAAGCAGAACCACCGCTGCACTAAAAACGCTGTTGGGATGCAGACATCCTATTCCAATGGTGACGATTAGAAAGAGAAGCAGCTCACTTAGCCTGATGCTGAAGCCCTTAGAGTGTGGGGAGATGAGGAAGGTAAAGAACATGATGTAGGCAGGGACGCTTGCCATTCCGGCAAGATTTGGAAAGAGTGGGCCCCATGTGAGAAAGTTCCACGGACACCCCACTAGACACAGAGATGTCACGGCACCCACAGCAAGCATCCTGCGATCACCAGGAAAGAGCATGGAGATGACGGTTGCAACTCCCAGGGGGAAGACGAAGCAGCAAAACACGAGATTGACTGCGTTGATGCATGTCGCAAGGGTAGAACCAGATACCTCGCACACAATGGCGTAAAGGAAGTAGACGCCGGTTGGGTAGAAGCCCCCACCCACACCAAGGGGTGCGATAGCAACATCCTTTGCCGTCATGTACGCATCAGTGCCTAGAACGGAGAACTTGCCCGAATCCATCATCGCACGAGTCACGTTGATGTGATGTCCGAAGTCCCAAGCCTGAGAAAAGGAACTAGAGTCAGGAATGCAGCGGTAGAAGACGTAATAACCAAGTAGCAGACCCACGAATACGTAAGCGAGAAGAATCCTCCAGTCCATAATGGCCAGCTGAAGTTCCCTCGTACACTTTTCACCCTTACGCCACGAACGCATGGCGAGGAGCAATACGGCATCTATCGCAAGGAATGCCGAGAGAAGTGATAGAGCATTCGAAAAGACTCCAATGCGAGCAAACATACAACCGAGCACCACGAGGACGCTTGACGTCAGGAGCGGCGAAAGTGCGATCGACCACGTTCGTGCAAACCCCATGCTCCGAAGCATGAGATAACCCGGAATCACGAGAACCAGCGCAGCTATCGCATACGTGTAGTAAAAAACCATGTGGGACCGTTCAGATAGACAACAGTAAAGGTGAATAATTTATATCATGAAATGTTTGCCACAAAGGCGGCTACTCGTCCTGCTCCGCAAGAAGACGATTCACCATGTCAGTGAGGCCTTGAGCGCTGTTGAAGTTCTCCGGGACGATCTCCTTTGCGGGAATCTTGATGTCGAACTCGTCGTCGAAGGCGGAGACGATCTGCAAAACGTCGAAGGAGTCGAGATGGCGCTCATCCCAGAGCGCGGTGCAGTTGTCGTAGTCGACGTCCTCCTCGATATCCTTGAGGACGTCGACGACCTCGGATTTGGTGACGCTATCAGACATGATGTCTCCGTTCTTCTCGAATGGATGCGTAAGCAAATTAGTGTTATGCCGACGGCAGGTCGGCAGTGTTACATAAAGGTATTCTAGGGCAGATGGGCTCAGTGCTTGATGCCAACCGCCTCTTCGAGCGCCTGCCGGTCGATTTTGCCGTTCTTGGTGAGGGGCATCTGGTCCGTCTGGTGAACCTTGTTGGGGACCATATATTGCGGCAGGGCGACCTTCAGGGCGTCGAAGAGCTCCTCCTTGGGCATGGTGCCCATGTACACGAGGTGGATGCGCTTGCGGCGGTGGTCGTAGAGGCAGCAGGCGCGCTGCACGCCCTCGACCGCATGCGCAGCGGCCTCGATGTCGCCAAGCTCGATGCGCTGCCCCAAGTGCTTGATCTGGTGGTCTTTTCGCGAGGCGTAGACGAGGTTTCCGGCTCCGTCGTACGTGGCGAGGTCTCCCGTGCGGTAAATTCGCTCGAGCCAGCGATCATTTAGCGGGTTCTGCACGAACGACTCGGCCGTTCGCGCAGGATCGGCGAGGTAGCCGAGCCCGAGGGCGGTGCCGCTGACGCAGACCTCGCCCTCCACACCAGCCTCGCTGACCAGGGAATCGTCCGGGCCAAGGAGGAAGACCTTCTCGTTGGGAAACGGCTTGCCCATGGGGATGACCTCACCCTTTTTGTACTCGCGGTCCACCACGAAGTACGTGCAGTTGCAGGTGATCTCTGTTGGGCCATAGAGGTTGACGTACTGGGCGCCGGGCAGGTGGCGCTGCCACTCGCGCAGCTGGCGCGGAGGCATGACCTCGCCGGAGAACATGACGCGTCGGATGGACTCTGGCACGCGGTAGTCGAGCCCGCCCATGACGGAGATGAAGCAGAGGGCGCTAACCGCCCAGATGAGCGTGGTGGCGCCGGTGTCGCACAGATAGTCCATGAGCTGCGTGGGGTTGACGAAGTAGTCCCGCGGGACGAGGCGGACCGTCGCGCCCTGAAGAAGCCCCGAGTAGATGTCCTTTACCGAGACGTCGAAGTCGAACGGCGCCTGGTTGGCAAGGACGTCGTCCTCCCCTATCCCGAAGGTGCTATCGAGCGTGGGAATGAAGTCGATGACGGAGCGGTGGCCGACGACGACGCCCTTGGGCGTGCCCGTGCTGCCGCTGGTGAAGTTGACGTACAGGGGGTCGACATCAGTCGCCTGGGCGCGGATGGCGAGAAGGGCATCCTCGTCTGGGGTGGTCGATGCGACGTCCTCGAGCGGCGAGACCTGGTATCCCAGGCCGTCGAACAGCTGGTGCGCACGTTCAAGGTTAGCGCGATCCGTGAGGATGCAGGCTGGCTGGAGGCTCCGACAGATGGACGCGAGCCGAGACGGCGTCTGGCGGACGTCCAGCACGGAGTAGAACCCGCCCGCGTACACCGCGCCTAGCATGCCCGCGAGAGCGAGCGGGCTCTTCTCGAGGTAGAGGGCGACGGCGGTGCGCGGCCGCATGCGACCGGCGAGCCAGGTGCCTATGGAGGCGCTCGCGGCGCGGAGCTCGCCAAAGGTCATGCCGCCAGTAGGGTCTGTCACGGCAAGCTTGTTGGGAAGGCGTCGGGCGGATGCCTCCAGCCACTCGAGCACGTTCGTCATTCGTTGGACTCCCCACTCTTGAGGACGACCGTAGCGGTTCTCTCGAACGGCTTGGCCGAGCCTTTCTTTCTTGCGAGCACGCGCACCTTGTACGCCTGGTAGCCGGGAAGGTCGATTTTCGCCTTGGGACTTGCGGAGTACGCCGTCTGGGTCAGGACCGCGTCCGACCCGTCCAAAAGCTGGAAGCGGTACTCGACCTTGGTATCGGGCGCGGCCACCGGCGTCGCCTTGGCGCGCACGCGTCCGTCCAGGAGCACCGACGCCCTGAGCGTCACGACCGAGAGGTCCTCATAACTGTGGAGCATGTCGTCCAGCTGACCATAGCGGAAGAACGATGAGCCGAGGCCGTTGCCCTTCTCGCCCTGTCGACGCCTGGCGTCCCCCTCGACGCGGGCGACGTCCCTTCCGAGCACGCGCGAGAAGCGCGCGGCGCCGGCGAAGTTGAGGTGGCCGAAGTCCATCCACTCGTCGTCACGGGCACGGTAGTGGCCCGGTCGCGCCATGGAGTAGTCGAGCCAGCGGCCGCCTGCGCCCTCGACGCGGCGCGCGAGGGCGGCGCGCTCCTTGCAGAGCATGCCGCCGTAGCCGAGCGCGAAGTACGAGGGCTGAGGCACGACGACGACGTCGAACTCCACGTCATGCCGGCGGCAGAGCTCGAGCATCCGCATCATGTCGTCCTCGTTGGCCTTGAGGTGGTGCATGGCCTTGGTGGGCGGGTTCCAGTACGTTCCCACGTTGGTTGGGTCGAGCACCAGCGCGGCGTTGCCGTAGCCCTGCCCCTGGTAGCGCCACCCGGGGAGCGTGCCCTTTGCGGCGGCGAGGGGGTCCTTGCCCGAGGCGCGCTTGTCGAGGTTGGCGCGTATGCCCGTACGCGAGAAGCCGATGGTGCCCATGGTCCAGGGGAACATGACGCCAAGCGACTTGTGGTTTGCAAGGAAGCCGGGGTCGGTCGCAAGCGAGACCGCGTCCTCCACCTTGCGGCCGACGGGCTCGCCCTGCATCTTGGCGAGCGTGCTCACTACGGCGGCGTTTGGCCAGGGGTCCTCGACCATGGTGTCGACGCCGATGCCATAGATGACGCGCCGAACGCCGTGGTCCTCGATTGCGGCCTTGATGGCCTGGTACGAACAGCGCGGGTCCTGCGCGGGCATGGCAAGCGACCACGAGCTGCTGCCGAGCGAGGCGTCGAGCGCCGCGGGGTCGATCGCGTGCGCCGCGTAGGAGGAGCCGACGACCACCGTGTCGATACGCCGGTCGCGCGCCTGGTAGTACGAGCTCCAGATAGCCTCGGACTCCGCGCCGTACGTGAGCATCATGTAGCCGAGCGCGACATCCACGCCCAGAAGGACGGCCACCACGCCGAGAAGTACCGCCCACCCGGGCAGGCGGCGGCGCCCTCCGTGCGCCGAGGACTCGGCCGCGGGCGAGACGCGTGCGTCCTTCTCGCCCGCGGGGCGATCGGCGGCAGACGTCGGGGCATCCTTCCTAGAAGTTCGCATAGAGGAATCCGCCTCCGTTCGTGACGGTCATGGGGAGCGCGATGGTGACGATGGCAAGGCAAGCGCCGTAGACGAGAAGCCGCAGCGGCAGGCGGGCCGCAAGGAGGTCGTCGCGGACGTCGTGGCCCATCTCGTAGCGAAGGCTCACGACGAACACGATGACGCACGCCAGGATGGTCAGCTTGGGAAAGCCCAGGGTCGAAACGCGCTGGATGCCGCGCGCCGCAAGCGCGGTGGAAAGGGGCGTGGAGTTGAAGCTGAACAGCGTGTTGCGCAGGCAGATGCCAAGGGCCGTCACGTTGGCGATGCAGTCGAAGTAGCGCCCCACCTGCACCACGAGGAACGTGCGAACGACGGCGAAGACGTGGAAGCCCCTGGAGCTGCGGTCTATGCGCAGCCTGTCCGCGCACCACGAGAACGCAGGCGCAAGGAGGTCCGCCAGCGCAACGATGACGCCGTTGTACAGGCCCCAGAGCACGTAGTGCCACTCCGCGCCGTGCCAGAGCCCCACGCAGAGGAACACGACGATGTTGGCTATGCACGCGGGAAGGGTGCGGCCGGCATGGCGGCCCAGGTGCTTTGTGGCCCACTTCCCGAAGCGCTGCAGCGGGGCGAGCAGCGCGAACGGGTAGAACAGGTAGTCGCGCATCCACGCGCCGAGCGACATGTGCCACCTGCGCCAGAAGTCCGAAAGCGAGACGCTGAAGTACGGCTGCCTGAAGTTCTGGGCCATCTGGATGCCGAAGAGCTCCGACACGCCCTCGACGATGTCGATGCCGCCGCTGAAGTCCGCGTACATGTAGACGGAGTACACGACGATTCCCAGCACGATGACGTTGCCGGGCGTATGCACGTTCACGCCGCTGAAGATGGAGTCGTAGGTGGGAAATAGCAGGTTCGCGATGGCGACCTTCTTGAAGATGCCGTAGCCGAGCCTCAGCGCGGCGCGGCGGCAGTCGACGTCCTGGATGCGACGGCTGCGGACGAGCTCTTCCCCGGTCCGCTCGTACTTGTTGATGGGGCCTTGGATGAGCTGGGGGAACCAGCTCACGAACAGCAGGTACTTCGCAAAGTTCTCCTGCGGGGAAAAGCGGCCGTTATACGCGTCGATCAGATAGCCAAGCGACTGGAACGTGAAGAACGATACCCCCAGCGGAAGCAGGATGCCCAGGGAGCGAGGGCTTTGTGCCAAGCCGAAGTTGAACAGGATGACGTTCCAGTACTTGACGTAGCCCAGCACAAGAAGGCAGAGCACGAGCGCCGCGACGAGGGCAACGCGCTTACGCCTGAGGAAGCGCGCCTTGACGAGCTTCTTTTCCGCACGGTCCGTACACGCCTTGCGCTCGGCCTTGCACCGCACGTCGCACGAGCCAAGGTAGCGCGCGGCAGCCCACGTCACGAGTGACGAAAACAGGACGAAGCCCAACGCCTGCACGCCGCCGGCGATGCAGTAGAACGCGAGGCTCGCCACGAGCAGGACAATCCACTGGCCCCTGCCGAGCATGGCCCCCACTGCGTAGTACGCGGCAAGGGCCAGCACGACGAAGATCGTAAAGGCGAGCGAGAAGAGCTCCATGTAAGGGTCCGAACTCCTAGGTAAAGAGGCAGCGCCAGGTCGCCCGGAACGCCTCGAGGGGGCAGATACGCTAGTGCTTGATCTTGTCCGTCACCGTGATGAGGCCGTGGCGGGCGACCATGGAGACGACCTTGCCAAGGCCGAAGGCGTCCACGGTGGACTTGGCGCTACCCAGCAGGTACGCGCCGCGGGCGAGCCCGGCGTGCGCCGGCATCGGCCTGCCCATGAGCTCGCAATAGCGACGGAGCCTGTTGAGCGGAAGCTCGCACATGTGCTCCACTATGGCGGGGTCCATCATCCCGAAGATGCGCTTCTCGCCCTCCACAACCAGCGGATTGTCCTTCCCGTCGTCGTACTCGGCGCCGTACGCGTAGGTGAAGCCACGGTCGTAGTGCGCCGCGAGCACCTTGGGGTCCGTGATGCCCAGGCGCCTGATCACGTCGAGCATGGTGACCCAGCGGTCGAACGGGCGGGTAACGAGGTCGGGCGTCTTGTGGTGACGCGTACTGCCCGGAAGGTCGATGCGATAGTTGTAGTAGCACTTGTTGAGGTAGATGATGGACTCCGCCTGGCACATGGTCTCGATGAGGAAGGGGTTGTCCGCCCAGCCTGCGCCGGGGTACTCGATGAAGCGGATGCCCTTCTCGTTGATGAAGTCCGTGCGATAGATCGCGGACCAGATGGAGGGGTGCGTCGCGATGAGCATCGGACGGTCGGATATCGTGAACGGCTTCTCGCACGTGACCATCCTCGAGGCGAGCTGACAGGGGCGGGCGCTGGTACGCGCAGGGTCGTCCCAACGCGCGACCTCGGTCCACGGACACTTCACGATGTCCATCTGTCCCTCGAACGTGGCGGCGAAGTCCAGCATGTCCTGGTACATCGTCAGCTCGAGGTAGTCGTCCGGCTCGACGATAGAGACCCACTTGCCCGTGGCCATCTGCAGGCCGCGGTTGCAGCCGGCGCCGTATCCGCCGTTCTCCTTGTGCACGGCCCTCACGCGCGGGTCGCGGGCGGCGTACTCGTCGATCACGGCAGGGGACCCGTCCGTGCAGCCGTCGTCTATCAGGATGATCTCGAGCTCGCGGTGGGTCTGGTTGCAGATGCTGTCCAGACACTGCCTCAGGAACTTGCCCGCGTTGTAGATCGGGACGATGACGGAGACCTTCGAGCTGGCGTCCTCTAGCATTCGATCCTCCATGTCCGTACGGCAGACGGCGCCGCGACGGCGATAGTCAGACTACGTATTTCGATAACCGATGATATTACAGCAGACGAACCGCCTGAAAACTCGATGATATCCCCAGAACGATGCAAATGGGGTACGCGAAGCAAGATAACGCCCGCACTGCCGTGCGCTACGCCCTGCCGTGCCGCGCCGCGCCCGTGCGCGCACCGGAGGGGCTCCCCCACTGGCCACAGCGCTTCAGCAGGTCCATGCGCGCCTGCACGTACCACTTCTCCGCGGCGTCGCCCAGGTGGCGCGCGACGCTGTCCGCAAGCCCCATGCCAAACGTGGACAGAAGGGCATCGAGCGCCATGAGCGCGCCCAGGGCGAGAAGGACGTAGCGCGACCAGCCGGCGCCCTGCGCCAAACCGAGGGATGCCACCCACGCCGCAAGCGGCAGGATGAGCGGGCCGTACCACTGCTTCTTAATCAGGCTCGAGAGCTCCGAGGCGTACGAGCCGCTACGACGCACCTCGACGTGCACGCCCGTCGCAAGCGTCACGATGCCGTTGAGGCCCTCGCGCAGCACGCCGGATATGTGGCCGGCAAACACCTCGTACGCAAGCAGGTACGTGGGATAGATCGTGGCACACAAAAGCGGCAGCCAGTCGCCCAGCGTCCTGAAGCGAGCGATCTGGGCCAAGCCGTCGCGCCCGTTCACGAAGGGGAAGGTGTTCCACCACAGTAGGGCCAGCAGGGCTATCGCCACCAGGCGCAGGAACACCGGGCCCAGCAGGAAGCGGCGCAGGCGGTGCGTCCCCGCTGGCGCGTCGACCGCGTCGTTTGCGGCCTTCTCCGCCACCGCGGAGCGCGGGTTGCCGTGCTCGTCCCAGAAGAGCGAGTCGTCCACGGCCGTCTGGCGTGCGTGGCGGCCCATGGGATCAAAGTGCACGCCCACGCCGTAGCGACCGGGGTCGCCGCCCACCAGGTCGCGCTGCACCGTTGCGGCGGCATCGTCCTCGAAGAGGGGCTTGAGCAGGGCGTACGCCTTGTTCACCTGCGTCATCTTGCGCTGGGCCACCTCGGGGCTTATGCCGTTCGTCGCGGCGTTGTCCGGGTGGTAGCGCTGGGCAAGCTTCATGAAGCGCTTCCTCAGGTCGGACTTCGTGTAGCGCTCCGGCAGGTCGAGGATCTTCTCGGCCTGTGCCTGCGTCATGTCCTGCTTCCTCAAGCTACCTCCCTGGCCGGGGCGCGTCCGGCGGTGCGAACTCCCCCTTCACAAAACGCGGCGACCCGGGGGCCGCCGCGCGCGCAACACTGTTGGCTTTTGGTGCTAGTCCTCGTCGAGCTGAGCCGCGACCTCGTCGGAGACCTCCATGGTGGTGTAGACGTTCTGCACGTCGTCCAGCTCCTCCAGGCGGTCGATCAGGCGCTGGACCTTCTTGGCGTCAGCAAGCTCGAGCTTGGTCGGGGTGTTCGGCACCATCGTGAGCTCGGAGCCCTTGCACTCGATGCCCTGGGCCTCGAGCGCCTTCTGGACGTCCTGCATCTTGTCGTACGCGGTGTAGACGATCCACTGGTCGCCCGCGTCCTCGTAGTCCTCGCCGCCAGCCTCGGCCACGGCCATCATGAACTCGTCCTCGTCGACGGCGTTCTCCTTGTCGGCGACCTTCTTCTCTTCGGAGACGATGACCTTCTCCACGGCGATGGAGCCCTTGCGGGTGAACTGGAACGAGACGGAGCCCGCGGTGCCCAGGTTGCCGCCCGCGTGCGTGAACGCGGAGCGCACGTCAGCCGCGGTGCGGTTGAGGTTGTCGGTCAGGCACTCCACATAGAAGGCGGTTCCCGCGGGGCCGTAGCCCTCGTACGTGACCTCCTTGTAGACCGCGGCGTCGGCGCCGGAGCCAAAGGCCTTGTCGATTGCAGCCTTGATCTTGGCGTTCGGCATGGAGACCATGCGGGCGCGGGCGACGGCCGCTGCAAGGGAGGCGTTGTTGTCCGGGTTAGGGTCGCCACCGGTACGAGCAGCAACGGTGATGTTACGCGAGTGCTTGGAGAAGAGCGCGGAACGCTTGGCGTCGATCGCAGCCTTCTTGTGCTTAGTGGTAGCCCACTTAGAGTGTCCGGACATACACAACTCCTTCTGGTATTGGCAAAAACACAAAGATGATACTCGATAGCGGCCACGCGGGCAAGGGATGCGCCGCCTGCCAGCCACACGTTCGCAAAGGCTGCAAAATGGCCTTGATTGCCAAAGCTAGTGCAGGAAGGGCTGCAATAGGTCTGTCACAGGGGCCGGGCGCCGCCGGTGCTCCCGCGACCTCGCCCTCTGCGTCCACCGCGAGCGCGGTTTGCCGTACGCTGTGAC
>Ga0256404_1006264_pt1 | contig 19932 bp, 17 predicted proteins | sample RumenRJG_01DNA_FD_185990 | JGI IMG/M metagenome (GOLD analysis project Ga0256404, IMG submission 185990) | Bovine rumen microbial communities from Lethbridge, Alberta, Canada - RJG_01 | ecosystem: Host-associated > Mammals > Digestive system > Stomach > Rumen | place: Canada: Alberta | collected...
AATCCACTGCACGGGCGGTGTGCGGTTCGCCTTGACGAGCTTGCCGTCCACGACTTTGAACGGCAGCTCATGCGAGTCGAGCACGCGGCCGAACGGCGCGCGGATGTCGAACGTGTGGCGCGCCGCGTCGAGCGAAGGGTCCGTCATCTGCGAGATGCGGCCGACGACGATGGAGTCGAGCGCGCGCTGCGCGTTGAGGTTCGTGCGGCCGCCGCGCTTGATGGGGCCGTTGTCCTTCGCGAGCAGCGTCTGGCGCGTGTCCGGGTTGCGCACGGGACGGATGGCGTGGTTCGGACAGATTTTTTCGCACATGCCGCAGCCCCGGCAGCGGTCTGTGAGGCTCGCGACCTGCTCGATGATGGGGCGCGCGACATGCGTGCGCTTCGGGGTCGGCACGCCTTCTTCGGAAATGGTGAGGTTCCGTGCTTTCGTCACGACGTGGATGGCCTTGAACGAGCAGGCCGCCACGCAGCTGCCGCACATCGTGCAGCGCTCGGGATCGTATTCGATTTTCCAGGGGAGATCGTTCACTCCCACGTCCTGTGTCTTTACTGCTCGCATCTTGCTACCTCCAGGTTGTTGTCGATGGTGACGATCTCGCGCTCGTTCGGATAGATGTCGCGCGTCTCGTCACGGTCCGGCATAATCTCGTTCAGCCCGCAGACCTCGGACGAAATGGCGACCATCGTGTCCGTGCGGCCGACGACGACGGGGCGCAGCTTCTTGCTGTCGCAGCACGTCATCATCGTGCCATCCGGCAGGACGGCGATGACCGTGTTCGGCCCGTTGATCTCGAGGTTCGCGAGGCTCTGGCGGATGGAGGACAGCACGTCGCGGTCGTCGCGCGCGTTCATCTCGTCGAACGGCAGCGGCGTGATGACGTGCTTGTAATAGACGAGCGGCCACTGCAGCTCGTGATGCACGTAATGTAAGGTATTCAAAAAGCACTGCGAGTCGGACTCGAAGCCGATGTAGCCGCGGTGCAGCGATTTCTGGAACTCCTTGTTCTTCGTATAGAACGTGTTCTCGCCGTTCGCGCAGAGCGTGTAGCCCTGGAGGAAGAACGGATGCGCCGCGTAGCGCACGATGGCGTAGTTCGTGTTCTGGCGGCACTGCGCGACGATGGACTTCGCCACGAGGCAGCCGTTGTCATCCCAGAGGTGGAAGTACGTCGCGATGTCGGCGGGGTCGCCGATTTCCTTCAGCGTCAGCACGTCCGGCCAGAACGAATAGACGTAGCCAGCGTCCGCTTTTTCCAAAATCTTGCGGAGCGCAAGACGCGTGTCGAGCAGCAGGTCTTCCTTTTCCCGCTGCGACATGTGCGCCGTCTCCTCGGGGTAGTCGTAGTTGCGGAAAATGTAGTACGGCATGGCCTGGATGTCGAGGCCGGGGCGCTTGTCCGGGATCGGGATCCACTCCGCGATCTGGACGAAGTTGTGCGCGTCCATGTACTCCTCGACGAGCTGCGCGCCGCGCTGCGTGACGGCCATCGAGAGGAGCGGCTTGTCCTTGTAGCCCGAGAAAATGCCGTAGAGATCCTGCATGACCATCGCGAAGCCCGAATTGTCATGCCCCTCCTGCTGCGGCAGCATGAGCTTCAGCGCGAGCGACGGCTGAACGGGCACCTTGCTCTTGATTGAACCAATTCTGCACATATCGTTCTCTCCCTCTGGATGCGGAAAGACGGCAGAAAAGCTCCAAGCAAGATGCACGGATGCGAAAAATCTCCGCACCCACAGATGCCCGTTCGGATCGGACGCCGTCGTCCGCAAAGTATACACATTTGTTCGCCATACAAATATGGCGTTGCGCAACTCCTATTATAAAAATGTATAGTTGGTATGTCAATGGAAAACGTTCGGTATACAAGAATACACAAAAAAAGCGAGCGTCCGCGATGTGCGGACGCTTCAAAAGGTATGGATGATATCACATGCCTGGCAAATCTAGTTCATGCTCAATGTTGCGCCTGCCGTACATGACGCGGATGATCGTAACCGTATGCGGCGCCTCAGCGAATGTATAAAACACGACAAAATTGTCCACAGGCATAACACGAAGGTTACGCGTACGCCACGGCTCTTTTTCGTAACGTCGATAACGTTCGGGCATCTGATCGAGCTTGGAAATCGCTTCTTCGAGGCGATCGAGTTGCCCTTTCGCATTTTCAGGTGCACCGAGACGTTCCGCAATATGCAGATAAATCGAACGGAGATCGTGGTCGGCTTGCTCCGTGATGTCAACCGTATACGTCGTCATGCGCCATAGTCCCTCCGAATTTCGGCGAATGCCTGATTCACCGGTTTTGTGCGTCCTGCGGTGATGTCATCATAGCCTTTCTGAAGCTCCTGATCGAGCTCTGCCGCAGAAAGCGTTTCAAGAGATAACGGCATGCGAAGCGGCTGCTGCACGGCGAACGGCAGGCCGCGGTGCATGAGGGACTGGCGCAGGAACAGATTGATGGCCGTCGTCATGTCGAGGCCGAGCGAGTGGAAGAGCTCTTGCGATTGTTTCTTGATTTCGGGATCCATGCGGATCGTCATGCTGGTGGTCATGGGAATCATCTCCTTGCTTTCATTATAACATTTGCCTGTCCATCGTCAATACGATAGACAGGCAAATGCGGTTGTCGGCATACCTCTTATTTCCAGTACAGAAACATGCCGCCTTCAGAGCACGGGCACGCGGGCGGCGAGGGCGAGGAGGTCGTCGCGCTTTGCGGCGAGGTCGGCTTTCGCGAGGGGCGCGAGGCGGTCGGGCCAGTCGGCGAAACAGGCGCGGAGCGCGGGCGGGAGGTCGGTGCGGGCGAGGAAGGCGGCGAGGTGGCCCAAGAGCTCCTCGAGGTGCGCGTCCTGCTGCTGCGGCAGGAGGACGGCGCGCTCGAGCTCCATGGGGAGCGCGGCGGCGTCTTCGACGGCGGCGGGGGCGTCCTTGCCGTCCGGGATGCGGCGGCAGGCTGCGATGGCGGTGCGGTAGCACGCGGCCGCGTAGTCGCGGCGGCTCTTCTTGCCGGTGCGGGCGCAGGCGGAGGCGAGACGCCAGAGCGTGATGTCATTCGGGTAGGCATCGTCCTGGAGGAGCGGCGCGATCTCGGCGGCAGCGGCGTCCCACGCGGCCATCATGGCGGCGCCGACGGCGTCCGCCGTTTTCGCATCGCCGCCGTCTGCGTCCCCTGCCGCCCGCTTGCCATTGCCGCCCGCACCATTCGCGTCTTCCGCTGCGAGGGCGCGGGACATGATGGTGGCGTAGTGGAGGAGGCCGAAGGCTTTCGCTCCGCCGTCGCCGTCTTGGAGGAGGGCGGCGAGGACGGCGGCGGGCGTGCCCTCCTCCGCGCCGAAGGCGGCGGCGAGCGAGGCGCAGGCGTCCGCGTACGCGCCCCGGAGCGCCTGCGCCTCGGCGAGCTGTTCGTAGACGCGGGCGCGGTCGGCGTCGCCCGCGAAGTGCGCGAGGGCGGCGCGCGCGTCGTCTTCGGCCTGCGCGAGGAGCGTCTCGTCGTCCGGGTGCTCCACGGCGAGCAGGGAGAGCGTGGCGGCACGGGAGTTCTTGATGCGGCCGAGGTTTTCGGAGATCATGCCTTTGCCGAGGTCTTCGAAGCCGTCGACCATGGCGACGACATCCAAAAGCTCCTCCATGCTCGTGGCGAGGCGGCCGAGCGCGTCGCTCGCGGCGGCGAAGTCGTACGTGTTCTTGCGGTGCTCGATGACGCGGATCTGGTAGCGGATGTCGTAGTCGAGCGATTCGAACGTCTTCGGCAGGCGCGGCAGGAGCGCGTCGCACGCGGCAATCTCGCGCTCGGCGGCGGCGATGTCGCCTTCGTGCGTCGCGATGGTCAAGCGGTAGAAGTGGCCGTCGAACTGGACGCGGTCGAGCAGGCGCTGTTTCCGCCCCGTGAGGCGCGGCGCGAGGAGCGGATAGAGCTCGTCCTGCAGCTTCGCGAGAAACGTGTCGGCCTCGCGGAACAGGCGGCGCTGGACGAGCTTGCGGACGGTCTCAGAAAGGATGGCGCACGTGATGGCGAGCTCCTGCTCGCCGCCGCGCGCGAAGTACGTGCCGATGGCGCGCTCGAACGCCGTGCGGTACGCGTCGCCGAGCACGCCGTCGTACGTGCCGTACCAGAGGCTGACGGCCTCGGCCTGCCGCCCGTGGCGGAACGCGTCGCGGATGGCTTCCCACGCGCCTTTTTCCGGGACTTCGTAGCGGAGGCACGGAAGCTGGTCGACGTGCGCGCACTCGCGTTCCGTCATATTTTCGCGGCCGCCGCGCAACGCAAAGCAGGCAGCGTCGGCGAGCGTGAGCCGTCCGTCGCGGTCGCCGAGGCCCGTCTCGAACGTGTAGGCGCGGAAACGGCGCTGGTCGGCGGACGAGAGGCGGGCGATGAGCGTCTGCAGGCGCTCGTCGATGCGCACGCGGTAGGCGTGGTGCGGGATGGCGATCTTTTCCTCCGCAGCGATGCGCCCTTCGCGCTTCAGCGCGCGGAGCTCGTCGTCCTGGCGCTGCGCGGCGAGGATGTGGAGCTCGAACGCGCCGTCCGTCTGCTCGAGGAGGTCCGAGACGAGCGCGAGGATGCCGTCGCAGAAGACGTGGAGGTACGTCGTGGGCTCGTCGACGATGGAGATGTGCTTCTGGTTGACGAAATGGACGAGGCGGACGTCGTCTGCGGCCGTGAGCGCGGAGAGGAGCGCGGTGGCGTAGCCGCCGACGCCCGCGACGCCCTGCCGCGCGGCCTCGATGCCGTGGAACGGCAGCGGGATCGCGCCATAGTCCCGCGACGAGCGGCGGACGCGGTACGCGAGATTCCGCGCCTCGTCCTCGTCCATGGGGCGGCCGCGCCGGATCCAGCCGGCGACGATGGACGGGGCGGCGCCGCGCTCGCGGAAGCTGCCGCTCTCGTCGAGGTACAGGTAATAGCGTGTGAGGGCCATCGGTCATTCTCCTTTTCGCGCCGCCTTCGCCGCGCAGGCGGGACAGCGGACGAACCACGTCTTGTGGCCGTCTTCGATGAAATAATTGAACAGGTGCTTGATGAGCGTGTGGCTGCGGCTCCGGCCGCAATGCGTCTTGACCCAGAACGCGTGGCAATGGCGGCACGTCATGTGGTATTTCGCGATGCCGCTCTCCGTGTCGAGCACGCGGACGTCGACATCGGTCGAGCCGCAGTGCCAACACGTGTCCCACGCGCCGAGCCCATACTCGAACGCGAGCGCGAAGAACGCTTCGAGATTCTGATCGGAGGCGTCCGCGCCGGGCACGAGGAAGAACGCGCCGGCCGGGCGCAGCGGGTCGGCGCCGCTGCCGTCGCAGCGCGGGTCGAGCGCGGCGTTGTACGTGACGTACGCGCCGAGGCCGGCGTTCGGCTGCGCGGGCGTGGCGGGCGCCGCGTCCGTGTGGGCGATGAAGGCGGCGCGGATGATGTCGAGGCCGGCCGCGCGCGGGCGCGCGAGATATTTGTCCGCGCAGACGCCGCTGATGTCCTCGTCGCGCCAATACGATGCGCCCATGTCGGCGTAGTTGCGGTATTTCGCATCGAGGACGAAGGCATCGTCCGTCTTGCCGTTCGCGCTCCGCACGCGGAAAAGAAAATCGGGGCGCAAACGCTCAATGCGGCCGCGCGCCTCCGCATCGAGCACGGCGAGGGCGTCCGCAAGCGAAAGGCCGAGCGGCGTGTCGTAAAAAATCTCCATGCGGAGCGTGTCGTCAGGCGTGGCGCCCGGCTGCCCTGCCGATGCGCGGCGAACGGGGTGCGTCAGCGTGACGCGCTGCGGCGGCGCGCCGTCCCCTAGCAGGAGCGCGCGGATGGCAGCGACAACGGTCGCATGATCCGCAATCTGCCAGCGCTGACGGACGACGAGGGTCTTTAGGATGCGGCAGAACATCCAGTATTCGTAGAGCTTATCGACCTTTTCGTGGACGAGGCTGCCGCTGCCCGCGCCCGTCGTGAAGGCGTAGGCGTCGTCGAGCTCGCGCAGCGCGCGGATGGCCGTGCGGTAGCGCGGGTCGTTCGTGAAGACCTGCGTCATGCGCCACGGCTCGTCGCGCACGGCGGCGGCCTGCAGCACGGGGAGCGCGAGGAGCGCGGCGAGCTGCGACTGTATGTGGCCATAAAGCGTGTCGTCCAGCGGCGCCTCGGCGGCCTGCCAGCGGCGGGTGAGCGCCTCGGCCGCCAGCTGCTGGAGCGCGAGCGCGTCCGAGGGGTGCGCCGTGCCGGCGCAATCGTCGCGCAGCCGCGCGGCGTGGCGCGTCCAGGCGGTGAGGATGGCGGCCGCCGGTCGATGCGCGCGAGCGCGGGCGCGAGGACGGCGAGCGCCTGCGCCGTGCGGCCGAGCAGCTGCTGGAACGCAGCGGCGCCGTCCGCCGCATCGGACGCATCGGGCGCATCGGGCGTCCGGGGCATTCCGGACGCGCCAGACACGTCGAATGTGAGCGCCGCCTTCGCCTGCGCCCGCCGCGCGGGGTCGAGCGCGACGAGGTCGCGGCAGAGCGAGAGAATCTCCTGCACCATCCGGTGGAGCGCCGTCGCCGTCATGGACGACGGCAACACGACAAGACGGCGCACCGGGCCGTGCATTGTGCCGTCCGCATCGTATAGATAAATGTCCGTCTCCCCGGGATGCACAGAGCCGAGCGCCGTACGCTCGACGGCCCTGTCATACTGGAACTGCCAGCGCGTCTTGTCGCCCTGCTTGTCCTTCTTGTACTTCCCCGTCGGCACGTCGGCGTAGAGGCCGTTCCCCGGCGCGAGCTCCATGAGCGGGCGCGGCGCCGCGCCCGGCACGGCGGCGGCGACGGTCATGCCCGCCGCGTCCTCGTCCACGTCCGGCACGATCTGGAACGCGGGGAGGTACATCTCGCCGCCGACGGCGAAATGCGTCTGCGTGACGTACGGCCGCCCGCAGACGGCAGGGTCTTCCGCCTGCAGGATGTCGCGCTGGTGCGCCGTCAGCAGGGACGGCGCAGCCTCCTGCCAGCCGTCGTAGGCGAGCCGCCTGCCCTGCGGCTTCGCCTCAGGCTGCGCGCGGTGCAGGAGAATCATCTTCATGATGAGTCGCATCCGTCAGCTCCTCCAGTAGTCGATGCTCCTGCTGTCGTCGATGGCGGCGAGGATGCGCGCGGACACCGTGTCCGTGCCGCAGAGGCGCGCGATGGCCTCCTTTTGCTCGCGGTACGCCCGCCCGTCGAGCCGGAGCTTCGGCAAAAACGCCAAGGCGAGCAGCGCGTCGACGGCGCGCGCCGTGCCGAGCCCCCGCTGCCACGCAGGAAACGCGGGGCTGCCGAACGTCGCCCGCCAAACGCGGCTGCTGAGTGTGGGGAGCGCCGCGCCGCCTTGCGCCGTGCCGCTGGGCGCATGGAGCGCCGCGCGCACCGCAGCGAGCCGCCGTGCGCCCGTTTTCCTGTCGTCCGCTGCCGCCTCGGGATATGCGCCCGCCGCCCGCCAGCGCGCTGCCGCCTCGTAGCGCTCGCCCGCCGCTTCCTCCACGGGCGCGGCCGCCGCGTCGAGGCGGACGACGAACGCGCGGTCGAGCACTTTCGGGCTGAGGTCGAGCGTCGTCTCGTCCTGGTTCAGCGTGCCGATGAACCGCACGTTGCGCGGGATGGAAAACGACGGCGGGTACTGCGCGAGCATGCGCGCCTTGCGCCGCAGGCTCTCCGCGTACTGGCGCTCCGCCGCACCGAGCGTCCGCATCCGCTCCGCCGTCAGCCCCCCGCCCGCGTCCTCCGGCACGAACGGGTTGTCCGCGAGCTCGCTTCTGACATCCGCCGCGATGCTGTCGCTGTAAAGGCGGATGCGCGGCGCGCCGTCCTGCAGCACGCTGAGGAACTCGGCGAAATAATATTCGACGTGCGCGAGGTTCATCTCGTCGAGGCAGAGGCAAAAGAGCCGCTCGCGGTTCACAGGCTCTGTGGCGAGGCGCACGGCGGCGAGCAGCGCGTCGAGGAACGGCGTCGCGACGTACGTCTGGTCGATCGGGTTGTAGCAGCCGAGCAGGTCGGCGCGGTCGTTCCAGCCGGCCTGCACGGGGATCACGGCGGCGCGGGGAAAGCCGAATGCCTCGGGAAAATGGCGCGCGAGGCTCGACTTGCCCGTGCCGGAGCGGCCGACGAGCAGCACGAGCTGGTCCGTCTGCAGCGCGAGCGCGTACAAGCGCAGCACGTCCATATCGTAGTCGAGGCCGTAGTGATAATGCAAAAAGCCCTGCGCATAGCGGACGGCCGCCTCGAACGACGGGACGTCGCGCGCCTCCGTCGCTGCCACGCCCGCTGGCTGCACCGTGCGCATGTCGAACGAGACGTCGCGCCCCGAGAGGTGCGCGGGCAGCACGAGCGTACACGTGATGCTGCTGCCCTGCCCGATGCCGCGCTGTGCGCAGGCCGCGGAGAAATCCTGCGGCGCGCCCGCGTCGCCGCGCACCGCCCAGATCATGTCGCCCGCCGCGTCGCTGTAAAGCGCGAACGGCGCCTCGCGACCGTCCGGCTGCACAAACGCCAGCGCACGGATCGTCATGCGATCGCTTCGGATGCTCGCGACCTGCGCGCGCACGCGCATCGTCGCGCCCTCGGGATAAAACGTGCGCAGATATGCCGCGCGCTGCGCCATGGTTTGCAGCGCGAGATATGCACCGCGCGTCATGCGGCCGTCCGCCCCTCGTTCCTTGCTCATGCCTGTCCTGCCTCCTGCTCTTCGTCACGTTTCTTTCTCGTCTCTTTTCGCCGCGCGCCGCGCGTTTTCCTGCCACGAGAAAAAGCCGCAGCCTCGCCGCGCCAGAGGGCGCGCGCAGAAGCTGCGGCTTCGCGTATTTTATTTTTTCAAAAGTCAGAGATCAGAGATAACCGACCGGGTTGACGGGCGAGCCATTGATGCGGACTTCGTAATGGCAGTGCGGACCTGTCGAGTAGCCGGTGCTGCCCATGTAGGCGATGACTTGGCCGCGGCGGACGAATTGTCCGGGGACGACGACGACCTGCATGGCGTGGCCGTAGCGGGTGAGGATGCCATTGCCGTGGTCGATGTCGACCATGTTGCCGTAGCCGCCGCTGTTCCAACCGGCGACGACGACCGTGCCGTCGGCCGTTGCGACGATGGGCGTGCCCATGTCGTTCGCAATGTCGATGCCGGGGTGGAAGTCGGAGCCGCCCCAGCGCAGGCCGTACGGCGAGCTCACGACGCCGTTCGTCGGCCACATGGAGGGCGTCGTGACGGAGGGGCCGTAGCCGCCCGCAAGGGCCGCGCCCGGCGCGAGCAATTTGTTGTTTTCGCGCATCGTCTGTTTGAGTGCTTCGAGGCTGGCTTTGCGCTGTGCGACGCGCTGTTCGAGGTCGTCGAGCGCGGCGCGGACGTTCTGCACATCCGGCGCGATGACGGGGCCGCCCGCAGAGAGCAGCGCTTGCACGTTGACGTTGCCGCGCATGACCGCGCGCACGCCGTCCATGCCGATGCGGTTCTCGGCAGGGCCGAGCACGCCGATGGGATACGGGCCGCCCTGGCCGTTTTGCGCGCTCGCATCGCCCGTGCTGTCGCCCGTGGCATTGTCGTCAGCGGCAGGCGCGCCCGTCTGACGGCGGAGCTCCTGCTCCATCTGCGTGAGCTCTTCCATTTGTTGTTGCAGGTTGTACGCTTTTTTCGAGAGCTGGAGGAGCTGTTCCTGCTGGATATTGTTGACCTCGCGGAGCTCCTCGATCTCCGAGGCGTCACTCCGTGCCGTCATCGTGCTGTAGACGCCGTAGCTGAACGCGCCGACGAACAGCAGCGCGCAGACGGCGAGCGAGACGATGCCGTATTTGACCATCCCGGCCGACAGCGTGATGCTATGCGTCGTGTCGCCGCGGCTGGGAATGATCTTGATGGTATACGTGTCGGCCTTGGATGTATTTTTTTCTGACACGATGATTTCCTTTCTTGTGAAAATCGGTCAATCAAACTTCCTCAGGCCCCCTCTCCGAAAAGCAGACGCACGGCGCTTTAGCGCCGATGCGATCGCTTTTACCCTTGCGGTTGGGGGCTGTCAGCGAAGCTGACTGAGGGTGTGGCGAAGGTAGGCCGTAAGTCGTCGCACGATTGTATAGGCGAAGGCAAGACGTAGGCGATTCCTTCGACTGCACGACTAGAATATCGTTGCGTCCTACCTTCGCCACACCCACCACCGCTTCGCGGTCCCCCTCCCTCGGTGAGGGAGGCTGAAGTTTGAATGACCGCTTCGCCTTAACTTAATGACATTACCCTCGGGGAGGGGGCCTGAGTGCATAGGGTCAGCGAACCCCCATCGCTTTTTGCAGCGCCTGCTGCTCTTCGTCCGTCAGCGTGTACGTCGATGTCCCTTTTTCGATGGGCTTGACGTAGCTGCGGCTGTCCTCGCGGCCGAAGAGGCTCGAGAAGATGATGCCGTTGTTGTCAGAATCGAGGAGCGCGACGGCGTAGCTGAGATCGCTCCCCATATCCTCGAACGCGCGGAAGCGCACGACGCCGACGCGCGTGAGCGCTTTTGCGAGCAGGTCCTCAATGGTCTTGTTCTCCGCGTCGAGGCGCTTCTGGTCCTCGACGACCTGCTTCATCTCCTCGATGTGGCCGATGAGCATGCGCTCGAGGTTCTGCCCGTCGACGCCCGTCATCATCTTGCGGTAACGTTTCTTCATATAAGAGACGTTCAAAGCGAGGTTGATGATGATCGCATACATGACGATGACGAGCACGCCGAGGCCGCCCGTGATGTAGAGGAGGTTCGTCATGACGAAATTCGAAAGCTGCTGGATGTCCAAAGTGCTTCGTCCCTTCTGCTGGTGCGCGCCCCTATGGGCGCTGTTTCAGCCTTTGATTTTACCACAAATTTTGCGGTGCGTCCATGGAAACAGGCGCGGCGGCGGCGCTTTTTCCGCAAGAAAATTTTTGTAAAAAGCCTTGTCTCTTTGTCAAACTTGTGATAAACTGTTTGCAACAAAGGGAAACGAACGACGCGAAACGGAGGAGATCGCCATGGAGTTCCATGAACGGCTTTTGATGCTGCGGCGCAAGCGCGGCATCACGCAGCAGGAGGCGGCGGACGCGCTCGGCGTCTCGCGGCCGACGTACGGCGGCTACGAGTCGGGCAAGCGCCGCCCGCAGCGCCGCAACATGTACCAAAAGATCGCGGACTTCTTCGGCGTGAGCGTCGACGAGTTCTTCGAGGAAAATGAGGACGCACGTGCCAAGGCGCAGCCCGCGTCCGACGGCAGCGCCATCATCGCGCAGCACCTCGCGGGCGAGCTCGCGGGCCTCTTCGCCGGCGGCAAGCTCAGCGACGCCGACAAGGACGCCGTCATGCATTCTTTAGAGCGCGCATACTGGCTGTCGCATCCGGACGAGAAGCCAAATTCTTCCATTTGATAAAAAGGAGCTGACACACATGTCGCATGAAGATATTTTCCGCGCCCGCGTGCTCGCGTCGCGCTACGAACAACTCAAGGTCCTGCTCGAGACGAGCGTCACGGTCGTCGGCATCTGCGCCGTCGCGGCCGGGGTGCATCTGCTGTAAGAATGGGTTGTTGCAACTACTAGACCGATTCCATAATCATCTATTGCCGAACGTTCCTTATACAGAAGCCTTCCCCCACGGGGAAGGTGGCGCCGCAGGCGACGGAAAGGGTGTCGGAGGTAGGTCGTAACTTCATATGAAAAAAGTTGAGTCGAAGGAAGTTTAAAAATCCTTCGACTCAACTTTTGTTTGTATTCGTTACGTCGTACCTCCGACACCCTCTCCACCGCTTCGCGGTTCCCCTCTCCCGTAGGGAGAGGCTGGTATATGAGTTACGGTCGGTAATCTATGAGACCGTTCCAGTAAATGCAACAATCCCTTTTGTTGTGCGCGTATTATTTTTTCTGGTCGGCGCTGAGGGCGCGGTAGAGGTCGATGGCCTCTTTGAGCACGGCCTTGTCGTATGGCGTGATGCGGCGTTCCGCGGACGCTGTCTTGCCCGTGAGGCGCAGCGTGTCGCTGCTGTCCGCCGCCGTCTCGGACGTGGCGAACGCGTAGAACGTGTCGAGGATCTCGCCGTCGAAGCCTGCGGCGTAGTCCTCGGTCACGAAGCCCGCATGGTCTTCTTTCACCGTCGCGCCGTCCGGCACGGCGAAGCTCGCCTCCTGCCCGTTCAGTACGAGCGTGACGTCCGTGAGGTCCGCGTACGCGACGCCGCCGTACGAGAACAGCATGCGGAAGAGCGTCGCGCCGTCATTGCCGGCGTAGGCGACGGACGGGATCATCGTCGCGGCCTTGCCGGAGAGACGCGCGAGCACTTCGTCCTTCGGCACGAACGTGTAGACGTTCGCTTCCTCGTCGTAGCGGCACGTGAACTTGTCGCAGAGCGCGTTCGCTTTCTGGATGTGCTCGAGCGTCGCCTGCTGCGCCTTCGCCGCGTCGTCCTTCTTGTCTTTTGCCGCGCAGACGCCCATGGCCAGCACGAGCACGAGGAGCGTCGTCACGAGCATCAAAATCTTTTTCTTCAAAGCAAGTCCTTCTTTCGATGGTTGATACGTTGTAGTTTATCACAGCCCGGCTGGATTTGTCATGAAAACCTCACCGCACATTCGCATACGGCGTGCCGCCGAGGATGCGCTGCGGATCAGCGCCTTTCGCCACCATGCAGCGGATGGCGAGCGCGATCACTTCATCGTAGTCCTTCGCTGCTACCGCTTGGAATGCTTTCTCCAGCAGCGCTTGATCCGGCAGTGTCGACGCTGGCAGCTTGCCCATCATGCGCGGCTGCCAGTCGCGCTCGGTCTGCCGCCGCCAGCTCTCGCATCCGATGGCGAACGCTTCCTCCGTGCGCACGTAGATGCGATGCACGTAGGCGAGCACGAGGAAGTTCAGCCAGTCGAGCGTGCAGGCGAGCACGGTCGCGGCGTTGTACGAGTTTTGCGCCGCATGTTTACGGAACGCGCTGAGGCGCTCGCCAAGAAAGACACACGTATGGCCGTCACGCAGGAGCTCGAGCCACGTGGAGATGTCGCCCATCGAGTGCTCTTTGTAGCCGAAGAAGATGCCGATGTCGTATGCCCCCCCCTGTTGGAGCAACGACCGTCGTAGGAGGACGGTCGTCATTTCGCCGACGATGTTCGCCTGCTCGAGCACCATCTGGCTGCAAAGCTCGAACCCGCTGAAGGTGCGGTCTTCTGCGCGATGATAGCGGTTGATGTCTAAGATGGGGTTGCCCTCCGCATCGATGTAGTCGCGCCGCGACGTCACGAACGCGAGTTGCTCCTCGTCGTCCTCGAGGAACTCCGCCATCATGCGCATGATCTTTTGAGGATACAGGAGGTCATCGTGATATAGGAGATTCACGTAGTCGCCGTGGCAGGCGCCCAAGAGATCGCGGATATTCGCGCCGGCGTCTTCGCCCGGGAGATCGCCGCGATACTGGTAGCGGACGTTGGGGTGCGCCGCGAGGAGCGGTGCGAGCGCCGTTTTCACGCGGTCATCCGTGCTGTCGTCGCCGATGAGGATCTCGATGTTCGGATAGTCCTGCGCGAGCGCGCTCTCGAGCGCCTCGCGGCAGAAGCGCGGCTGATTGTATGCGGGGATGAGGATGCTGACGAGCGGATAGAGCTCGTTTGCATACCGCGCGACGAACGATTGCCGCGCCCGCTCGAACGCGGCATCGTCTGCAGTCCAGGCGTACGGCGACGGATGGCGCAGGGCGAGGTAGCGTTCCTGGTCGCCGGCGCAGGGGACGCGCGTCTCGTAATGCGCCGCGCGGAGCCGCACCGCGTGCGCCGTCGCGCGGTACGCCTCGTCCACCCGCGTGTCCCACGGCACGTCGACGCACGTCATGACGATGGCGCCGTCGATGGCGTGCACGCGCTGCATCCCGAGGCCCGGGTCGCCGCGGTCATCAAAGACGCTGCCGTCCGCCGCGCGCCAGCACAAGCATCCGTAGCGATGGCGCGCCCGGCGGTAGTCGCCATCCATCGGCAGCGACGAACCGTAGCAGCCAACCATGCCGGTGCGCGGATGGTTCTCGAAGATTTTTAGGAACATCATCAGGAGCTCCGCGGCGAGCACCGTCACCTCCGAAGTGATGTAGCACTTGTACCGCGCTTTGCTCCGCTGCATGCCGGCGTTGCAAGCGTCCGCGACGCTCTGGCCGAACGCGCAGATCACTTCGACCTTCGCCCGCCGCCCATGGATCACGGGAATGGTCACCGTGCGGATCATCTCCGCCATGCGCTTGCTGTCCGCTTTGTCCCTAGGGCAAAGAATCACGGCGATGGTATCTTCTTCCATGGAATGTCCTCCGTACATGTGTCAAAAAAACGAGAACCGTCCGCCTCACCGTGCGTCCGCATACGGCGTGCCGCCGAGGATGGCGGCGGGGTCTGCGCCCATGGTTTCCATATGACGGATGCTGAGCGCGATGACGCGGTCCCAGTCCTCGGCCGCAACGGCATCGAATTCCTCTTCGAGGATCGCGAGGCCCTCCTGCCCGTTTTCAGAAATGCCGGCGCGATACACGGGCAAGCTCTCCATGATCTGCGTCCGCCAGCGCCGGCAGCCGGCCTCGAACATGGCGGCGTCCGTGACGAAGGCGCCGTGCATGTATGCGAGCACGAGGAAATTCAGCCAGTCGAGGCTGCACAGGAGCAGCGTGTCCGAATTCTGGCCGTTCTGCTCGGCGTGTTTGCGGAAGGCGCTGAGGCGCTCGCCGAGGAAGACGCAGGCATGGCCGGCGCGCATGAGCTCGAGCCACGTGGACGTGTCCCCCATGGAGCGCTCCCGGTAGCCGCAGAAGATGCCGGTCTCGTATATTCCCCCTTGCTGGAGCAATGACCGTTTCAAGAGGACGGTGCTCATCTCGCCGATGACGTTCGCCTGCTGCAGGAGGATTTCCCGGCCGAGCGCCGTCCCGCGGAAGATGCGGTCGCCAGACCAGCGGTAGCGGTTGATCTCCCCCAGCGGCCTCCCTTCTTCGTCGATGGAGTCGCGCCGCGATGTCACGATGGCGATCTCCTGCTCCTGATCCTCGACGAAATACGCCATCATGCGCGAGATTTTCGTCGGATAAATGAGGTCGTCGTGGAATAGGAGGTTCACGTAGTCGCCGCGGCACGCGTTCAGGAGGTAGCGGACGTTCGCTCCCGTCACTTCGCCCGGGAGGCCTCCGCGGTACTGGTAGCGGATGTCCGTGTGCGTTTCGAGGATCGGTGCGAGCGCTTTTTTCACGCGGTCATCCGTGCTGTCGTCGCCGATGAGAATCTCGATGTTCGGATAATCCTGCGCGAGCGCGCTCTCGAGCGCCTCGCGGCAGAAGCGCGGCTGGTTGTACGCGGGGATCATGATGCTGACGAGCGGATAGAGCACGTCCGCGTAGCGCGCGGCGAACGTCCGCCGCGCCCGTTCGAACACGGCATCGTCCACTTGCCAGAAATACGGCGACGGCCGCGACGTGATGCACGCCCGCTCATTTTCGGACGTGTTCGACACGCGTGTCTCGTAGCCCTCACGCGCGAGCGCGCAAACATGCGCCGTCGCGAGGAAGATGTCGTCGACCGCCTCGTCCCACGGCACATCGACGCGCGTCACGATGACCGCGCCATCGAGCGCCTGCACGCGAGGGGCGAAGCTGCCCGGCACGCCCATGACGTCCTGCACCGTGTCCGGCTGCCCGTCCTCCCAGACGGCATGGCCGTACGTCCAGCGCGCCTTGCGAAAATCGCCGCCGAGCGGCAGCGACGATCCGAAGAACCCCACCATGCCCGTCCGCTCGTAGCTGTCGAACACCCGGTACGCAAAGATCAGCATCTTTGGGTTCACCTGCGTGACCTCTGGGCCGATGTAGACCTTGTAGCGCGCGCGGCTCCGCCGCATCGCCGCGTTGCAGGCGGCCGCTCGGCGCTCCCCGATGACCTTGATGACTTCCGCAGGGGATGGCCGGTCGCCATTCCGCGGAATCTGGAGCGACGATATCATCCGCGTCATCCGTTCGGCATCCGCGTCATCCCTTGCGCAAAGGATGATGGCATAGCTTTTCTCTTCCATGGCTCTCCCTTCCGACGCACGCTGAAAAATGCGCCACACCCGTCCGAAAAATATGATATACTGAGTCTTGCACCTATTATTGTACGCTAGGGAAACCAAGGAAGTCAACGCGTCTGCGGAAAGGAACCGTGCCATGCTGCCAGAAGAACGCCAGAACACCATCGTCCAGCTCGTCAACGAGCTCGGCGCCGTCAATGTCAAGGAGCTCAGCGCGCGCTTCGCCGTGACGGAGGACAGCATCCGCAAGGACCTCACGCTCCTCCAGCGCAACGGCCGGCTGAAAAAGACATACGGCGGCGCGCTCAAAATCGAGCCGGACGACGACCATTTCGTCTCGCAGCGCAAGCCGAAATACCGCCCGGCGAAACAGCGGATCGCGAAGAAAGTGCTGAAGCTGCTGAAAGATGGCGACACGATCTTCCTCGACATCTCGACGACGAACATCGAGGTCGCAAAGCTCCTCAAGACGTCCGGCCTCTCGCTCACGGTCGTGACGAACATGGTCGACGTCATGCTCGCGATGGCGGGCGACGACCATAGTCGCCTCATCTTCATCGGCGGCACGTTCAGCGAAGGCTGCGACGGCTTCGTCGGCGCGCTCGCGAACCGAGAAATCGCGCGCTACCATTACGACAAGGCGTTCCTCGGCGTCGTCGGCCTCGACCTCGCGCGCGGCTCGGCGACGACGTACACGCCGGAGGACGCGACGACGAAAGAGACGATCCTCCAACACTCCGCCGACAGCTATCTGCTGCTCGAAACGCGCAAGGTCGGCAAGGAAAGCACCTGCGCCTACACGGACCTGCGCGACGTCCACGCCGTCATCACGGAAAAAGAGCTCGATGCGGCGGCGAAGGCGCAACTGAAAGCGCGCGGCATCGCCGCGCTATGACCACGTCAAGAAGCCCGCGAACCTTATCCTGGGTTCACGGGCCTCTTTTTCATGCGAATTTGTTCCACCATATGCACGCGTGCAGGGTCATAACGGCTCTTCTTCGTACGATGCTTTGTGTATCCCTATTTCATTTGTTTTTCGATAACTTTGTGTAGTCTTTCCCCTGCAATTCATAGATATCGTGAATAAAGTTCGACAATGGCCGCACATATCTTTGCAAAATTGGATGCGTCTTGCACTCTTGGTATCTAGGGCTGTCATCGCGAAGATAAAACGTTTGATGCTGTTTTCCTAGCCTCGTAATTTTATCGTCGGACAAATCTTTGACGTAAGTCACAAGATGCCAAATTTCCTTGATATGATGTTCTCCAATATTTTCGACACTTGCAGAAGATACCTGCTTCCACCGTTCCCGCAATGTACGTTTGCAACTGATTCCCACGAGCCAGCCATCCTTGCATTTGAACCATTTGTCCACTTCCAAATCGCTTTGAAAATGTTCTGGGCGCTTTGCTGCCTTGATATGATAATAGTTAAACAGAAATGTTGCCACGTCTTCTAGACTGCCGCCCGCACGTGATTTCCGTTTCTGCCCCAAGCGGCGTTCAAATTCTTGGACGAATGCCGTGAGCAAAATGCTGTCATCTAATTTCGTATGAGTGTATGGAATAGATCGAAGATTTTTCTTGAGATGATTAAATTCATCGATCACCTCTGTCCGTTCTTCATTCAAGCAGCCATTTGTCCCCAATTCATCCCACACGGCAATGACTTTTCCTGCTCCTGCAGGGCCAAAGGTTTTCAGAATATTCTTCGCTGTGTTTATCGTAAACTCCTCATCGCTGCTAGGGACTCTTTCTAATGCCGCATTGGTAGGCAGTACCATATATTTTGCTGTTACATAAAATACAATCGCATCATCTTCTGTGATGAGGATCCGCTCCATTTCCTCCACGAAGTTCATGAGATTCTGTTTTGTTTTTGTCCCATCTTTCAATTGGCCTACGGTTTCACAAATACAGTTTCTACAAACGGAAGCTTTATCCTCACCTGAAAGATTTTCGCACTGAAGAATCGGTGCACACCCCTTGATGATTTTGAGAAGGAGTTTCTCATTTTTCCCCAGCGCTCCGTACTGGTCGGTATTGAGCAACTTTCTCGCAAAAAAATAAGCGTTCTTCCATGGGCTCTTTTCGATCATATTTCTTATTCTTGCCGTGGCCATTCCAATTGCCTCCTTCGAGTCTCAGTTTCGCCATATCACAATACGCTTCTGATTTATCAATGCCGATAAAATGTCGTCCCGCTTTGACCGCGGAAACAGCAGTGGTTCCTGACCCAGAAAATGGATCGCAAATCAATTGCGCAGTCGTCGACGTCACGACTCGAGACGCTAATTCTTCTGGAAAAGGCGCGGGATGCGGATTCCGCATATCCTGTTTAATTTCCCACACATCACCATATCGATTTGCGCCTTTTGCCAGTTTGAAGTCTGGTTTACAGATCATGTAAATGACTTCGTAGGTTGGCAGAAAATACCCAGGATTGAAATTAATACCGCCCGATCGGTGCCAAATAATAATCTGACGAACAGGGAGTCCCTTTACAATTTCATGCCGATCTTGCCATAATCCACGCTGCACGCGCCATTTATGATTATAAAAAATAGCGCCATCGTTTCTGAGGCAACGATACATCTCAAGCAAGCACTCACGTTGCCATTCACAATACAAATCATACGGCATGTTGTCATCATAACCATCATACCCGTTTTGCAACGCGGCATTCTTCCATTTTCCTCCACGACCATCTTTCATGCCATTGCCCGAGGAATTTTTGAGATTATATGGAGGTGACGTTAAAAACAAATCGATACTTTCCTCTGGGAAACGATGAAGAACCTCCAGGGTATCTCCAACGATAAAAGAATCGACAGCGGCAGACAAATTTTTATATGGAATTTCATCTACATGTTTTATTGCGTACGTTCTTTTCCCAAGCATGCAAATCACCTCCTTGCAAATGTCGTGTATCCATTTTACACGACTTCGCCTCATTTCTCTACTCATATCAGTAAATTTCTTGTATCTTTCTGCAAATTATCATATAATGATATAGAGAAATCGCGCTCCCGTTGAAGCCCTCATAGGGAAAGACCGCCTCTAGGGTTTACAGCTACGGGAGACGGTTATTTCTTTTCAGAAACACGAATCGGCGTCCCATAATGGGGCGCCGATTCGCATTTATGAAACCTTTCAAGCTTTCACCGACCGGAACACGTACGCCGCGATGCCCATTTCCACGGCGACGAGGAGCGCGAGGAAGAGGAACGCGTCGGCGATGCCGATGGCGTGGGCGAGGAAGCCGATGGCCGCAGGGCCCATGAGGACGCCGAGGTAGCCGAGCGTCGAGACGGCAGGGACGGCGGTCGAGAGCGGCATGACGTCCTGCCGCCCGAGCAGGCTGTAGAACACCGGCACGACGTTCGCCGCGCCGACGCCGATGGCGAAGAAGCCGAGATACATCGCCGCGCCCGGCGCATAGATGACGCCGAGGAAGCCGAGCATCGTACAGAGCGTGCCGCCGAGCACGACGGCCCGCTGCCCGAGGCGGCTGACGATGGCGTCGCCCGTCAGGCGCATGACGAGCATCGCGGCGGAGAAAATGGCGAAGCCCGTGCCGGCCATGGCCATGTCCATGCCGCGCACCGTCGTCAGGAACACGCCGCCCCAGTCCATGACCGCGCCCTCGACGAGGAAAGCGATGCAGGCGATGGCACCGATGAAGGCGACGATGCCGCGCGGGATGGCGATGAGCGCGCCGCCGCCCCCGCCGCCGTACGGCAGGAGGCCGCTCCGCGCCACGAGCATGACGGCTGCGATGATGGCGGCCGCGATGACCGTCGACGCGAGCGGCGTCAAGCCCACCGTGCCGACCCAGAGGCCGAACAGCCCGGCGCCGACGAAGCCGCCGACACTCCAAAAGCCGTGGAAGCCGCTCATGAGCCGCTTGCCTGACGCCTGCTCGACGAGCACGGCC
>Ga0256404_1006265_pt1 | contig 19928 bp, 30 predicted proteins | sample RumenRJG_01DNA_FD_185990 | JGI IMG/M metagenome (GOLD analysis project Ga0256404, IMG submission 185990) | Bovine rumen microbial communities from Lethbridge, Alberta, Canada - RJG_01 | ecosystem: Host-associated > Mammals > Digestive system > Stomach > Rumen | place: Canada: Alberta | collected...
ACAGAATAGTTAGTTGGAGCCTGACCCTTAGCCGCATATACAGCTAATTCTTTCATTTCTTTAATAGTCATTCTTCATACCTCCCTATTATGCTTCAAGAACCTGGAACTTCAGAGCAAACTGATTATCCGGCATTGTTGTCTTCTCAACAACAAGCAGTACAGGACCAGCACTTGGTTTTGTAGCCGAAACCTTAATAGCTCCCGCGTCACTAATTCCACCATAAAGTGGAGTAGTAGCGATATTACCACAAGCTGTCTCAAAATTCTCGTCAGCAGTCTTTGCTGTTGTTCCCGAACCAGTATCAGTCCATTCACTATCATCATAACCAATACAGTTAGTTGTGAACAGCTCACCAACCGACAGGAAGCCAAGTCTAGGAAGGAATGTACCCCTCTCAAGCTTGAAATTCTTTAAAGCATTTGCTCTTTCATCATACATATGCTCTGTTGTATAGTTTAAAGCAACCGGCATCTTTGCAACATTAGCAGTAGTAGGGAACTTAACTGTTCTATTAACTCTATCTACTGCAAGCAGCATTCCATTTTCAGCTGGAATCGAAGCGAAATCAGTAGCATCAAGGGCACACTGAGCCTCAACTCTTCCATCTCTACGGAAAGATACCTGGTTAAGTTCTAATTGACCAAAACCGTCAATTACGAATCTTTTAAAATTACCGGCCATAATAAATCCTCCGTTTATTATTTCTTCTTATTCTTTTGTCTTGCTAAAATAGCCTCGATTCCAGTGAGGTTCTCCTCTGGCTTTGGAATGAAGTTATCTTCTGCATTAGTGAAAATTGTCGACTTAGATTGAACGAGAGCAAAAGCAAGTTCCTTATCTAAATCTTCTTTAGTGAACTCGTTGAGTCTGTCTTTGAAACCTTCAAGGTCTTCTTCATCAAGAAGAGTGCTGTATTTAGCAATAACAGCTTCCTTTTCTTTCAGTTCTACATCAGCCTTAAAGCTGTTCAGCTCTGTATTTTCAGAAGTCAGAGTTTCAATTGTCTCTAAAGAAGCAGTATAATTACTATTAGCTTCCTCTAATTCATTCTGAAGTTTTTCATTATCCTGTTGTAAAGTAGCGATTGTAGTATCATTCTCTTCAATTTTGGAGTTAAGTTCTCCAACTTGAGCAGTAAATTCTTCTACTTGAGTATTCAGACCATCTACAACCTCGTCCAGTTTCTCATAAGTATTGTTATTCATAGCATGAAGAACGTCCAGCGCGTGCTTTTCATTCTCATTAACATCTACGATATAGCAAACTTCCATCTTATCAATGGCAAGAGAATCTGTCTCATCATCTTTTGTATAATATGCTCTATTGTATTCACCAGTTTCAAACTTAAATACTACTGCATACTCGTCATAAACATCGCAAATTGCATAGTCCATGACATATTCGTTCTCTTCATTGAATCTATTATTTAAAAGAGTCCAAAGCATATTATACTTCTGATTATCAGAAAGTTTAAAATTCATATGTTTTTCTCCCTCCAAGTTCTGCTTTTGAAATACATCAGTGCCTTGTAAATCAGTCATAAGAGTTTTAACTGAATCTACGAATGTGTAGAAAGCGGCGCCTTCAAAACAAGGCTCATAATCTTCACCGAGTGCCTGTAAACCAAGGAAACGACCTTTTGTGAATACAAAATATCTCTTTCCACCGATATACTGCCACTCGCCATCAATAGAATCAGCATATAACTCCATCGACTGCGACTTCTGAACTATATCAAAAGCTTCTTGTTTATATAATCCAGTAAAAAGATACACATCAGTGCATGCATATGTTCTTTCTACTCCGTCTACATCAAGATGGTTCTCCCATGCGAAGTTTGGATTCTCTGGAACAATACCATAGATACGTCCTTCATATCTCTCTCTTCCATGGTCGGTAAAATCATCCTTCATAGTATCATATATGCCCTTAACGGGCACATATGGAAGTGTTGAAATTAACTGTTCCGCAAACTCATCTGTAATAAAGGTGCCATTTCGATTTGCGCCCTTATAAAAAATGCGGCATCTTGCTTTAGACAGAACTTCATTATAACTAGTAATGTCACCATAAACGGAAAGAGAAAAAGTTGTTAATTTATCTTTTTCTTTATCCATTAATTAGAACCTCCTCGGTCTAATGATTCCTCATTAGCCACTGTTTTTGCACTTTTATCTTGTGCGTCTTTCGTAGGACGTCCTACATTTCCTGTTTCTGTATATGAAGTACTTAACGGAATTAATTTTTCTTTCAGTTTTAATACATCGTTTTCTAAATCTTTAAGACTACTAAGTTCACGTTGCGAAACGTCCATAGCTAAAGCCGGTAGTAAGAAACTATAACCGGAGTTAGCCAGTTTTAAACTAGTCTCAACATATTCCTTTTGGTTATAAAAAGATACTGGTAAAATTTTATAGGTAAAGGAAATGTTTGCATTACCATATTTGTAATTAACAATTGATGTAATAAATCTTTCGAGCTTCCGCGCGAGCACCATCATTAAAGCCATATCGTTAGTAATTGAAGTGTTTAACGATAAATTAGAATCTGTACCGAAGAGTTGGCTACTTGAACCCGCTTCGGCATAAATGTTTGAAAGAGCCTTATCAACAGAATTCAGAGAGTTGTCATTAGCAGACTTAGACACAATAGCATCAACATCCGCATATGTCGTGAGCACACTTAAGTTCTCATTTTTACGCATCATGTCAACAGCACCTTTGTGCATTTCAACCGCTTCCTCTGGCTCAAACAACAGGCCGCCATCAGTTAAATGTGGAATATGTTGTACCAGAACCTTTCTAATCTCTTCAAGGTCTCTTTCCCTATTTAAATCTTTGGCTTCATCATATTCTAATGATGCAGAAATAATATTTAGGAATATCGGTCTTTCATCAACCAACGACATACAAATTCCTACATCAGTAGAAATGTAACACCATGGATTAGTTTCTTTTCCAGCTTTATAGCGCTTGTACCAATTTACTACTTCACGTGGATAAACCGCTAAAGCTTTTCTCCGATATTCTTTATCGTGTATAGAATCAAAATATGTAACATTAAATTCAACTATATCATTGCCTTCTTTATCCTTAAAGCGTGAACGACAATAAAAGATAGGCAAGTCTAATATAGATATGTATTTATCTGCTACTTCTTGAATCACCCCATAATAACAACCGTCTCTTAAGACATGTATGCCTATATGAGTAAATAAGTCAGGCAGCTTAGCCATATCAAGAAAGTCAACCGCACCCTGATACCTTTTCTCAATATATTTTTCGGAGAGATTTTTACCAAAACTTGGATGAGGAATTAGTAAACTTGTATATTTGAGTAAGGTAGCATAGTGCATCAACAGACGTTGATAGAAACCGCCTTTGCTAAAATAGTTACGAGAAAGAGTAATTTGAGCTTCAAGAGAACCAGAATCAATAATATCGTTTATTTCTTCTAATGTATAGTCTTTAGTCCTTTCATATCTGCTTCTTCCGTAACGCGTAGCCAAATTATAGGATGATTCATTCTTCGCTATCATATCGCCTATAGCTTTTGTAAAAGAGGTTAAATCTCTTTTGATTGGTTCATCCATTATCTTCCTCCTGAGAAGAATACTAATTGACGTTTACCTGCGCGCCGACGATGACTAGTTTTATAGTATTCTTCTTCAAGTTCTTTAATTCTCCATAGTCCGTAGGAGAAGCTTGAATACTTATCCTTTGGGAATCGAGAATTAATTCGTTCAAGAACTATATCTAAACTAGCTCCGGTGCGTTTTAAACGCAAATTAGCCATTTCTTCAAATAACTTCGTTGTCATCTCGTGTGGCATTAAACGCATCACACGTTGTTCTACGGTCATTTTTTGACCTATTTTGGTTGCAAGTAACGCACTCTTTGCTTGCTGTTCAGTTATTAGAAAACGCACTAGACCACCAGTAAGTCTAGAATAGCAGTTACCATGAATTTTAGAGTTTAAAGGACCATTTGCTTTAATTCCATAAAGAATTTTCGGCGCATCCTTTGGTTGAATTGCTTTATATACATCATCGTTGATAAATCCATATGCAGGAAGGATATTTCCTTTCTCATCATATTGTGGCTTTATCATTTCATCAGCAAGGCCAACACCAAGACCATTGGTATCAATGACAACCTCACGCGGATTATATAAAGCAATTATTTTTTTAAGGTCAACCGCCTGTACAGTAAAAGGTTTCGTCTGTGGAGTGCGCCCAAGTACAATTAAATTGACTAATGTACTATAGAACTTACCCTTTACTATATTAACTCTAAATACGCATACTGCTGTTTGGTCGGAAATTCGGCCTACGTCCACTGATATTAAGTAGAATTGTTCAGAATCGGGTCTATTAATTGCGTGCGTTTCTGGGTTCTTTATTTTTCTATATTTAGATAATTTTTCATAAGAGAACCAAGCTTCTTCGCTAGACCCCTGCCAGAGAGATAAATATTCTGTGGCAAATGATTCTGCATTATATGATGGACTCATCTGCAATTTTTTAATGTGTTGAGCGCTAATGAGTCCGTGCATTGCCGGTAATCTCCAATCACACCCAAACATAAATGAATTATTTGGGTCTATAATTGAATTTTCAAAAGTGTCTATTAATCTATCATATGCAAATGAAGTTTTTGCACCTGCACTTGTAGCACATACTATCTGTTCATTTGGTTCTTTAGGATTAACTGTGTTGTTTGGTAAACGACGAGAAACATTTACTAGCATTTATTGGACTATCTCATCAACTACTTTCCATCCAAAACCTTTATGAGTTTTGGTTTGCTTTTTATGATTGATTATATTACTGATAGCGCTGTGTGAACCATTTACTGCCCGCGCCGCGGCTTGTAAACTTTCATAAATAGCAATTATTTCACCAGTTTCAACATTAATTTGAGCAACTTGCTTCTTTTTTGTACGATACTCTTTAATTGGCTGTAAATTTTCACAACATTCACTTTTGTATCGCCATTGAAAACCATTGTGCTGCTCTCTTTGTTTTTGACAACAAACACTAATTTTTGCTTCAGATGAACCAGTGATTCGTGCTGCCTCGGCTAAACTTTTATACTCACGAACTTTTTTACCATCTAATCCGAATTGTACCACCTCTCTCTCTCTAGTTGGAGATTTTAAACCAGTTTTTACAGCATGTTGAGTATTTTCAGACGGTGTAACCCACTCTAAATTATCAACACAATTATTGGTTTTATTTCCATCTATATGATTAACATAAGGTTTATTATCTGGATTAGGGATAAAAGCAATTGCAACTAAACGATGTATATTAAATCGTTTAGGTTTTTTATTTATCTGTAAAGTAACATGGGCATATCCATGTTGAATATAAGGCTTCATCATATAATTATTAGTATCTTTTCTGACTTCGCCAGAATCACTAATACTATAATCAGTTATAATATCATTATCAATAATTTTCTTCCACATTTTTATTACCTCTTGTAAATATTTTATCTTACATTAACAAGTGGAAATTAACAAGTGGAAGTATAAGAAATTAAATCATAAATTTTAAAATAGTTGGGTGGCGCTTCAACTGGTGACAAAATCCAGTTTACTATTAGTCTCTACACCTTCAAGAATACTTCTTGCTTGGCACGGGATTGGATTATTATCGTTCCCCGTTAGCCGCTTTCGCGACACCGTTTTGTCTTACGTTCACCACCTTTTTCAATAACCCTCGCGGGTTAAAGCCCCCTAGTTAAGTTTAAGGGATAACTACAGAGTTTATCATTTCCTCGTCTCCGTCACGAATTTCGTCTATCAGTCCTCCATGTCGACGTTGTCCTCTGGCTGCGTCTCCAGCCAGAACTACATCAAGAATAGACCCATTACGAAATTTTAAAGTAACATAGTCTTTACCAAAATTTCCAGGGAACTCACTTAATTCCCAGCCAATGACCTCTTTTCGCAATAATGGCCAATGCGTGTAAATTTCAATAACTTTTTCTTTTGTTATTTGAGCCGCCTGCATTTTTGTATTAGCACAAATAAAGATTTTTCTACCCGGTATAAATACACATTGTAAGAAAAGTGCAAGTATTGTAATAAATGATTTTGAAAACGCACGGGGCGCCGTTATAAATACGTCCTTGAAACGCATGAGCGCGCGCAGTGTAAATCGTTGATAGAAAAAGAGGCTAAATTCAGAATCGGCAGGTCTTATTATATCAAGATAGTAGTCTGGATAAGCAGTGAACAAATTAACCCACTTACACAATTCATCATAATGTCTATTTAAATATTCATTAGTAATTGTAGCCCCTTTTTCCAGTTCTATACCTTCGCGCTCTGCTCGTTCAATAAAGTCGTTAGACATTAATTCTTGACGACTTGAAAGAATTACTTTTTTTCGTTTTTCCTGCATTACTCACCCCCATCAAGGTCAGCTACGAAATCATCATCTTTAAATAGTTGTTCGTATCCCTCATTTTCATAATTATCTAAATCTTTATCGTCATTTTTATTTAAATCATAATATGTTTCAAGTTCGGCTGCGGTTTTTAATGCTTGAATACGCTGTGTTATTTCATCACCAATACCAGATTCATTAACATATAAACGTTGATTCCATCCTTGTATATTCTTAATAGTCTCATCAACAATGTCTCGTGTCTCTCCATCATAGAATTGATTGGTAAAACCTCGTTTCTCTAACCATCTTACTAATTCGCCCATTGATTCAAAATCACTAGCGTTCTTTACGTTCTTCGGAGTGAATTCGCCCGTCTTAACTAACTTGTCATAAGAAGCAAGCAACTTATCAAAATCCTCTCCCGCGCGAATACGATTATCAATTTCATAAGAAATCTTACATATCTTCAATGCTTGGTCACCTTGAAGCGCGCCATTGATATTTTGAGTAAGTAACAATCCATCGTAGAGGTTTTCTAAATAAGTCAAAGCTTCTTCATCATAGTTATAACCCCATTTCTCTTGAAGTTTTCTACGCTTATCGTCGGAGAGTCCCGGTACGACTTCGTCGAGAGCGCCGGCCTCTTCCAACTCTCGATAAGCCTCTTGATAAGACTGCCAATCTATCCCCTCATATTCATCTGTAAAGTATATCAAGTTATATGATTTTAATAGCTCGGGCGCAGAGTGCGTAGGACGTAGCTCTTCAAACTTATCTAATTGAAAAGGAATATCTAAATACTGACAAATCTTATCCATGACATTCCAATCAAAGTTAGATTTTTGAAGTCTATCTCCCAAGCAATCTACACATACATCTACATATCCACTCGGATACATAAACGATTTTGTTCTTAAATAAGAAAAAGAATCTTTCATCTGGCCGCAGCATACACATTTCTTTGAACTAAAATCTATGTCAAAGTGTGGATTTAAAGCCATTTCTATTTCTCCTTTTCTTTTTTTGTTGCGGCGTAAACTAGCTTACCCAAATTACGCCTTCTAACTCTATTCATTTGTTCTAACTTATCACATAAGTCTTCCCAAATATCATTAAATTCGCGGGGTTCTACTTCAAGTTTCATATGTGCGGTCGCTTGGCCGCCCTCTTCGTCAGCCTCTGTAATATCCTCTACAGTTGTGTTTATCGGCTTCATAACGTCAACCCCAACTATTTTACAAATCCCAAGAAACTCAATTGGTTCTAATTTTATAATTTCCGAAAGTAAGTTCTCAGGACTATTCTTTTTAAAAGCCAACTTACCCATCCTCCTTTTTCTTTTTTCGGAGTTCCCTTTCGCATCTTTTACATCTGCTCTGGAATCCGTCTTTACTTCTGGTTTTCTTAACCCAATTTCTTCCATCTAAAAGTAAAATCCTACCACAGCAACCACATTTTTTAAAGTTCTCTTCGAAAAAACAATTTTCAATTGTATCTTGATGTAGTTGCGCGGCCTCGTTAATCTTCACTATAATTTTCTGCTTAAATATAGTACTTATATAATTCGCAGTATAGCTCTTTCCATATTTCTTATTAATATACCCCGCTATGTCTGCGTTTTTCTGTTTCTGTTCTTTTAGCTTCAAAATTTCACGCTGTACGTCAGTTAAGTCTGCCATTTGTTCATAGAAATCAAGTGTATCAAGTAGGTTGCGTAAGTTGTTCTCTACAATGTGGTCTAGTTTAACTTGTTCAAGCCGTTCATCAAATTCTTCTTTAAATAAATACAACTGATAAACTGCTTCTAAATCTCTAAAGTCAAAAATTTCATTCTTTGGCTTTTGACAATTCTTTTTCTTCCAGACCAACCTACTTATCAAACGTAGTTGTTCTTCGTCGAGTGCGCGCGGGTCAAAGTTTATATCGAAAACTATATCTCCAGTTGCCCCTTCTTTTACACCCAGCGGTAGTACCTCCACGTCGCAGTCAAAAACAAAACTTCTATGCTTTGGCGCATAGATTGATTGGGTTATATTGAAAGTTGACCTATAAGAGTCTCTAATTGTAAATTGTTCTGTTCTCAACTCTCTTATCCTATGTCTCAACTTCAAATATCCATACTGATTAAGTTTTTGGCTTCGCGCGCGTATACGTTCAACTTCTTCGTCAGTAAAACGCTTAACCAACTCATCTCTTGGCGGTTTCTCTCTTTTTCCAATCCTCTCTTCATAAAAGTTAATCTCTAGTTCAATCTCATCAATCGTCTTCCACAGTTCCTCAAAGGTTGGCCGCAGAAATTCCGGCGCTTCTTTTCTTGCTTCTTCTCTATTAAAAACGTCTCTGTTCTTTTTTAAAACAACCGCATCATTCAACGTATACAATTGCGCATTACTCATGGCAGGATTCTCCAAAACCGCATCGAGCGATTCAGCTTCGTTTGTTTTCGTCCAGCGCGTTTCCAATCCGGTGTCCTTACCTATAGGCGCGCCGCTGCCATCCTTGCCCCATAACAAATAATCCGCAATTGTGGAGGCTTCAGAACTAGTTAAATCGGGAAACTGGACCAAATATGTTTGAATAAATTGTGCTCGTTCAGCCGCAGTTTCTAAATCAAAATTAAGTTTAAGTCTATTCTGCATTTATGTGCCCTCCATAGTTTAAGTATAACACGGATGCGCGCAGAAGTCAAATTTTCGCGAAAGACATATACGTTAGTCGTGAAAATTTGATAACTTTTAAAAATTTAGTTATAATATAAGAGTAAAGTAAGTTAAACCTATATAAAAAAAGGAGGTAGTCAATGACAGATTACGTAAATCATCCTCCCCACTATGCGACAGGCAAGTATGAATCAATCGACGTAATGGTTGAAACGCAGGGCGCAGAGGCAGTTAAAAATTTCTGTATCTGTAATGCATTTAAGTACATTTACAGACACAAAAATAAAAATGGGCTGGAAGATATAAAGAAAGCCATATGGTATTTGGAGAAGTTTGTAGAGTTGGAAGAGTTTTATGGACGGAGAAGTAAAGATTGAGTCAATAATAGAAGTTTACAATGGTAATGCAGATAAAGAAAATTGGCAATGTATTACTATCAAGCCGATTGAGGATGAACTACAGACGGATTGGTAGGATATAAAAGGAGGAGTTAGATGACTAGAAGACAAAGGCTTGAGGCAGTTATTAGGGGAGAAATAACGGAAGAGCTAATCGAAGACTGCAAGGCTGAATTGGCGAAGCTGGACGAACGTAGCGCGCGAGCGAATCAAGTGAGTAAGGAGAGTGCGAATTACGTCGAAAATAAGCGTTACGAGGAATTAATTTGTGAGGCGCTAACGGAGGAGCCAATTCAAATTGATGAGTTGGCGGAGAAGATTGGCTCAACGTTGACGCGTCAAAGGCTCACTGCTATTTGTACGAACCTTATACGAGAGGGGAAAATTAAGTCGTGTGATGTGAAGGTGAAAAATAAAGGTAAAAGAAAGGCCTACTACGTGTAGGTCTTTTTTTGTGGCTTTAAAATGAAATTTTAATTTCGTGGATATTTTGTACCAGCTACGCAGTTCGCTCTCAGAGTTAAACGTCTCTAACCCAAATATGACGCCCCGTTCATATGAATGGTCGTTCATATGATTTTGTACTCATATGAATATATAGTCATATGTTTAGGTACTACTTTTGTGAAAAAAATGAATCCTTATTAAGTTAGTAGGAATTTAAAGGTTCGGCGTAGTTTCCTAAATTGCTTTAATAAATTGTTAAAAGCCGTTTTAAAAAAATGTAATAACTAAATCTTAAATAGTGTTTGTATTTTCATACGTCTTGTATATAATTGACTTAAGAAGTTATTGCAACCCCGTTTAGTCGGCACGCTCGACGTGTAACCAAGTCCTTTGAAAACTAAATAAAGTCCCTTTACACTAATTGCGATAGTTACGCCTTTTGCGACCTCTACATATTAGTGCCTTGTTTATACTTTTGTGGGAGTGCGGATACAATAATCTTAAAGGGAAATGACAATTAAAGACAATAAAAGCCGTTTAAACGGCTTTAAGCGTTCAAACAATAAATTGTATCACTTGAACGCTTAAAAGCGTTTAAACGCTAAATAAACAACACACAACACTATTTAAACCAATATGGGGAAAGGAAAAAACAATGTCAATAAAACTGAATTATACCAATGTACAGTTACGTACTATGAAACGCATAAGCGCATTTGAGCCGATTAATTCAAATGATAAGAAGCGTAAAGTTAAAGCGCTTGAAATGCTCACTATTGATGTACAAAGACTTAAAGATGGTGTGCCTACAGATTGTGGTCTATATGGCAAGGTTGACGAGCTTCTTAACCACGACAGTTTTAGTACTTGCTTTAAGCCACGCTCAAACAAATATCACGACATTGACCCGTGGATTAACGGAGAGCGTGTAAAAGCTGAGAATAAAACAAATGGCGGGCGCATCGAAAAACTGTACAGAATAAGAAATAAACATAACAGTTTTATCGTATATACAATAGATTATATCGTTCCAATTAGATTTAAAAAAGATGGCTCTCCATCTGGCGGAGAGTATAGGCACGTATCGAAAATAATGCGAGTAGATACATTTTTAAATCTTATTGAAAGTGTAAACGCCATAAAAGTTATCCAGCATAACGGCTATGATGTAAACGATGCTGAAAGAGCCGTACAAGGCGACAGTAAAAAACTTTACAACGCTCTTAAAAATGGCGGTTATACTGATTTTAATCCGAACCGTAATTATTCAGACAGTGAAATTATTTAAAGCAACGTAAAGCCCTTAAAAGGGCTTTACACTTTTTAGCACTCTCACAATGAGAGTGCTAAAAAGTGTAAAGCACTAAACACTAACACTATTAATTAAAATGAAAGGAACTGAAGCTATGAAACTGATAAACAATGTAAAAGGTGTTACTACCGAAAGAACGCACTATTTTGACGTATTGCGTAACTATTACGATAATTCTAATGAACCTATGAAAATGGTACAAATTATCAATGTATTTAATCGAACCTATGTTATAGATAAAAAGGTAGATATAAATGCTGAAACTACCATAATTTATGCTCATAGGTATGACACTACAAGAAAACTGTACCATGAACTTGTTTACACAATTGACTGGAATACAGTTACTTATTATTATGATATAAAGAAATACAGTATAGCATAGTAAAGCCGAGCCGATACAATCGGCTCGTTTGCTTTAGCACTCTTAATGATAGAGTGCTAAAGCAAGCGCAAGGCTTGAACGTATAACACTATTATAACAATACTTTGGGAGGTATTAATCATGATGTCTATTAATGAAATAATTAGCAAAGAGCTTGGTGCTGACAGATACTCATATATCGAACTTTATGATGTGGATACAGATGTATTAATATATCACGGCTGGGCTTGGGACTGTCCATATACAACCTACATCGTGAAAGATTATCAGGTATATAATGCTAATAATAAAGTATGTTTTAAAATGTGGGTTGACTGCGGTATTGAAGAGCTTGAAAATGCTATTGATGAAATGATGCAAGCAATACAGAAAATTGAAAATAGCATCATCATTCCATGTGATGAAAATGTTGAAATACACAACACCCCTTTGGGTGAAATGACTACAGAACAATTCATAGAATGGAAAAAAAGTTTTGAATAGAAAATTTAGCACTCTCATAACGAGAGTGCTATTTTTTTATTGCCTTAATTTGTTAAAAAAATATCACAATGTTTTTTATTTAATACAATCCATTTTTTTCGTACGTGTTACGTACGAAACCGCCTTGATTGTATACAATTTTTTTGATATAATGTTACCATAGTAGAGGAGGATATGACCATGAAGATTAAGACCAGATTTTTCGCCATCACTCTGCGCGCCCGCCATCTTTACGTGCGCCTGGGCAGCCACGCCTGCGGGCTGGAAGCTCGTCTGTCCCAGCTGGGCAGCTATTGCCGCTGGAACTGGGGCTGTGCCAGCTGGCAGCTTCTGTAGGCTGTCAGCTACGCGCAAGCGCGTACGAAAATTTTTCTATAAAAATGGGAGCTATCAACTCCCATTACTTTACGTTCGAAAATTCTCTCCCAAAATTTTTTTCGTACGTGTTACGTACGAAAAAGGGTTTGACAGAAAATCCGAAAGGTAGTACAATGTAGACACAGTAAAGGAAAGGAGAACACACAAATGTATACAATCTATTTCGATATGGACGGAACTATTGCTGACCTTTACGGCGTTGCCGAATGGCTCCCACGTCTGCGAGCTGAGGACGCTACACCCTACACCGATGCGGCTCCGATGGTTGACACTGCAGAATTTCAGCTGCTGCTTGCAATTCTGCAAAATCGCGGCTACAAACTGGGAATAATCAGCTGGCTGGCGAAAAATTCCACAGACTCTTATAAAAAGGCTGTCGCAAAAGCCAAAAGAGAATGGCTTACAGAAACTTTTCCAGAAATTACTTTTGACGAAATGCACTTCGTACAGTATGGCACAAGAAAAGATTATGTGGCGAAAGATAAAAAAGGAATTATCTTTGACGATGATGAAAAAGTTAGAGAAAAATGGAGAGGTGAAGCAATTAATCCGAATATTGAAGATATAATAGAAAAATTAAGAATGATAAAAGAAATGTCCGAATAATCGGACATTTTTTCCTATAATTGTTTTTCGTACGTATCACGTGCGAAAAATAATTTGCATTTTTCTCCGAAAAGTATTATACTTTAATCATAGAAAGGAGAAAGAAAAATGTATAGCAGACATTATGTATCAGAAAGAATTGAAAGAGAAAAACTTATACAGAAAATTGGTGTAGGCGTTGCCGTTGATACAGTTAGAGTCGATCGAAATCATAAAAATGGTGCAGAACTTCATACAATAACTTCTACTGGAATTATTATTATAAGAAACGAACATACAAATAAAATTGTTACGAAATTAATTGCTCGTCCGGGACAGATTAAAAGATATTATGACGAGGTTCCTAAAATTATGGAAAAAGTTATACAGATAGCAAAAATACATCAGAAAATGGGGTATAATTTATGAAAAAGAAAAAGACAGAAAAAGTTGGGACAATAAAAGGATTAGATATTCTGAAAAATACCAAACCAATACAGGATATACCCTTTAGAACAGGTGTTTATTCCGATAAAAGAAAGAAAAGAGAAAAGGTAAATAAAAATAAGTTGGATAAATGGTTATAAGTTGTGTTGTACGTTTTCTGCGCGCGGTTAACTTCCTAAAATTATAGGTTAAACTTTTTGAAAAAAGAGGTTGACCGCGCGCAAACGACGTATTTTCGTACGTTTTACGTACGAATTTTAAATTGACAAGTCCCTCTTCATTGAATATAATATAGTTACAAAATGAAAGGAGAAATTGAAATGAGTACACTTTGGATAACATATATAGTTTGGTTTGTATTGAGTATTGCTTTTGCAGTTATTGGTCATGAAATGGAAATGGATTTTCTTGGTGGCTTTTGCATTTGGACTTTACCGCTAATGTTTTATCTCCCTTTCTTTATATAATAGTGTTGTGGAGAAGAAACAGACGAAAGTCTGTTTTTTCTCACAATTTTCTTTTTCGTACGTATTACGTACGAAAAAAATTTGAAATTTTCATAAAATTTTGCTATAATAATTTTAGAAAATAAAAGAAAGGAGAAAAAATTTATGGCAATTTCCCGAAAAGTTGAAAGAGAGTTATTGAGAGAGAAATATTTATCCGATATTTCTGAATTTTTCTGCAATAAAGATGAAGAAGTTTTAAAAGTTAAATCTAATGAGATAGCAATTCCTGTTGTAGGGTGTGAAGGTAACGAAGATTTTATCGTTATAACCGTAAAAGTACCAACGGGAGCAAACAAAGGAACAGAACCGTATGACGGTTATGAACTTGCAGAAGATTATGAAATGAAAATTGTAGAAAAAGAAAGGAAGAAAAAAGAAGCCGAAAAGAAAAAGGCGGAAAAAATCGCAAAAGATAAGGCAATTAGAGAAAAGAAAAAAGGAATTGCCGAAAAGGGTGAATAATCACCCTTTTTATTTTGAAATTTATTTTTCGTACGTATTACGTCCGAAAATTAATTTGACATTAATTCCTATAATGTTTATAATGTTATTGTAAGATAAAGAGAAAACAGAAAGGAATATAAAAATGAAGATTGTAATTAATACTTGTTTTGGCGGTTTCTCACTTCCAACAGAATTTTGTAAGAAGTATAATATGAAAGCATATGATGATATTGAGCGCACTGACGAAAGATTAGTATCTTTCGTAGAGTCGCGCGGACGTATAAGAGAGGGATGCAGTATGCTTGTTGTTAAGGAAATCCCCGACAATGCAACGGATTATATGATAACTGAGTACGATGGTGCAGAAGGTATTATATACGTTGTTGACGGAAAACTTGAAGAGATTTAATCTCTTCTTTTATTTATACAATTTCGTACGTATTACGTACGAAAAAACACTTGCAATCCCTCTTCATTAGTGTTAAAATCATATTGTCAATAAGAAAGGAGAAAACATTATGAACATTATGATTTTTGACACAGAAACCACTTCACTCGATAAACCTTTTTGCTATAACATTGGTTATGTTATCGTTAATTCAGAAACAGAAGAAACACTTTTAAAGCGTGATTTTGTTGTAGAACAAGTTTGGCATAATCCAATGCTGTTTACTACTGCATATTATGCAAATAAAAGAGAACTATATATTTCTTCAATGAGAAGTCGTAAAACTTCAATGGATAAGTTTGGTTATATCTGCCAGCGTATGATTAGAGATATTAAGAATTATGAAGTTACTTCTGCATATGCTTATAATAGTGCTTTTGATGAAAAGGTTTTTAACTTTAATTGCGACTGGTTCAAATGTAACAATCCATTTGATAATATACCAATCTATGATATTAGAGGATATGCACATCATTATATATGTAATGATAATTTTAAAAGATGGTGTGAAGAACATCAAGCATTTTCTGATAGTGGTAACTATTCTACTACCGCAGAAAACGTATATAGGTATATCAGTAATGAACTTGATTTTGTTGAAGCGCACACCGCACTCGCAGATAGTGAAATTGAAACAGAAATACTACTAACCGCACTCAATGCGGGCGCAGAAATTGCAACAGATTATAAAGCATTTAGAACTATTGCAAGACCGCAAAGAAAAATCTTCACAGTTAAGAAGAATAATGAAATTGTTTTTATAGACGAGTGCGACACAATCCGATATATGAAAACAAATAACACAATAATTCTCAAGGGTTAACCCCTTGAGATTTTTTTAACAATCTTTTTTTCGTACGTATAACGTACGAAAAAACACTTGCATTATATTCCTATTAATGTTATCATATCATTGTCAAGGGGAGAGAAAGGTTCGATTCCTAAGGATATATACTTAAAAGGTAAAATCTCGAAAAAAAATAAAAACCCCTTGACAAATTAAATCAAATCAATTATAATAAAGACACAAGTTAAAGAGTTAAAAAGAAAGGAAAAATGTACTATGACACAGAGAGAATTTTACAACGCAGTTATCAACGGAACTATCACAGAGGATATGGTTACTTTCGCCACAGAAGCAATCGAGAAACTCAATGCACGCAACGCAAAGAGAGCAAGCACACCAAGCAAGACACAGATTGCCAATGCACCAATAATCGAAGCAATTTCGAGAGTGCTTACAGATGAACCGATGCTCGCATCAAAGATTGCGGAACTCTGCGGAATTTCTGTAAACAAGGCTTCTGCACTCGCTAAGAAAGTTGAGGGCGTAAAAGTTGTTGATGTAAAGGTCAAGGGAAAAGGAACACAGAAAGGTTACTTTCTCGGCTAACAAAAAGGGTTTGCGGTTATCCCTTAAAACCGCAAATATCAATGGGTAGTTTAATGAAAAAATATCAGCCACCATATAAAAGACGGAATTTGCTACTCCTATATGCTTTTTAAAGGTCGCAGAAGATGCAAGGTCATTACTTGCCCCATTGTCCACTTACACGCTTTCATTGTTTTCACCTCCTTTCTAATAGTGTTGTTGCGAAAAGACCGATAAAATTTATCGGTTTTTTCGTTGGTAGTTTTTTTCGTACGTGTTACGTCCGAAAAAGTAGTTGCTTTATCCTCTTCATTTGATTATAATATAAGTGTAATAAGAAAGGAGAAAATAAAATGATTATAACACCACCAAGAGCAATAGAATGTTCACTTGAACCAAAAGAGGTTGAAACCATTGAAAATTGTATCACATTACTAAAAGACATAATAAATAAAATGGATGAATATGATTATTCATATTTACATATTAATAATGATGAGGAAATCACAAATGGTGAATTGACTGATTTAATTATAGATTTAATGAACCTTAGACAACTTGATACAATGTATTGATATATGTATACTCGCGCGATGTCAAGGAAACTTTACATCGCGCAAACTTATACGTAAATTGTTAATAAATTAACAACAAACTTTTCGTACGTATAACGTACGAAAAAGTGGTTGTAGTCCCTCTTCATTATTGTTATAATTAGGTATCAAAAGAAAGGAGATAGACAAATGAAAGAATATGGTTTTTTGCTTCATAACAATGAAAAACAGACAATGGAAACTATTATTGTTAAAGCCGAAAAATGTGAGGTTCAGTTTCCTTATTGGGACGAAGAAAGCAAAAGGGTATGGTATCCACTACAAGTTGACAATGCAATAATAGAATTTACAAGCGAACTTTTTGAACTTTAAGTATTGACAAAGTTTTAAATTCTTGTTATAATTAGGTATCAAAAGAAAGGAGAATAAAATGATGACACAATATGAAAAAGAAAAAATGATTAGAGAAATTACAACACATTTTGACGAGCAAAAAAGAAAAGATATAAATACAATTATAGATAAAATATTTGAATATCCAATAGCATTAAATGATATACATTATAATTTTTTAAAAGAAATTGAAAAAGATTTAAAAGAATTTAAAATAAAATATTGTTAGTTTAAAAATAAGTCTTTTGACTTATTTTTAAATTATTGATTTTCGTACGTATCACGTACGAAAAAACTCTTGACTTCACGCGCCAATGTGATATAATTACCATATCAAATAAAGATGTATTGAAAGGTAGGTATATTTATGGCAGTATCAAGAAAAGTAGAACGTGAGTTAATCAGAACTAACTTCCTCGACAGAGTGTCGCAGTTTCTTTACGAAAGTGACGAAGAAGTTTTGCGCGTAAAGTCCAATGAAATCGCAATCCCTTGTGTTGGTTGCGAGGGTAACGAGGACTTTATCGTTATCAACTTCAAAGTGCCTACTGGTGCAAACAAGGGTCTTGAACCTTACGATGGTTATGCTCTCGCTGAGGACTATGTCCACAACCTTGCGGAAAAGGAACGCAAGGCAAAAGAGAGAGCCGAAGAAAAGGAACGCAAGCGCAAGCGTGATGAAGAAATCAGACGCAAGCGCGCGGAAATTGCAGAAAAGGGCGACAATTAGTCGCCTTTAACTTTATCATAAAATTTTCGTACGTATTACGTCCGAAAAAACTATTGACCGCGCGCCTTCGACGTGGTACAATTAAGAAAATCAAGGAGGTAATAAAAATGGACAGAAGAAAATCATACTATCTCACAATCGACACTGAAACTTGCAACGATATGGACAACCCTCTTGTTTATGACATAGGCGGAGCAATTCATGACCGCAAAGGCAACGTAGAGGAAGCGTTCTCTTTCGTTATCTATGAAACATTTGTCGGAATGTCTGATGTAATGGCAAGCGCATATTATGCGGATAAAATCGACAACTACGAAGATGATTTACACGCAGGGCGCCGCCGTATGGTAACATACTACACGGCAAAGAAATATATTTCAGACCTTTGCAACAAATACAATGTAAAGGCAATAATTGCCCACAATATGCGCTTTGACTACAAGGCAACCGCAACAACGCAAAGATACCTTACAAAGTCAAAATACAGATTCTTCCTACCTTATGGGATTGAACTCTGGGACACAATGAAAATGGCAAATGATACAATTTGTAAAGAGTGGGGATACCGTACATGGTGCAAGTCTAATGGATATGTTACAAAGAATGGACAAGTACGAAAGACCGCCGAAATTCTTTACAGATATATCACAGGACAGAATGACTTTATCGAAAGCCATACGGGACTTGAAGATGTAATGATAGAGAAAGAAATATTTGTTGCTTGTATGGACAAACACAAGAAAATGACAAAAAAGGCGTTTAAATAACGCCTTTATTTTTGGAGAAGTTTTTTCGTACGTATTACGTACGAAAAACAGTTTGATTTATTTCATAATATGAGTATAATTATAATTGTCAAGAGGAAAGAGTCCCTATAAAGGCGCGTCCCGTGGGTCAATAAAAAAAATAACGAAACCTCTTGACACTATCACAGAAATGTGATATAATATAATTGTCAAGGGGATGAGGTTGCAAGTGGACAGTCCAATGCTTGCCAAGGGTTCAAATCCCGCGATGGACGCATCGAAAATTCCCCTTGACAGAAAAACATAAAAAAACATAAAAAGTATTGCAAAGTACAAAGAAATTTGATACAATGTAATCACGGTAAAGAGTTACTAAAGTTTAAAAAAGAAAGGAAAAATGTACTATGACAAACAGAGAGTTCTACACAGCAATCGTTAATGGTGAGATGAATGATGAAATCGTTGCAAAGGCAACAGAGGAAATCGCAAAACTCGATGCAAGGAACGCAAAGAGAGCGTCCAAGCCGTCCAAGAAGTCCCTTGAGAATGAGCCAATCAAGGCGTCAATCAGAGAATACCTTGAGAGTGGCGCGCATCTTGCAAGCGAAATCGCAAGTGGTCTGAACCTTTCGGTTTCAAAGGTTAGCGCACTTTGTAGACAGATGGTTGACGATGGTCTGCTTACTGTCGAAGATGTAAAGGTAAAAAGCAAGGGTACACAGAAGTCATACTCACTTGCATAGTCGAAAGAAACGCACAGAAATGTGCGTTCTTTTTTGGATTTATTTTTTTCGTACGTATTACGTACGAAACCATACTTGCATTATTTTTTATATATGATATACTTGCACTATCAAAAGAAAGGAGAAAGTTAAATGGATATTACGACAATGACAAAAGAAGAACTTATTAGAGAAATTGAAAAAGCAGTAGATAATCAATTAATAGACACTATTTTATTCTATATGACAGAATACAACGATATAGCAGACTATTATTTTATAGCAGATATTTTTTGTCATAAGTGCGATTATTTAGCAATTAAAATTGCCAATGAACTTATAGAGGCAGATAGAGAGGACTAATAGTCCTCTTTTTTATTATCTATTTTTCGTACGTATAACGTACGAAAATATAGTTGCATTATTTTTTATATATGCTATACTTACATTGTAAGATAAATAAAGAACGAAAGGAGAAAACAATGGAATATTACGGAATTTATAAGAATAAG
>Ga0256404_1006266_pt1 | contig 19928 bp, 12 predicted proteins | sample RumenRJG_01DNA_FD_185990 | JGI IMG/M metagenome (GOLD analysis project Ga0256404, IMG submission 185990) | Bovine rumen microbial communities from Lethbridge, Alberta, Canada - RJG_01 | ecosystem: Host-associated > Mammals > Digestive system > Stomach > Rumen | place: Canada: Alberta | collected...
TACCGAAAGATATTTATTACAGGGATTCCCTTTTGCTTTTCGGCATTGCATTTACGGAGTAAGTTACCTACCTTAAAGGTTGAAATAAAATCCGAAACTGAGCAATTAATTTCTTCCTCTGAGTGCTGTCCTTGTGGTAAGATATGCATATGGCGTAAGTCCTTTCTTGGTAAATGTTTTGTGGTAAATTCATTATACCTTATTTGAAAGCGACCTATGCCTTTTTATTTGTCTAAAGTATAGAGTTTTCAAGGTGCATCACACCTTTTGGGTGTGGGAAGTTTGAGTAATTTACTAAGTTTCCTAAAACAAAATATTGTTCTGGGAAGTAGTTTTAACAATATTTGTTGATTGTTTAATAAGCTTGTCAGCCTCTGTTTTATGTTACTACATGTTTAAATACCTCCTCTATAAACGCATGTTTTTCGCCGTTTATCTCTGACATACAGATGCAAATCTAATTGGCTCCTTATTTGTTATCTATAAAAATTATGGGAGGGGATATTTAAGATAACTGCAGATTTTGAGCATATCGACAAAATTTTTTTGAGACAGTTAAAATAGCTTTTCGAAGATAACCACTAAGTGCTTAATAGCACTTTAGTCCAAAGAGACTTCCTAGTGGAGTCGACTAATTTTATACGTTTATTAGTTTTATCTAATCTAGAGAAGCACCACGAGATCAGTTTTTGTAGGATACATATTTTATCCTCTGAATGATATCCATTAAAACGCTAGGCGCATATTAGCGTTTTAGAATAGGGCATTTGAGGGAAAGGAGACTGCTTGAGACACATTAGTTTTTGAGTTGTAAGATGACTTTACAGTGGGTATATGATGAAAGCTGATAAATTAAGAGTTTGAATCGATATGTAGACCTATTGACATTTTTATTTTTAAAAGCGACAGCGCAGAGTCCCTGAGTGTCCCTTAAACTATTGAATGCTATGCATATTAAGACAAAGTATCGCAAGGATTTCCTCACTTTTATCAGAATGCAAAGCTTTACTTCTGAAAAGAATCTGTCAACTACCCACGACCTAAAGGTCATGGGCTTGTAACTTCCCCGTAGTAATGAATGTTTTTTCCTTACACCCTCTTACGGGATCTATGAAAACGCTAAGCGCATATTAGCGTTTCAAAAAAGGCCATAATATTTTGGACAAGGTGACTTCTCAGATGTGACGATCAGATTCAAGCCTTCAGCCTATCTGTCCGCTTCATCTAGGCACCACAGGGATTTCTAAGACTTTTAGTTAAATGCTTTCTCATTCCTCTCCCTTACGGGATCTATGAAAACGCTAGGCGCATATTAGCGTTTTAAAAAAGTCGATAGTGCTTTGGACAAAGTGACTTCTCAGAAGTGCCAATTAGATCACGCCTTCAGCATATTCCGTCCACTTCATCTTTGAACCACGAGGATTACTGAGACTTTTTAGTTAAATGCTTTCTCATTCCTCTCCCTTACGGGATCTATGAAAACGCTAAGCGCATATTAGCATTTTAAAAAAGGCCATAACGCTTCTGACAAGGTAACTGCATGTATAATGTTTAATCATGACTCTTAAGCTGACAGTCGATTTGTTCCTTACATCCAGGTATTTAGGAATTATCGGTGATTATGCGGTACCTGCCTAGATATACCGATTAAATTCATGCTTTTAACTTATTTGCCCACTTAACCAATACTCCACGGGGATTTCTGGATCATTTTCATTGAGTGCATTCCCACCATCCTCTCCCTTACGGGACCTATGAAAACGCTAAGTGCATATTAGCATTTTAAAATAGACTTTAATTTTTATTCACTAGGCCCCTAATTGCATTCGTGCGCTTTGGGTTGTATGGAGAACCATACCGTACAAAAAGCTGTAACCGTAAACCTGCTATTTGACAAGTTATGCTGTGGATCAAGCATTGTTTTGATGATTACTTTCAAAGACATTGAAAATATGTATGTTGTATCTGACTCTCTAAGCTGTCAGCGAAACTCTACCTCAGGCCCTGATGATACCTGGAGGTTCAATGGTTTTTGGTTGACTTCTAATAAATACATAGATTAAGAACAAATATGTTGTAAGCTGTCAACCTAATATATCTTTTTTGTCTTGTGGTATATAGGGTTTTATTACTTTTTTAATGACTGCTTAAGAGCTTGCAATGTTTAAACATAGGCTGTCAGCTAAATACCCTCTCGACCCCTTGTGCTATCAGTGGTTTTTCTGTCTTTACGATGACAGCTTACAGATACATCGGATGTGGGTAAAAAAATCTAAGCTGTCAGGCTGATATATCGTTTTAACCCTGTGATATAAGGCCTTCTGCCACTTTTTCAATGACAGCTTTAATTTTTATCTACAAAAAAAGGAATGAGCTTTGAACTCATTCCTTTATACTCACAATATTATTTACTAAGTAACTCTGCAAGTTGCTGTCCGCATGTGTAACCGGATGTCACTGCCCATGCTGCCATGGAACCGGGGATTGCCTCAGTACCGTTACAGCCGGCTGTAACCTCTCCGATAGCGTAGAGACCGGGAATTACTGTTCCGTCTTCCTTCTGTGCTTCAAAGTTGGCTGTTACATCATATCCGCCAAGTGTTGTTGCAAAACGGAGTCTCTGCTCGATGATATAAACTGTGCTGTCCTCATCGAACTTTGTGAGAGCTGTACGGCCGAACTCAGAATCAGTACCTGACTCAACAGTCTCATTCCATTTCTTAAGCTCTGCTGATAATGCTTCAGGATCAAGGCCTGCCTTTTCAGCTGCTTCCTTGAGTGTTCCTCTTGCAAATGTCGGATGATCTGAATCAGAGTTAAAGAACTCTTCCTGCTGTTCCATTGAGATATTACCTACGGCAGAAGTATTTGTTGAAACCATCTCTGACCATGTATCATAACCGGTCTGATCCATAACGATATACATGATCTCATCAGGCTGCTTGATTGTTGCATTCTTGATATCTGCAAATGCAAGTGTCTCATTTACAAAACGCTTTGAATCCTTGTTTACGAAGAAAGCACCGGTTGTATTAACTGTTGTAAGAGTAGGCATCGGTGTAGCATATCCTTCGATGGTATCTTCACCCTTTGATATACCGTTAGGATACATCTTAGCATAGCCCATGTTGAGCATCTTTGCACCGACAGCTTCACCCATCTTCTGGCCGTCACCCATTGAAGACTTAACACCGTAGAATACAGCATACTGAAGATCGCCCTTCTTTTCTGAGATCATCTCAGCATTGGCACCATATCCGCCTGTAGCAACTACGACAGCATCAGCCTTATATTTAATGGTATTACCATCTGCATCTGTGGCAACTACTCCTACTACTCTTCCTTCATCATCTGTGATAAATTCCTCAGCCTTTGTTTCAAGTTCAAGCTTTCCGCCCTTTGATGTAAAGTTATTTGTGAGGATCTCCATGGCATTTGACATACCGCCTTCACATACGAAAAATCTCTGAACTGTGTGCTCAGGGAAATCACTTGCATAACGATCATTGAAAGGAACATTCTCCGTTTCCTTTAACCAGTCGAGAGTTTTGCCCTGATTGTTTGCCATAATCCAAACGAGGTCTTCATTATGATTCTCACCTGAAGCCATGATGTCATCATGGATAAGCTGTGCGCTGTCACCTGTGAGACCAACCTCCTCCTGAAGCTTGGAGAGACCTGCGTCGATACCGCCTGCATTGGAAGTTGCGCCGCCGGTGTAGCTCATCTTTTCAAGAATGGTTACATCCTTAAGTCCTGAATCAAGTGCGGAATTACCACAGGTAAGACCGGCTCCGCCGCCACCGAGAATAAGAAGACTTGTTTCCTTTTCTATGGTCTGTGCTGCAACCTTTTCGATCTCTGGAAAGTCCTTATTTGTCATTCCGGCCGCTGCCAATGCTGCCGCTATAGCTTCCTGCACACCATTGCTTGTATAAGTAGCTCCGGAAACTGAATCAATGTTAACTGTGTGATGCTCATTCATTTCTGACATCATCTTTTCGATAGCATTACCGCCGACATTGGGTGTTTCCTTATCACCTACAATAGTAGCTGATTCGAGGGCACCGTCTTTAACGGTTATCTTTACTGTGACATCACCTTCAAAGCCCTTTCCGGTTCCTTCAAATTCACCGCTTACTCCGGCACCTGTTGCTTCTGCGGCCTGTGTTGTTTCTTCAGCTGCTTTTGTTGTTTCCTGAGCTGTAGTAGTTGGTGTAGTTGTGGAGCTGCCACAACCAACCAGCGTTGCTGCCATTAACAGTGCTGCTGATGTTCTGAAAACAGATCTTCTCATCTCTAACTCCTCCGTAATTCATATGTAACTATATTTACATTTCTATGTTACCGTGGTAACATTAAATAAAAATTTAACAAAAAGCCATCATTCAGGTCAATCATAATAATAGACAAATGAAATTTGGATGTTTTGTGCATTATTAACAAGTCATATCTGGACTAATTTCCAACCGTTGAAATACAAAGATTAGATGGGTACACTAAAGAATAAATTTGGTGAAGGGAAAAACAGTATGGCTAATAATACCTCAACAAAAGATATGATCCGGGATACAGCTTTAGAGCTCTTTAAAGAACTTGGCTATGACAATGTATCCATCATGGACATTTGTAATAAATGCGAGATCACAAAACGGACCTTTTACTATCATTATGAATCCAAGGCTGAGTTGCTAAGCGGCGTAGTAAAATATTGGGGTATTCAGGCAGAACGTCTTCTTCATACATTTGCCTCAGAAGAAAAAAGCGTAAATATCTTATGGCAGATGATGAAAGTCTATTGCGACAAGTCAATGCAGTATGGTCCAAATATCGTTAAACAGGTATATATACTGACCATCCAGAACAGTGGAGATGCCCACTTCCCTGAAGAGATGTATCTCTATGATGTTGCAGTTCAGCTTTTAAAAAAATCTCAGAATGCCGGAGAAATTCATAATCCATATGATCCGGAATCCATTGCTTTTATTCTGTACCACACACTTCGTAGCATTTCTATCTCCTGGGCTTCAGAAGATGGTAGCTATGATCTGGTTGATGAATATAAAAAAGCTTTCGATAGGATCGTAGGAATATAGCTATTATTATCTGATGAATGACCTGTATTAAGGCAAGAATATGGAGGTGTTTATTTTGAACGATAGTAAAGAATTTTCTATGGTGATACCTGACTCTGTCGTTGAGCTTTTGGACGAAATGATCCGTAAAAGAAAAGTCATACTCCCGGAATCCGACACTTCAAGGGAAGTAATGGCAATAATGTGTATACAGCAATACCATGAAATGATGTATATGCCTCATCTTGTTACATTTGATGATTAACATAATAAGAGAGACCTCTTGGTTCACTGCGCCAAGAGGTCTCTCTTATTATGTATTTACTGACTTATGGAAACAAGTCATCTTCCAAGTCATCAACATATTTGTCATCATTATTGTAATCAATAGTACCGTAAGTCTTATCACTAATATCCTGAACATGCTCATCATCGTATAGTTTATCAATTTCATGCGCCTTGACGATTATTTCATTAATGACTTTTATGAATTCCTGATACCTTTCCGGGTCTGATATATTAATAATGTCAAGACCTTTTTGTAATTCATCATAAGCGTTTGCTCTTCTACTATATTCTTCAAAAGTATTGTAACCGGAATCCTTTATTATTTCTTTCTTTAATTCTTCCTTTATTTTCTCTTTTTCTCGATGATTTGCTTTTCTTAGGAGCTTGACTTCTTCCTTGATAAATCTAAGTTCCTGCGACTTTTTTAAATCTGAATATTTGAGATCTTTAAAGACAACATTGGCTCTCTCATAATATTCTTCCATTGTCTCTTGCGGTTCAGGTTTACAGAGACATTCTTTCGCGACATTATCAAGTGGAGTATAAAGGTATCTTTTGACATCCTTATGATGCGCAAAAACTCCACTGTTTTCCGGCGTAAGCCCCAAGTCCTTTGTACAATCCTGATAATATCTCTTATGTAACTCTACAAAACAACGCCTTGTCGGTAAATATGAGCGGGAACTTAATTTTCCATCTGAAATTGGAATTACAATAGCGTGGATATGTGGTTTTCCTTCATCTCGATGAAGAATTGCTGAGATTACATTAGCCGAGGAAAACTCATTACATAAGAAGTCTATATTTTTTTTCTTCCACTTATCATAATCAAATCTCTCGGGCATATCTTCAAAACCGATTCCCATACAAAAAGAATATGCAAGAATTGCATTTTTGCGAATATCATGTGTTTTATGATACTCACAGGAACTTATTCTGCGCTCAAATGCTTTCTCATAGCTCTCTTCTGCGGAACCTATCAGCTGTTCATTAAGATGTGATTTTTTTGCATCTACATTACAGGCATAATATCCGTCATGCCGATAGTTATGCTTGTACGCCCTTTGCATCTCCTCCTTGCTGTGAAAAAAATTAATGTTAAAAGTGCCTTTTGCGATGCTCATTATAAATCCTCCTCGCTATAATCTTTAATGTAATTATGGTCGGGGATTTTAAATATAAGCATACATTACATTGATTTTTAAAAAAATTATGATATAAATTTCAGATTAAGTGGAGTACCACGTTTCTTTTTTATTTATCAAAAATCCTGAGCTATATCTGTTCCTATTTAAGTTCTCGCTTATACTTGTAATAAGTTCCTCTAGCAAGCTTAGTAATCTCAAGCATCTCTAAATCAGAAAGCGTTCCGTTAAAATCCTTAGAATTGCTTAGTATTATTTCTTTCATTTTTATGGACTTCTTGGTAATAAGCTTTGTTCCTTTCTTCTGTCCGACTTGTTTCCCTTTTTCGGCATTTTTAATATCCTCTTTAGCCCTCTGACCGATACTTACTAGGTCTTTTATAGGATTCTCTATAGCTATCCGTATCTGTTCACCGATAAGATTCATTAGAGCTTTGCTGACTATATCAGCTTTTAATCCATTATCTGACAAGGTGGATTCCATAGCCTTACGGTATGTATCAATGTTAAGGTGTGGCTCTTTCAGGAAAACAAGATTGATTTCCCGGTCATAGCAATACTCATAGAGCTTGATTGCCTCTGTAGTCTCATTATTCATTACTGAGACACGGTCATAAACGAGGGTATCACCCTTATTCAGATTCTTGCAGACATTATCCCACTCAGAAGCTTCTTTAACGATGATTGCTTTGGGATATGCAGCCAAGATGCTCTGTTCCTGTTTCTCAATGTTTTCACCGCAACAATAGCCGTATGTCTTCATCAAGGACTGTAAAGCCTTGCTTATATTGCTATGCATGTATGTGTTTATCCAAAGCTTCTTTCCGTTCTTTTTTATGGCATCGACTCTATAAGAATACTTTTCTTCATCGGTATGACCGAGGATATTTTCGCTGATAGTGATTACCAACTCAAACTTATCATTATCATACGTAGGCTCTAAAACACGAGCTGCTCTTAAAGCTTCTTCTTGACTATATTTCATAGGTTTTTCTCCATACTGGTTAATTTTTTAAATCATAATTACTATTTAAACCATATCACAGCCAAATATCTTCATCCACACTTTTGATACTAGATTTGATACTACTCAAAAACCGACAGCAGTGATTCCAAACGCTAATTAAAACTATGTAAGTAGGACCAAAACTTCTTATCTCAATATCTGGAGATTGCTTTTATTTTTTAATATGTCAGAAATCCCGAAAAATATAAACTAATATTATTTAATCCTAGCAAACTCACTTCTTAACCACATACTTTAACTTACGATTATTTTATAATTCTTTGGTTTGATATACGTATATTATCCCACATATGCGGTAGTTTAATATGTCCAGCACAAATCTTATCCGATGTTCTGGCTTGCGGTATATGGGGGCAGATTCCTGTTCATTTCTCTCTTGATTCTCATATATTTCGGTTTGGGCTACTCTTTGCTATATCTGAACACGGGATATACGTTTTGTTCTACCTATAGGGGTCTCATTTTCTGTTCTACCTATAGATATCACATTTTGCTCTACCTATAGGAGGCGCAAACTTGATTTTTTTGTCTACGTTATTTTATCTGTTGTCCTGACGCATATTTGCTCTACCTATAGGTGATGCAATTTGTTCTACCTATAGGGTGTGCAATTCTTGCTCTATCTATAGGTGGTGCAAACTTGCGATATTTCTTTGACTTTTCCTCATATTTTCTATTTCGTTTGCTTTGCGGATATTACTTGAACATCGGACTGAGTGACGAGATGACTGGCACAGCAGTGTGCGCCGCATCGACTCCTCCCGAGAATCGCTTCGCTGAAGAAGATGGGCTAACGCCCAATTTCTTCAAAAAGTCTCTTTACTTATAATACTTTTCGATTTTCGGAAAAAATTTTACACATATATCAAGCTTCGCATTCCGATGTTTATAGCTCTTTTTATCTTTCGATAGATAACAGATTTACGGTTGATTATATGGCTTATATTTGGCGGTTTTTCGTGATTTACGGGTTATCGTAAGAGAGATGGGGGTTATATTAGGGTAACATCCATTTTAAAATTCCACTATAGTAAATTTTTAAGCCCATATTTTTAAACAAATTTCACGTATTATATAGGTTTTAAGCATAATTTGAAATTTACTATAGTACTTAATGGTGCTTATATTCTTTTTAAAATCGTCCATATTATTATCATCCTAAGTAGAAGTATTATGTAAGGAGAGATTAAAAATGATCACTTATTCTGTTGCAGTACATCGAATTAAAACGCTTGAAGAGATGGAACGCGATGAAGCTAAACTTAAAAAGAATGCACTTATAGAACCCAAGCTTATTGAAAAGTGGAATGCATGGCTTCAAAATAATACATATTATAAGAGTCATAAGTTTAGGTCTAATGGCGTTTTGGTAGCTCTTTATACTATCAGGCTTAATGGTCTTGAAAGAAAATTCGATTATTATAAATGGCATCAAAAAAACAGAGAATGGTTCCAAGATTATATTTACAAGGCCAATGAGTTTAGTTTTATTCTTACAAGTACGATGTCTTTATCTAAAGACCGCAGAAGCTTGTACGAAAATGTTGTCGTTGTATCGCCCAATCAAGAGGGACGATTATCTTATCAAGTATTTTTTAGCCTTACAAGCTTTCGTATATTACAGAAGGGCTATGCCAAGTTTATGGCGGAATATGATGCTATAAGTATCCCTACAGTGAATCCGGCTAACGCCAAGATTGAAACAAAAAGTGCTCAAGGCTTACATGAAGAACATAAAGATCTTCCCGTAAAAAAGCCAGATGAGAGTGATGACGAATATTATGAAAGAGTCAATACCCTCTTCCATTCGTACTGTGAAAGGTATCAGAAAGAATTAAAAAAGAACTCTCGTTCTCGCAATGAGCTTAAGGAAACTGTTAAACAGCTTAGTAATGAATCTGATAAACTATCAGAACGGGTTGAACTAGCAAAAACACTTCAAAAGTCGAATGATAGTTTGTCTGACAATATTGATGAGTTAAAGAAAAACAATATAAAGCTTGCTACAATAAATGATGAATTACTTAAGCAGAATGATAAATTATCAGAACAGATGACTGAATATCTTTCCATAGTAGGTAAGTATGGCGGGGTTAAAGCCATTAAGATTGGTATGAGATTCTCATTGGTTATAAAGTATGCCAGACGTTATTATCAAGAAAATGATATCGCAATGATGAAAAAACTTGATGATATGGTTAGAGCCGGAGAGAAATATGCAAAGGAGATTGGAGTAGAGTTATGAGAACATATGGCAGTTGTAATATTACAATCGACACGGGTGCCTAAGGTCAGAGGTCGAGAGACGATAATCTTAGATATCTATCGTCTCTCTCCTTCTTTAAAAAAATAAACCACTCATGCAGGAAATAATTCAATTTTTCGGTTTGGAAATTTTTAGGATAAAATCCTCATTTTCCTAAACCTAACTATCAAGTGCCATCCTGATTGTGTCAGGTGATACTTCTGCTTTATTAACCCTGCAGTATAAGGCAATCTTGTCCATGTTTTCTTCCGTAATCCCTCTGGATACACAGTAGGCTATTGCCTTTTTTGCATATTCTGCAAGATCAGGGTTTATTGTGGAAGCATTTGGATTTACCCGCAGAACACTCTTTGCGATGTCCGTCTGATCGACGATAAGATGAGAGTAGAGGTTATTCTCCAACTTGTTTGCGATTCCATAAGAAAACTCAAAGTCTGATGCCAACTCACTTTTAGACACACTTGCATCTGACCATACTACATCTGATGTACTCTCATCAGCCTTTAATCTGGCTTCTTCTTTTTCTTCTTCCTTAGCCCTCTCGGCCTCAGCTTTAACCCTTGCTTCTGCCTTAAGTTTTTCTGCTTCTATTCTGTATTTCGCTGCAACCATTTTAGCTCTTGCTTCAGGCTGTGCCTTTACTGTGTTGTCAAACGTTGGTTCTTCCTCTTCAATAATATAAAAGTATGCTTTGAGTGCAGCAACTTCTGCTTTGATTTGAGCGGTCTCTAAGTCTTCTGCAGATGCAAGTCTTACAACTCTGTCTGGACCCTTTGATACTAATACAGATACTCCGTTTGTGCCGATAGCCTGAACATTTATGCACACTCTTTCCGTGCGGGCTCTTTCTTCTAGTTTAATCAACTCTTTTTTCATTTTCTTACCTCTTCCTTTATTTGGAATATTACTCAATGATCCTCATGAGCTTTCTTCCATTTTTAATCGTTTCAAATTAATTATGAGTAGGGATATTTGATATAAGGATTAAATTCGTACAATGTAAAGATTTTTTTGTAAAAAAATAGAGGTTAAGAATGGATTTTGTGCACACCTCAACCTCTTTTTATCATGTTCTTATCACTTAAATCGGATTAGACTTACTTTAAACTTATTAGCACAACCTCATCTTTTTGTTCACATCCATGAATAGTTATGATCACTTCATCCTGCTTCCAATCAACAGAATAGCTGTCTTTACCGAACTGAACACCATCATCTGAAATATAGGTTTTATACTTCTTAACTACTTTCTTACCTTCTAGAACAATTGCTTTTGCCTGAGCATTTCCAAATCCGAAGGGCTCTCCTACAGACTGGAGGCATACTGAATATCTTCCGTCCGGCGAATATTCAGTCCCGACATTTGTGATCTTCAACTTGAATTCGTATGTTAGAATAGAAAATCCTATGACCGAAATAATTACTAAAATACTTATAGCAATTGCCGATCCGAAAAATAGTATCTTTATTATTCTTTTTGCTTTAGTGTTCATTACGCTTTTGTCTTCCTGTCCTCTTTTCTTTTAAGACAAATCACTTGAAGAATTTTGTGTCTTTTTCACCATGAAAAAACATCTCAAAAATCATGACTTCTTGGGAGACATGTATTCTATCACACCATAAAGCCGCTGGATAACGTTCTCTATACGTGAAATATCTACATCATTGGCATCATATTGTATCTTATATATTCTGTTCTCCAATGCTCTTACAGCATCTTCCTGCTTTGCTATAAGGTTGCTTACGGTAATCTTAGAAGCAATATTATCAATATCTTTTATGGCAATGCCCTTCTGAAGATCGTATTGAATTGCATCTTCAATTATCTTACGGTCTCTTTTGGCTCTGCCAAGTGTTCTTCCTACAGCACTTTCTTTATCTTCTTCCGTATAAATTGATGCTTTATCTGCATCCCGGATAGTCTTAATGTTTTTTTCTGTAGGCTTTAAGCTCTTATTTTTTTTCAGCATATCATACAAAGCTTCCTGCATGTTTTTATCAAGCGTTGATATGACTTCAGCTGCCCTTACAGATATTCCTCTTTCAATGCATAAACTAAGGAGATTACTGTTGATATTGTCATTGATCTTGATAAGCCGGTGGGTTTGCGGCAAAGAAATCCCAAGCATATCACTAAGATCTTGTTTTGAATGGAGTTTACCATACTTATCAAGGAACTTACGGGCAATATTAACCCTTTTTAATTCAACGGAAAGACCTTCTTCCTTATTACTTGTCTTTATTGCATATCTTAAATCTGCTTGTTCCTTTTCATTAATATCAGAAACCAGGACTGCAACACTAGCAGCTTCAGAAAATAGATAATCCTTATAGATAAGATACCTTTTAAGTCCGTCTATAAGCCTGTATTTCCCATTATGCAAATCAACAACGGTTAGATAATTTGTATGCTCCTCCTCCATAGAATCCAGTAGTTCCCGGAATTCTTTTGATTGCTTAATGGTATTTATCTTTTCGTCAGGAATGATAATGCAATTTATATCTATTTTTTCTTCTTGTATCTTGATAAGATCATCAGGCAGTCTTACACCTTTAAACATATCTGTTCTCCATTATTTCTAATTCATATCACATATATCACATATATCACATTGTTATTATAGTCTATTTTTGTGGCTTAAACAATGTTTAATAACCCGTGAAACATTTTTCTTTAATTACTAATTTATATAGTATTAAACGTCGTATTTAAGCCATTTCTTCACTTAAATATTTTCTATTTGCTTCCATTATTTTGTTTTGTGAAACATTACTATTTTAATTTACTTTTACGTGATACAAATATTGTGATTATCATTATTGATTGGATTTTTCATGATGAAAAAAATATCAAAAAACCTATTCTCAGGTATTCTAGAATTGAATTATGTTTTCATCAGACAATCTTTTGCTTAGGAGTACTTGTTTTGCCTACTTTTAATATGCAGCTTCCTTACAGTATATGCTAATCAGTAATAAGACATTTAAACTTCATTCTGATATATGTCTGATATATCCTCCTACATTATCTACATCACAAATTCCGGATATAATATTTCATCTTTAACCAAAAATTTTAAGGATTATAACAGAATGTCTTCCAGAGTTGATTCTATATTTCAATAATCAAGAAATGATATTTCTGTAAAACATCCGGTCTGGTTAACATTCTCTACATGTACTATTTATATCGGAAACCTTATTATTGTATTTTTGTTTTAGACATCTATTCGTTCATATTTAATTGGACTTACTTATTTACTTTCCTTCAATTTGTATGTGTTTCATTCCATCTGCTGTATGTTATCTTTTTGCATTAGATCTTTTATAGAATTCAATGAATATTATTTCTGTTGATTATTTTCACGGTGAAAAAACGTCTTGATTTTTTACCTTGTTTTTCAAGCAAAAATGTTAGTGTTTTTTCATGATGAAAAATCAACCAAAAATCATCAAGCAAATAAGTATATAATCATCGACAATCTAACAATTATTCAACTTTAACTAACTTTAAAAACAGAAACATGATCATCCGAATATAAGATTCTCTAGACAATATATCCATCATCAAAAGATCATCCCCAGTATGATGCTTAAGAAAAACTTTAATCCATGAAGGATTTTATATGTTTTTTCATCATGAAAAAATAAGCCAAAAACAATATCTATATATTGTCATATTAAACATAAAACTATTCCTGTGCATCTGGAAAATCACATAACAATCCTTTAGCAAAATATTATCATTATATTTTTCAAAACTGACTTCGAAAAAATATATGAGCTTACTTACGTAACTATTTTCCGCAATATCCCTGGATCCTAAAGTCTGAATTTTTGATTGCGTTTTTCACCATGAAAAATCCAACAAAAAACATCAACTACTTCAACACACAAATTTAATAGATTATCAGAATAAGTTATGAAAAATGTTTGATATGAATATGGAATAATTCTTGTATAATTTCTGGAATAGTGTAATATATTCTATGAAACATTTTTTATAATGATAAGCCTTATTAACAACTTATTTTCAACGTGTTTTTTCATGGTGAAAAAAACATCGCAAAACTAAGTTTGATAAACGGCAATGGAGATATGGGAATGAAGAAAAACAAATCTTGTATAACTTATGTAATAGGTAATCGAAAGGGAGGAAGTTCAAAAACCGGTACCACAGTATCTTTTGCTACTATATTGGCAATTGCAGGATACGAAGTATTAGTTGTTGATTCAGACCCACAGAGTAACACTACTCAGATACTTGGATGCTACTTCGGTGAAGAAGAGGAGAAGGGTTATGACTACTCAGATGTACTCCTTGGAAAATGTAATATCAGGGATGCAATTATCCATTCTCCATATGGTATGGATGTACTAGTAAACGAGAAAAAAATCGACAGATTATCTGATGCATTTATGGAATACAAGTATGAGTATCTTAAACCAAATGGTATAAACTCAAGCACCATATTAGCCCGAGCCCTCGATGAAATAAAAGAAAACTATGACTACATCATTATAGATACAAACCCTTCTGATTCAGAAGCCGGAGATAATACCCTTATAGCAGCCGACAAGCTAATTGTTCCGGTACAGGAAGAGGGTGCATCTAATGACGGTCTTCAGGATGAGTTAGATAAGGTTCAATATGTTCAGGAAAACTTCAATGAAGATTTTGAAATTGCCGGCGTATTCCTTTGTAACATTGATCCTAGACAGACAAATCTTTTCAAACAGAGAAGAGCTTTATTGGAAGATGCTTTAGGAGACCTCTTCAAAAAGACAGCAGTTAGATCAGCCCTTCTATACAAGAACAGCAGCTCATTCTATAAGCCAATCTATTTCCTTGAGAAGAAGAGTAAAATCGGTACAGACTACATAAACCTTGCACTTGAACTTAATCTAATAACAAAGAATGATTATAAACTGTTAACAAAGCAAGGTTATGTATTGAAGGAGAAATAATTTATGGCTAAATATGATTATGGTTCATTAAAAATGGGTTCTGCAACAAGTACGAAAAGAATGAAAGAGTCTACCCAAAGAATGCAGGCCCAGGTAACAGCAGTTCAGAATATAGTCCAGGACTCTAAGAGACAGGACATTCCTTATGATCAGCTTATCAGATATGCCGACAACAGAGATAATGATGATGAGAATATAGATGATCTCGTACAAAGTATAAAAACTATTGGATTCCAGTCCACAATTCTTGTTCGTAAAGTACCTCATGAGATGAAATATGAAATACTTTCCGGGCACAGACGTTGGAGAGCCTTCGGTCAGTTACTTAAAGAGGATCCTAAGTTTGAAGATGGTAAGATGCCATGTATCGTGCTTCCTGAGGATACATCTGATAAACTGGCGAAGATGGCAAATATTCTCCTAAATCTTGAAACTGTAAGTCTTACTCCTAAACAGAAGAGACAGGCAGTAGTTGATTTATCAAAGCTCATGGAAGAGGGCGGCAAGCTTCCGATGGAAAAAGCAGAGTACATAGCTCAGAAGCTTAACACAAGTACTTTAACAGTATTCAGATACAGAAAGTTTGACAACAAGCTTATTCCGGAACTTGGAGAATTGATGGACAGCGAGTACATTACTCAAAATCAGTGCGAAGAGTTCTCAAGACTAACAGAATCAAACCAGGTATTAGTTTTCCAGACACTACTTAAACAGATACAGAATAATGAGCAGAAGCCAACAATTGATACTGATATCCTTGAAAAGATGATAGCTGAAGATAAGCAAATTCAGAAAAAGGATGCTGCCCGTGACAAAAAGATTGAGAATATTGAGAATAAGATAGCCCAGAACAAAGAAAAACTAGATGATCCGACATATACAGGACAGCGTACTGAAACCATAGAGAATAAGATTCGTCAGTTGACCGAGGAACGTGATTTTCTTCTGGAAGAAAGAGTTAAAGCACAGAAGCGGGAGAGCGAAGCAGCAAGATCAAACCGTCAGACAAAGAAGACAATATCGGAAGCATTAAAAACTATAACAAAAGATAATGATATTTCTGATAATGAACGTGCCATGGCCATTGCTTATTCAGATAAGCTTACAAAGCTTAATCAGGCATTAAACAATATGTCTACTCTTATCTATCGTGATAAGACAAAGCTTAATGAGGATCAGATATCAAAACTTGAGGAAGTTTCTAAAGATATTATTCAACTGATCAAGCATTGTAAGGGAAAATAATCTAAAATTTTCAGAAAAAGCATTTCGTGGAGACAAAACATATCTGGGAGACAAAAGCATAAGAGTACATTCTACAGAATCAACTTCCGCCAAGATTTTTATAGAATTTGTAGCCATGATAATCCGAAATAAGCTATATACCTGTCTGTTGGACGAAATGAACAGAATTGGAAGGAAGCAGAATTATATGACAGTACCGGCAGCTATCAGAGAACTTGAAAAGATCGAAATGACGCGGCAGACAGATAATGTTTATAGATTAGACCATGCGGTTACATCAGTGCAGAAAAAAATCTTGAATGCTTTTGACCTGACGGAGAAGAACATCGAGTATCGCGCTGCATGGATAAGCGATGAATTAAAAACGTCAATGAGCAAAAGGAGAAATCAATCATGGCAAGAGGCAGAAAAAGAATAAGAATAGATGTGATTAATCAGCAAATAGAGCTTGCTTAGGAGGAGGTAATAAAAACAAAGCAAAAGTATGAAGCTGCAACGGACCATTTAAAGGAACTGTTGGATAAGAAGAAATCGTTACAGACAGAAGAACTAATGAAGGCAGTCATGAAGAGCAAACGCCCCTTTGAAGATATCTTACACTATATAAATTCAGAGCCGGGAGTTCTGTAAATAAAAGCCACTGAGTGTAATCAAAAACGACTCAGCGGCTTTTTTAGGTCTAAAATTTCTGGAAGTTAACACAGTGTTGCTGAAGCAGAGTCAGCTGGGATCAAATCTAACGAGATCATCAGTGCTAGTTAATTATTATTTGATGTACTAGTATTTATGCGGCATAATACCACGATTCTTTTTATTTTTAGAAACTAATAAAATCTAGTTCTTTTGTCGATGAATTAAGGATTAAATGATATCAAAAATCATGTAACTCATTGACTATGGAGGAATTTTACATGAAAAAACAGAAAACTGGAAGGAAGCTTTTGAGTATCCTGCTTACGTTGGCGATGGTCGTCGGTCTGATGCCTGGGATGAACATGACAGCATATGCGGCAGATTATGCTCTTTGGGTTGGCGGAACTCAGGTAACCAGTGATAATGCAAGTGATATTTTTGGTAATGGAACAGCAAGTCTTGATTTATCAACATATACACTAACACTTAATAACTATAGCTATGAAGGTACGGGGTATACCACTAATAATTCTTCAAATGGTAACTATATTGTTATATATTCAAACAATGATACTCCATTAAATATTCATATTAAGGGCACGAATAACCTGACACAAACAGGAACTGGTGCCGGAGTAAGTAATAAGTTATATGGAATTTATTCTAATGGAATTATTAATATCTCTGGTGATACTGGCAGTACTCTTAGTGTTAAAACAAGTGATAGGACAAATTCTGGGAGTGCCAGTGGGATATATACTTCATATTCCAAGTTTGTGGTGATCAATAGTGGTGACATTATAGTTAGTACGGGTATTGCCGATAATGGTAGCTTTGGAATCCAGTCTGATCTTACCTGGAACGGGGGTAGTCTTATAGTGCAGGCAAATTATAAAGCATTACCTGATTCATGCTCGGTGACTGTAAACAATGGTGGTAATATAACAGCAGGAGACGATGCGGCTAACGCCGTTAGTGTTAACGCTTATAATGGTCAAAAATATGTTAGCATCAATTCATTTACTGAATTGACTGATAGCACTTCTGTTACCATCAAGAAAGGCAGTAATGTTCTGGGGTCTGCACCTGTAATTGGTGATACTTTGTCAGTAGCTTGTTCTGCAACCAATTTGACGTATCAGTGGTATCGAGGAGATGATGAAATCAGTGGTGCAACTGGAAGCTCATATATTGTAACTGCAAGTGATCTGGGAAGCACTATTAAGGTTATAGTGACTCAGACAGCCAATGCAGGGGGTGAGGGTAACCCCGCAAATACTGTAACAAAAAGCAGCAGTGCTACTGGTGCAGTAGTAAAGAAAGCAGCTCCTACTGCACCTGCAAGTGCAGAAACAGCAGGTTTTATACCGGCATATATTACTGAGACTTTTACTGTTGGAGAGAATTATGAAGTATCGTCAACAAACGGTGATACAGTAACTACAGTCAGTAATCTAACCAATATCTTAGATAGTGACACAACGGTAATCTATTTAAGAGCAAAAGAGACTGCCGACACACTTCCGAGTGCGTGGCTTACAGTGAATCTTGCTGCACGTCCTGTAGCGCCAACTAAACTTGGCTCCACCAACTCCACCAACGATACATCAACAGACGGTACGATTACAAATGTAGATAGTACCATGGAGTATTCTGCCAATGGCACAACCTGGACTGATGTCACAAGCACAACGATAACGGGACTTAATCCCGGCATCTACTATGTCCGTGTCAAGGCAACTGAATCGGCACCGCATGGTGTGGCGGCAACGGTGACAGTCGGCAGCAACTATGTTGCACTTAATGACAGTACCAGGCCAACTATCTCTGTTAGTGACAGCCATAATCCGCCAGTTGTTGATGACACTCTGACTGCGACCACTACTGCCACCGATATTGTTTACGAGTGGTATCGGGATGGAGTGAAGATATTAGGTGCTGCTGAGAGCACCTATACCCTCACTGCAGACGACGCGGGTAAAGCCATCACCGTAAAAGCCAAGCAGACCAAACATGCGGACGGCACAGATTACGCCGCCGGTTCAGAACCTACACAGACCTCTGATGCCACCGCTGCTGTAGCGAAAAAGACCGGTCCCGCAGCGCCTTCTGATGCGACAGCTGCAGGATTTACACCCAATTACACGGCGGAAAACTTCACCGTGGGCGATGGCTATGAGGCTTCTTCCACCAATGATGACACCGGATTGATCACAAACGGCTCGCTGACAGATGCTATCGACGGCACGGGCAAGATTTATATTCGTGTGAAAGAAACCGCCGACACCAAAGCTGGCGCATGGCTGGAGGTGACTCTTCCGTCCCGTCCGGCAATACCTGCAAACTTGACAACGACCAGCGCTTCCAGCGCTTCTACTGCGGATGGAAAAATCAACAATACCACCAGCGAGATGGAGTACATGCTGAAAGACAGCACCGACGGTTGGACGACTGCCAGTGATTCGGAAACTGCTGTCGTACCAGGTACTTATCTTGTCCGTGTAAAAGCAACGGCCGAAATACCTTGCGGCATGACCTGCGAAGTGACAGTAGGAAATAAAGAAATCATACTATCAGACAGCCAGAAACCTACAGCAAAAGAGGATATGGTTTTCAACGGATCTGAGCAGGATCTTGTAGATGCACCGAAAGTAAACCTTCCGCAGGGAGCAACTGAGATACAATACGCGCTCGGCACGGATGACATAACGGTTCCTACATCCGGTTGGAACACATCAATCCCTGCAAAAACCGAAGCTGGAACATACTATGTATGGTACAAAGTTAAGGGTGATGAAAATCATAGTGACACTGAACCACAAGTAATTATAGTAACGATAAATGAAGAAATAGTGATCAGCTATCACGCAAATGGAGGAAAAGGCACTATGGCTGATCAGAAAGTAGAAAAAAATACCGCAACAGTCTTAAAGACCAATGAATTTACCAGAAACGGTTACTCTTTTAAGGAGTGGAACACGAAGGAAAATGGCAGTGGAACTTCATTTGCAGATAAAGCTGAAGTGACTCTTGAGGTAAGTCTTGAACTCTACGCTCAGTGGAATAAGGTGGAAGTACATACTCACCATATAGAAAAGGTAGAAGCTGTTGAACCTGGATGCGAGACTAACGGAAACAAGACATATTACAGATGCGTGGATGAAGGCTGTGATAAATGGTTCGAGGATGAAACTATGATTTCAGAAATAACAGATAAATCATCAGTTATCATCAAGGCCATCGGTCACAAGTGGGGTGCCTATGAGGTCACAAAGAGACCA
>Ga0256404_1006268_pt1 | contig 19925 bp, 20 predicted proteins | sample RumenRJG_01DNA_FD_185990 | JGI IMG/M metagenome (GOLD analysis project Ga0256404, IMG submission 185990) | Bovine rumen microbial communities from Lethbridge, Alberta, Canada - RJG_01 | ecosystem: Host-associated > Mammals > Digestive system > Stomach > Rumen | place: Canada: Alberta | collected...
AATTGGTTACGGTTACAGAAACGATGATTATTTCTTTTCTTTAATCCGATACTTATCTATTCCTGCACTTTAATCCCCTAAAATTCTGTGAAGAACCAATACTTTGTTCCAGTTTCAGCAGCGTTTCTTTTCGCCACAGGCCTCCGGCGTATCCGGTCATGTTTCCCTTCGCCCCGAGTACGCGGTGGCAGGGAACGATGATCGATATGGGATTGCGGGATACCGCGCCTCCCACAGCCTGCGCCGACATCCTGCCGCTCCCATGTGCGGAAGCATAAGCGTTTGCGATCTCACCATAGGTCGTGGTGTTGCCATAAGGTACAGTGAGCAGGATCTTCCATATTTCTTTCTGAAATACCGTGCCTTCCATTCTGAGCGGCGGTGTAAAGCCGGGATCATTTCCGCTGAAATACAGATCCAGCCATCTCTCCGTCTCCTGAAGAACAGGAGGACATCCTTTATGACCGGATAGGCTGGACGGTCGGTGCTTCTGTCCTTCGAACCAGAGACCTGTGAGGTTTTCTCCGTCCGATGTTATAGTGATCCTCCCGAGCGGGGAATCGTAAATGCGTACGTAATCCATTTCCTTTTTCTCCTTCGGTATCATTATTATAGCAAAGGCGAGAAAGCAGCTTGCAGTGTATATTTAGCGGAAAAAATACTGTAAGTATAATTAATCGGGGCGCAAAGACCGCATAAGGAAGAAAACCCTGTGTGCCTCTTTAACTCCACTGTCAGGCGAGAAGACTTGCGTTTTGCGTTATGGTACTTTTCTGCGTGCCGCTGTATCATTCAGATGTGATCAGAAATACCACTCTTTGCGGAGGAAACTACATATGGAACTGGGAAAGAAAATTAAGCAGCTGCGTTTTAAAGCCGGCCTGACACAGGAGCAGCTGGCTGAGAAACTGAATATCGGTGCACAGTCTGTGTCCAAGTGGGAGAACGGCGTGTCTATGCCTGATATCGCCTCTCTTCCTCTTCTGGCAGAGATCTTCGGAGTCAGCATTGATGACCTGTTTGACCTGACAAGTGAACAGCGGCTGAACCGTATCGAAAACAGCCTGGATATCACAGAAGAACTCCCGCAGGATCTTTTCCGGGAATACGAGGATTTTCTTAAGGCACAGCTGGATGATGAGCAGAACAGGCAGCGGGCGACAAGCCTGATCGCTTACCTCTACTGGCATCGTATGAATTCCTGCGCCAAGAGAGCGGCAGGTTACGCCAAAGATGCGGTCCGGATGGCGCCGGGAGAGAAAGACTGCCAATGGGTCCTGGATCGGGCAGAAGGCCATGCGAGCTGGGACTGGAATATCGCCAATCACACGAAAGCGATCGAGTTCTGGCGTGGCATCGTCAAAGAAAATCCGCAAGTCCGTCTGCCTTATCTGTATCTTATGGACAATTTGCTAGCGGATCACCGGGCGAAGGAGGCGGAAGAATATCTGGAGCGGACAGCAAAACTTCCGGATGCGAGACCTGTTATGGTTCAGGTATACCGTGCGCATATAGCACTGGCTCGTTTTGATGAAAAAACGGCGGACAGCATCATGGAAGATCTGGTGTCTGCTTACCCGGAAGATACTGCATGTCTGTTCGAAGCTGCACAGTACTATGCGAAAAAGTGTGACTATCAGAAAGCGATCACTTTGTACGAGCAATGTTTTGAGAAGGAAACGCGCCGGCCACGGTTTAGCGATGAACTGATGGCGATCCGGGATATTTATGAGATCATGGGGGAATACCGAAAGGCGGCAGAGACCTGCGATCGGATCATAGATCTGCTGGAAAACGAGTGGGGGTTCACGGAGGATACAGGTCTGCAGGAGGCCAGAGCGGAGAAAGCCCGCCTTCTTGCAAAAGCCTGAAGCGATCCCGGACGTATAACATGCAGAGAGACAAAATCAGCGTGACCGCAAAGGCCACGCTGATCCTATATTCAGGAAAATCTCTTTGGAGGATCCGGCTGCTTCCGTCATCTTTCGAGGGCAGTGGCGAGGCCACTCTTCCCGTATCCGTACAGATTTCTGCAGCGGAACACGAAATAGATCGTGATCACGAAGGTGAGGATCTGGTTCATGGGGAAGCACCACCACACGCCGTCCACTCCCATGATGTAGGGAAGGGTGAGCATGGTCAGGTTGGGGAAGATCAGGGTCTCAGGAACGGAGAGGATCGCAGCGACCTTGGAGTTGTTGACAGCGCTGAACATGGCGCGGATACCGATGTTGTATCCAAAGAACAGGAAGCCTAACGGTGCCAGAGTCAGTCCGTCAAGAATGGCAGAAGCCAGTTCCGGTGCGGATTCCGGGCTCATGTACAGGGAGACGATGCTCTTTCCGAACAGGGCATATACAGCGAAAATGAAAGTGAACAGTCCGGTCGTAAGGGTAAGGATCTGCTTCATGACACGGACCATCTTCTCGCGGTTTCTCTCCCCGTATGCGTAGCTTACAAGCGGTACAGAGGAGTCAATGAGGCCAAAGAAGCCGGACATGAACATGAACTGGATGCTGTTTACGATGGTCCTCGCGGAGATGACCAGCTCTCCTCCGATGGAGAGGAGGACGCGGTTCGCTACGTAGCTGCTGAGGGCCAGGGAGAGGGAAGTCATCAGTTCAGGGAAACCGAACTGGAATACACGGAACAGAAGGGTCTTCCAGTCGGACACAAGTCCTGAGAAACCGACTTCCGCCTGTTTGCTGCTATAGAACCAAAGACCGAAGAGAACGCAGGAAGCGGTTCCGATCAGGTTGGCGAACGCGGCTCCGCGGATGCCCATTCCCATCTTGGCGATGAAGAGCCAGTCGAAGAAGAAGTTGCAGAAGGCATTCATCAGGGTGGTCACCATGGAATACTTCGGTTTGCCCGCTGTCACATAGAAGCGGGAGAACAGGTAGTTCACGGTGATGATGGGAAGGTACCAGTTGGATATGCTCAGATAATCAATTGCATAGGGGATCAGGTTGTCAGTCACACCGAGAGCACGGAGGATCGGCTCAAGGAACAGGATCCTGACCAGCGCGAAGCTGCAGCCGAAGAGAAACAACACGAGGGAGATGGAGGTAAAGCTTCTCTTTGCCTGCTCGGTGCGTCCTTCACCCATCTGGGTCGCGCAAAGAACGGATACGCCGCACAGCATACATGCCACGGCGTCAAGGATCATAAAAAGAGGGTTGCACAGGCTGAATGCAGCCAGCGCGTCCGTCCCGACATAACGGGACAGGAAGAGGCTGTCGTCCAGAGTCTGGAACATGGACAGCGCGAACTGGGTAATTACGGGCAGGGATACGAACCTTGCCAGACCTGCCAGGGAATAGTCTTTTCCTATTGTTTTTACTTGGGTGTTTTCCACGTATATTCCTCACTATTCGTTCAGACAAAAAAGTCATCCATAAAATTGCGAACAGTGGGATTATACAGAGCAAAAATAAGGAAAGTCAACGCAGTCAAAAAAAGATTGGCTTCTTTCTCAAAACTCCTGCTTTTAGCGTGTTTTCTCTTGTGCATGTCAACTACGCTAGCGCAAAAAAAGCGGACCGCAGCGGTCCGCCGTATGAAGTTGATATTCAGGTTCCTCCGGCTGTCTCCGTGAGTCGGAACTCTCTTGGCGTGCAGCCGTGCACCCGCTGAAACAGACGGTAGAAGAAGCTGAGGTTCTCATATCCGATGTTCCGGGCGATCTCATCAACGGTGAGCCTTGTGTTTGAGAGAAGGAAGCAGGCCTGGTTCAGCCGCTTTTCCTCGAGAAGCTGTTTGAATGTCTTTCCGGTCTGCTTCTTCAGGATCCGGGACAGGGTGTACACGTCCATCTTTCGCGAAGCGGCGAAGGAGGAGAGGGAGGCGGAACGGTAATTGGCATCGATCTTCCGAAGCAGCTCCATAGTGATCTGACGGTCGAAGGAGCGGTCCGAGATCCGGAGTTCGGAGGCATGGTTGATCAGGGAGAGGAACAGAAGTCCCATGGTGATCTGGTTCATGCTTCGGCGGTTTGGTTCCTCCTCCAGCAGGTTCCAGATGATATTTTCCAGCAGGTTCTGGACCGGAACGATCCCGTTGGCGTGGAAGTAGAGGTAATTCGACTGCAGATCATCCTCGGTGAGACAGCTGATGATAAAATCCCTCAGTGCGTTGTCTTCTGCGCCGATCATACGGAACGCTTCGTCGAAAAACTGGGGAAGGATCATGAAGTTGACCGCGATATCGTCTTCTCCTGCAGGAAAGATCTCCTGTGTTGCGTGCTGATTGAGAAAAAGGAGGTCTCCCTGTTCAAGACGGATCGTCTCCCCGTCGATAACGTGGGTCGTCGATCCCTGGACCATGTAGATGAACTCCACATAGTTGTGTGTATGCTTCGGAAAATGGACGAACCGGGTATGAGGACGGAAATCAATGAGCTTTCCGTTCTTCAGGACCCGGGCAGAATCGATCTCCGTGCTCTTCTCATCGCTGTAATAGAGACTGCGGTCAATGACGCGGCCTCCTGCAAGGATGTCACGCTCTTCCGGGGTAATGGGCTTCAATTTTTCCAATAGGACAGGATTCATGCCCTAATTATAGCCTTATTCTGCAAGAAAGGACAGTATTTTGATAAAGTAAGAACATTTCGCGGTCGAGGCGGGAACGATATCATTAAATCACAACAATATGATCAGACAGAAGGAGAATTACCATGTCCGTCGAAAGTCGTTATCTGGAAGCAAAAGAGATGTACCGCAGCATCGGTGTCGACACCGATAAGGCACTGGAAGAGCTGAAAAAGATCAAGGTCAGTATGCACTGCTGGCAAGGGGATGATGTTGTCGGATTTGACAGCAAGGGACCCCTCACCGGAGGCATCCAGACTACCGGAAACTATCCCGGAAAGGCTCGTACGCCGGAAGAGCTGATGGCGGATATCGATGAGGCGCTGAAACTGATCCCCGGAAAGCACAAAATCAACCTTCACGCTTCCTACGCCATCTTCGATGAGGGAGAGTGGGTCGACAGGGATAAGCTGGAGCCGAAGCATTTCCGCAGATGGGTCGAGTTCGCGAAGAAGCGCGGCCTTGGCCTGGACTTCAATCCCACCTGTTTCTCTCATCCTCTCAGCGAGGACGCCACGCTCAGCAGCGAGAAGGAAGAAGTGCGGAAGTTCTGGGTCGACCATTGCATCGCATGCATCCGGATCAGCGAGTATTTCGCAGAAGAACTGGGACAGCCCTGCATGATGAACATCTGGGTCCCGGACGGATTCAAGGACATTCCTGCAGACCGCACAGCTCCGAGAGCAAGGCTGAAGAAGTCCCTCGATGAGATCCTTGCTACCCCTTATGATCACAACAAGGTCTATGTCACGGTGGAGAGCAAGGTGTTCGGGATCGGCGTGGAGAGCATGACCGTGGGAAGCCACGAGTTCTATATGAACTACGCCGCAAAGAACGACTGCCTGTGCCTGCTGGATACCGGTCACTTCCATCCCACGGAAGTCGTGAGCGACAAGATCTCCTCCATGCTTCTTTTCTACGACAAGATGGCCCTCCATGTGAGCCGTCCCGTCCGCTGGGACAGCGACCACGTCGTCCTCTTTGACGATGAGACACGCGAGATCGCCAAAGAGATCGTGCGCGCCGGTGCAGACCGCGTCATGATCGGACTGGATTTCTTCGATGCCTCCATCAACCGCATCGCAGCGTGGGTCGTAGGAATGCGCGACATGATCAAGTCCCTTCTGTACGCGGAGCTTCTTCCGAATAAGGAAATGGCCGAACTTCAGAATGAGCGCAATTTCTCCAAGCTGCTCATGATGAGCGAGGAAATGAAGAGCATGCCTTTCGGCGATGTATGGAATTACTATCTGGAGTCCATGGGCGTTCCCGCACAGTGGTACGGTGAGGTGGAGCGCTACGAAAACGAAGTTCTTTCCAAGAGAGGTTAAGAAAATGCTGAACAGCAAAGTGGTCAAGGATTTTACCAAGCTCTGCTCCGACGGATTTGCGCAGGGATGGCATGAGCGCAACGGAGGAAATCTTTCCTACCGTATGACTGAAGAGGAAGTGGCGCAGCTGAAGGATCAGTGGAACGAAGATGCGCAGTGGCGGGAGATCGGCACCGAGGTCAGGGATCTCGCCGGCGAGTATTTCATGGTGACCGGAAGCGGGAAATACATGAGGAACGTGGAGCTGGACTTCGCGGACAATGTGGCAGTCATCCGTGTTGATGAGACCGGAACCAAATACAAGATCGTGTGGGGACTGACCGGCGGCGGAAGGCCGACGAGCGAGCTTCCCACCCACCTGATGAACCTCGAAGTGATCAAGGCGAGAGATCCGGAGCTTCGGGTCGTGTATCACGCCCATCCGGCGAATACGGTCGCCCTGACTTTCGTTCTTCCTCTGGATGACGAGATCTTTACGAGAGAGATCTGGGAGATGGAGACCGAATGTCCTGTCGTTTTCCCCCAGGGGATCGGCGTGGTCGAATGGATGGTACCCGGCGGAAGGGAGATCGGCGTCCGGACCAGTGAGATCATGAAGACGAAGAATGTCGCGGTCTGGGCACATCACGGAATGTTCGTCTGCGGACATGATTTCGACGAGACTTTCGGACTGATGCATACGGTGGAGAAGAGCGCTGAGATCCTCGTTAAGGTGATGAGCATGACCAATGTGAAGCGCAACACCATCCGCCCGGATGATTTCCGTGCCCTGCAGGGACCCTTCGGGATCTCGCTGGATGAGCGCTTCCTGTATGAGAAACAATCGGATTTGATCGGAGAAAAATAATGAGATACTGCCTGGCGATCGATATCGGCGCGTCCAGCGGAAGACATATTGTAGGCTGGATGGAGGACGGTGAGCTGAAGACCGAGGAGGTCTTCCGTTTTCCGAACGGCGCTAAGGAGCAGGACGGACACCTCGTCTGGGATATGGAAGAGATGCTCGGATATGTGCGGGAAGGGATCAGAAAAGCCCGGGACCGGTATGAGATAGTTTCTCTTTCCATCGATACCTGGGGCGTGGACTATGTCCTGATGAAGGGGGACGAGGAAGTTCGTCCCGTGTACGCTTACAGGGATCACCGCATGGATGAGGTGGTTCCCAAAGTGCATGAAAAGATCCCCTTCGAGGAGCTTTATTCCATTGCGGGATGCCAGTTCCAGCCATTCAACAGCATCTATCAGCTCTATGCGGACAAACTTGCGGGAAGACTGGAGGGAGTGACCGACTTTCTCATGATCCCGGAGTATCTGATGTATAAGCTGACAGGCGTGAAGAGGAAAGAATTCACCAACGCCACAACGACCGGAATGATCGATCATGAGACATTGGAGTACAGCGAAGAGATCATTAGCAGGCTGGGACTTCCTAAGGAACTTTTCCCGAAACTGGATCATCCGGGAGACATCGTAGGCACCTACGAAGGGATCGATGTTGTTTTGTGCGCGACTCATGATACAGGAAGCGCCGTAGAAGGCATCCCGATGGAAAAAGGGGAGATGTATCTTTCCAGCGGCACCTGGTCTCTGCTTGGTGTCCGGACAGATAAGCCCATTACGGACGCGGGAAGCATGAAGGCGAACTATTCCAATGAGGGCGGAGTCGGTTATAACCGCTACCAGAAGAACATCATGGGAATGTGGCTTCCCAATGAACTGAGAAAAGAGCTTTGTCTCGACAAGCCCTTCGGAGATATCGTGGAAGAGGCGATGGCCAGTTCCTACGATGAAACACTGGATGCCAATGATGCTTCTCTTCTCTCTCCCGAGAGCATGAAAGAGGCCTTCGACTCGCTTCTGGATACGAGACCTGCCTCTGTCGGAGATTATTTCCGCTGCGCGTACCGCTCCCTCGCCATAGGTTACAGAAAAGCGATCGAGGAATTGGAGCGAAACACCGGCAAAACATACAAAAAACTGTATGTGGTAGGCGGAGGAGCGAAAAACGCTTTTCTGAACCGCCTTACTGAAATGGAGACAGGAAAACAGGTGGTGGCGCTTCCCATTGAAGCGACTGCGCTTGGCAATCTGAAGGTTCAATTGGACCGCGGTTAAAAACATATCATCGTGAGATACAAAGTCCTTGCTCCGAATGGATGAGCAGGGACTTTGTCGTGTTATAATCTGTATGAGATAATGACCCGTTCCGGAGCAAGGGAGGCGCAGGGCATGGATATCAGAGAGTTCGTATCGAAGCCATTCGATCTGTTTGACAGGGGCTGGGCTCTTGTTACCGCAGGGAACCCGGACAGTTTTAACACCATGACTGTAAGCTGGGGTTCCATGGGTACCCTGTGGGGCAAGCCGGTGATCACAGTGTATGTTAAGCCGATTCGCTACACCTCTGAGTTTCTCGAAAGAGAAGAGTATTTCACGGTGAGCACTTATGGTCAGGAGCAGAGGAAAGCGCTCGCGCTGCTTGGCGACAAGTCCGGAAGAGACGGGGACAAGGTGGCGGAGAGCGGGCTGACTCCGGTATTTCTGGAGAACGGAGTGACTTTCCGGGAGGCGAAACGCACATTTGTCTGCAAGAAGATATATGAGGAGCCTTTTGTCGGGGAACGTGTTCCTGCGTTTGCTCATGAGAAATACTATGAGGAAGAATCGGAACACATCGTTTTCATCGGAGAAGTGATGGAGATCCTGTGAAAAAATGACCCGAGGAAAGTGTTGTGTCTGAACGGTTTTTTTAGTATCTTTTTTAAAAACAGGTAGGAGGACTACATGACAAAATATATCTTTGTTACCGGAGGTGTGGTATCCGGAATCGGCAAGGGGATCACTGCGGCATCCCTCGGAAGGTTGCTGAAAGCCCGCGGTCTGAAAGTCGCCGCACAGAAACTGGACCCCTATATCAATGTAGATCCCGGGACGATGAGCCCATACCAGCATGGAGAAGTCTTTGTTACCGAAGACGGCGCCGAGGCAGATCTGGATCTGGGCCATTACGAGAGGTTCATCGACGAAGACCTCAACAGATACTCCAACCTGACGACCGGAAAGGTATACTGGAACGTTCTGAGCAAGGAACGCAGGGGAGAGTACCTCGGATCCACAGTTCAGGTCATTCCCCACGTGACCAATGAGATAAAGGCATTTATCTATCAGGTCGCGCAACATACGGATGCGGACGTGGTCATCACAGAGATCGGGGGAACCATCGGAGATATCGAAGGACAGCCCTTCATCGAGGCTGCCCGCCAGGTCTCCAACGAGGTGGGCAGGGAGAACAGTCTGTTTATCCATGTCACACTGGTACCGTATCTCGGAGGATCCCAGGAACATAAATCAAAGCCGACGCAGCATTCGGTGAAGGAGCTTCAGGCTCTCGGCGTGCATCCGGATATTATCGTGCTCCGCTGCGATGAGCCCCTTGAGGAGTCCATTTTCGACAAGATCTCCCTGTTCTGCAATGTGCAGAGGGACTGTGTCATTCAGAATCTCACCGTGCCTTACCTCTATCAGGTGCCGCTCATGCTTGAGGAAAGTGGATTCTCGTCTGTCGTTTGCCGGGAACTCGGAATGGAGACACCGGAACCGGATCTCACGGACTGGAGAGCGATGGTGGAAAAAGCGAATGATCTCAAGGACAGCGTGACCATCGGGCTTGTCGGAAAATATGTACAGCTCCATGACGCGTATCTGTCTGTGGCGGAGGCGCTGAAGCACGCCGGTGTATACCGCGACGCCAAGGTGGAGATCAAGTGGATCGATTCGGAGCAGATCAACGACGACAACGCCTATGAGCTGCTGCACGATGTGGATGGCGTTATCGTTCCGGGCGGTTTCGGTACAAGAGGTGTAGAAGGAATGATCAGCGCCGCGAAATATGCGCGGGAGAAGGATCTGCCTTACTTCGGTATCTGTCTCGGAATGCAGACTGCAGTGATCGAATTTGCACGCAACGTCGCAGGACTTGCGGACGCCAACTCCGGGGAATTTGACCCCGCAAGCACCAATAAAGTCATCGACTTTATGCCCGGTCAGAGTGAAGAGACAGATAAAGGAGGAACGCTGCGGCTTGGCGCATATCCGTGCTGTATCCAGCCGGGCACCAAGATGGAGCAGTGCTACGGAGCCGGTAGGGTGAACGAGAGACATCGCCACAGATATGAGTTCAATAATGCGTACCGCGACCTGCTTCAGGAAAAGGGGCTTGTCCTCAGCGGCATCTCTCCGGACGGAAACCTGGTGGAGACCGTGGAATTGCCCAGAAGGGATTTCTTTGTGGGAGTCCAGTACCACCCGGAATTCAAGAGCAGACCCAATCACCCGCATCCGCTGTTTGCCGGATTCATCGGGGCAGCCCTGATGCGCAGGGGACACACCGAATATGTGTTTTATTGATCTCGGTTTAAATAAGGATCCGCGCCGGTAGCTCCGGCGCGGATGTTTTAAAATTATACCTAAATTATACCTTAAGAGTTAAAATGAAAATAATAACGAAAGAAAACGGACGGAGAGTTAAAGGTATGCACTACAGAAAGGACAAATACGGCGACGAGCTGTCCATCCTGGGATTCGGATGTATGAGATTTACGAAGAAGGGCGGCAGTATCGACGTCGACAAAGCGGAGAAGGAGATCCTCGCTGCATATCAGGCGGGAGTGAATTATTTCGATACCGCATATCTGTATCCGGGAAGTGAGGCGGCGATCGGAGAGATTTTCGAGCGGAACCATATGCGGGAAAAGATCCATATCGCCACGAAGCTGCCGCAGTACCTGGTAGGCAGCAGAGCAGCGCTGGACCGCTTCTTCAATGAGGAACTCAGCCGGCTGCGCACCGATTATGTGGATTATTATCTGATGCATCACATGACCGACGTCGCCATGTGGGAAAAACTGAAAAAAGTGGGGATACTGGAGTGGATCGATGAGAAAAAGAAGTCCGGACAGATCCGGAATATCGGTTTCTCCTATCACGGTAACACGGATAACTTTCTTCGCATCCTGAATGATTACGACTGGGACATCTGCCAGATCCAGTACAACTATTATGACGAGCGTTCCCAGGCTGGTGTGGATGGTCTTCGCGCCGCAGCGGAAAAGGGGATCCCGGTGGTCATTATGGAACCTCTGCGGGGAGGCAAACTGGTCAATCTTCTTCCGGAATCGGCAAAAAAGGTGATGAAGGAGAGCGGACGGAACTGGTCGCCGGCAGAATGGGGATTTCGATGGCTGTTTGACCAGCCTGAAGTAACGGTGGTGCTTTCCGGAATGAACTCCCTGGAGATGGTGGAGGAGAACTGCAGGACCGCGGCAACCGCGGAGGCGGGCCACCTGACGGAGGCAGACAGGGAGACACTTCGCCGCGTTACCGAAGCGATACGGGAGAAAGAAAAGGTCGGATGCACCGGGTGCCGGTACTGTATGCCCTGCCCTCAGGGTGTGGATATTCCCGGAACGTTCCTTTGCTACAACACGATGTATATCGAGGGCAAACATCAGGGACGTTTCCAGTACGCTCAGACAGTAGGCCTCACCAGAGAGCCTGCCTTCGCGACGCAGTGTATCGGATGCGGAAAATGCGAACTCCATTGTCCGCAGGAGATCCCGATCAGGGCAAAACTGAAGGAGGCGGACAAGGCGCTCCGTCCTCTTCCTTACAGGGTTGGGATCGATGTGGCGCGGAAATTCATGCTGAGGAATACGGGCAAATGATTTGGCAAAACGAGCCGGAAGAGGAGACAAGGAGGTTCGAATGGAAAGAATGGATGCGATCCGTGCGAGGAGAAGCGTGCGCACGTTTGATGAGAAAAAAGCGGACAGAGCGGTTCTGGAAAAGATCATGGATTTTGCCCGGAAGGTGCAGAATCCCTATGACATTTCCATTACCTGGAGTTTGCTCGATGCGAAGAGGGATTCCCTGAGTTCGCCTGTGATCGTCGGAACCGATGACTGGATCGCGGGGAAGATGGCTCAGATCCCCCACGCAGAGGAGGCATTCGGCTACACTTTTGAGAAAGTCGTGCTGTACGCCTGGTCCCTCGGGATCGGGACGACATGGATCGCGGGTACGATGGACCGGCAGGCTTTCGAGCATGCCATGCGGGTAAAGGATGGGGAAGTGATGCCCTGTGTGAGCCCGCTGGGATACCCTGCGAAAAAGATGTCTATCAGAGAGAGCCTGATGCGGAAAGGGATACGCGCGGAGGAAAGGGCTCCTTTCGGCGAGCTGTTCTTCAGAGGCTCTTTTGATACCCCATTGAGCCCTGAGGATGCAGGTGACTTCGCGGTCCCGCTGGAGATGGTGCGTCTCGGGCCTTCCGCGGTAAACAAGCAGCCATGGAGAGCGGTGATCGATGGGAATAAGGTCCATTTTTTCGTAGAACACAGAAAGGGATATGAGCCCGGCAAGTGGGATATTCAGAAGATCGACATGGGGATCGCCCTGTGTCATTTTGAGATCGGAGCGGAGGAGAGCGGAATCCCGGTGATATTCGGAATCGAGCGACCGGATCTCTCATGCCCGGACGATATGGAGTACATCGCGTCTTATACGATCAGTTCACGAAAAGAGTAGAGGGGGCCTAAGAAATGGAGAACATGGTACTCGAATATATACGTACGAGAAGGAGCACAAGGAAATACCTTCCACAGATGCCTGAGAAAGAGAAGTTAGACATGGTACTGGAGGCCGGAAGATATGCTCCCAGCGGGGGAAACAGCCAGAGTGCGAGATTCTTCTGTATCTCAGATAAGGCTGTTCTGGATGAACTGGCGGAGATCGTTCTGCGAGCTTTTGCCGCTATGGAGGAAACTCCCGGCATGTACCGATCCAAAGTGAGCTCCATCCGCAGGGCCAAAAGCGGTGACTACCGCTATGACTACTGCGTACCGGTCTTGATCGTGGCGGTGAACGACAGGGAATACGGTAACAATATGGCGGATTGTTCCTGTGCCCTGGAGAACATGATGATCATGGCGAATGCGCTGGATCTCGGCACATGCTGGATCAATCAGCTGCACTGGCTAACGGACGATCCGGCATTGCTCGGTTATATGAAAAAACTCGGAATGCGGGACAACGAGACCATATGCGGATCACTTGCGGTGGGATATCCGGACACGGAGGACGGCAAGCCGGTGAGGCAGCCTCTGCCCCGGACAGGGAATGAGGTAGTCCATATCGGTTGAGCACCATTGAAAAAAAGGCGGACACGCATAAGTGTCCGCCTTTTTGGTACGTATCTTTAGATATTTCGAAATAACCAATCGTCGTTCTTGGCTTGCGCAAACAGCTCAGTCGAAAAGATCGAGCGCGTTGAAAGCGGACATCGCCAGAAGCTTTGCTCCGATGGGGAGCGCGTCCGTGTCAGCCTGATATTGAGGACTATGCCAGGAATGCACACAGTCTTTTTGTTCATTGCGCACCCCGAGCCAGTAGAAAAAAGAAGGTACTCCCGGTTTGTCTCCTGCCCCAAGAGCGTAGTGGGCGAAATCATCCCCGCCTCCGGAAGGATCCGGGCAGACGGCGGTGGCACCGATGTCCCTTACTGTTTTCAGCGCTGTTTCGTAAAGGCTGATCTGGCCGTCAAGCGGCGTGTTGGATGTAATAGGGAGATCTTCAGAGGTCCAGTAACGTGTCTCGCAGTTATATGCAGCTCCGATTCCTTCGACTACCTCACGTATTCTCCGGTCGATCATCGCTTTGTCCTCATAGGAATAGTACCGTACCGTTCCCTCCATAGAGACTTTATCCGGGATCACGTTGCTGATCATCGGATTGTCCGTGTGGACACTGCAGATGGAGATGACGGCGGCATTGGTGGGAGCGACGTTTCTGCTTACGATGGTCTGCAGGGATTGAATGACCGCTGCAGCTGCGACGACAGGATCGGTATTTCTCTGGGGGATCCCGCCGTGGCCGCCCTTGCCGAGGATCTCAATATCGATGGTGTTGAGTCCGGCCATGATAGGACCGGGGAGGACGGCGACCGACCCGGTTGGTACTTCAGGTGAATTGTGGAGACTGAAACATGCTTTCACCTCGGGGTTCTCCAGCGCTCCGTTGGCGATCATGGATATGGCTCCGATGTTCTTTTCCTCCGCCGGCTGGAAGATGAATTTCACGCTTCCCCGTATTTGGTCTCTCATGTGCGCGAGGAGGATCGCAGAGCCCAGCAGGGACGTGATATGGGTGTCATGTCCGCAGGCGTGCATCGCACCTTCATTCAGCGAGGGGAAGGGGCAGGTGGATTGTTCCTTTACGGGAAGAGCGTCGATGTCCGCGCGCAGAGCGACGCAGGGCCCGTCTTCCGCTCCGCGGAGAAGACCGATCGTGCCGGTCTCCACACCGGAAGCGATCAGTTCGATCCCAAGATCTTCCAGTACAGAGCGGATATACTCTGTGGTCCGGTACTCATGGGTGCTTGTTTCGGGGTGCTGGTGGAGATGCCGGAAGATCTCCAGGATCCTGTCCCGGTATTGTTCCGCCAGTTCGTTCACTTGCTGCGCCTGATTCAAATCACTCCGCCTCCCTGTTAAATTGTTCCAGCCACGGGATCACATCCAGAAGGGTGGGAAGCACAGCGTCACAGTGCGCTTCCGCTTCCTCGCTTGGCTGCTTCAGGTCCGGAATGCAGATCACCTTCATCCCTGCACGTTTTCCGGCGAGGATCCCGCTGTTGGAATCCTCCAGAACGAGGCATTCCTCCGGATCCGCTCCAAATTCCTTCATGGAGAGAAGGAACGGTTCCGGGTCCGGTTTCCCGTGTTTTACAAGTCCACCGTGGATCACATGATCGAAGCGGTCGTACACGCCGTCCGCTCTGAGGATCGTCTCGATCCAGTGGAGCCAGTTGGAGGAGACCACGGATTTTCTGATCCCGTTCTGATCGCAGTAGTCCAAAAGTTCGCGGACTCCCGTCTTGAGAGGTACGCCGCCAATGGGAGCGAGTCTTTCGTACCGCTCATCCCATTCCGGATAAACGTCCTTCGCGGCATCAAGACCGGGATAGGCATCGGAGATGATCTTCTCGATCTTGGTCTCCACCATTCCGATGATGCTGATGTAGAAATCCATGGTGAGCTCATAACCGTGCTCGCGGAAGATTTCTTCCCATATTTCAAAGGTGACCCGCTCAGAGTCAGTGAGCAGGCCATCCATGTCAAATAACAGATATTTGATTTTCTTTGCCATAGTTACCTTTTGTCAATTGCGTTGATGGCTTTGCAGACCGCAAGGGTGAGGACCGCGGAGACGACCGCTTCCACCAGACCGTTTGTTCCTGCGACAGATAGCACCATACCGATGACGGCGCTGGCATCCATGGAATAAACGCTGGCCAGCACGTTCTTGAACAGGAGATAGAGGAGCCCGAGGTATCCGACGGTATTGGTCAGGGAACCGAGCGCTCCGGTCACGAGATAGGAGACCGTGCTGTTCTTTTTGATCAGGACCTTGGCGAGAAGAGCGGCGACAAGGCCGACTGCAAGCCGGGGGAGGAAGGATACACAGAAGTATCCGAAGGGACTTTCCGAGATCGCGGTGAGTGCCACCACGTCGGTGGTCTGACCGGTGATGGCCAGCCAGAAGTTCAGCAGACCCCACGCGCCGCCGAGGATCGCTCCTGCTTTCATGTCCAGCAGGCAGGCGCCGATGATCACGGGCACCTGATACACTGTGGCAACGATCGGTCCGACCGGGATGTTGGCGATGTTGAAAACGGTGAAGAGGATGACGATCGCCAGCAGCATTGCGAGTCGTGCGAGATACTGCACGCTCATTTTGTTCTTTTTCTGATTCATTTTTTTCTCCTTCTGTCGCTCCTCATAGAGGATGCGGCGAATAATTTGGCCTATTTGTTTTTGTTGTATATGATGCGAAGACCTTCTGTTACGAGATCATCGCGATATACCATCTTCGTCCTGCAGGAAGGCAGGATGTAATGGGCGAGGCCGCCTGTGGCGACCACAGTGACTTCGGAATCCAGTTCATCCTTGAACCGGTCGCACATACCGTCGATCATGGATGCGAACCCGAGAACGGTGCCGCTCCTGAGACAGTCTGCCGTATTCTTTCCGATGGCGCTCTTGGGTGTATCAAACTCGAAGTCCGCAAGCAGTGCGGCAGATCCGACCAGTGCGTTCATGGACGTCCGCATGCCCGGCATGATGGAACCGCCCACGAAGTTTCCTTTCGCGTCAACTGCTACGATCTTGCTTGCCGTTCCCATATCGACCACGATGACGGGGAGGGGATAATGGGCTTTGGCTCCCACCGCCTCCGCTACGAGATCCGCTCCGCATTCGGCGGGATTGTCGATGAGAATATTCAACCCGGTCTTGACACCGGCGGCGAGGGTCAGGCACCGGCAGCCCAGAGCCATTTCAATGGCCTGGCTGAGGTTCACGGTGATCTGAGGTACGACCGAACCGACGATGGCGCCGTGGAATTCATCAGGGTCAATGTCATAAACTTCGAGCAGGGAATGCAGATCGACTGCATACTGATCCCTGGTCAGCGTGAGATCGGTCTTCAGACGTGAGGTGAAGATCAGTTCTTCCTCCCTGTAGGCAGCCAGTACGATGTTGGTGTTTCCTACATCCGCACAAAGAAGCATTATTCGAGGCCCTCCATCGAATCATCTTTTTCTACCCATTCAGACGCGACATCGAACACACGGAAGTTCTCTTTGTCGATCCTGGCGATCACGGTGGTGATGCCGGCATTGATGACCATGCGTTTGCACAGAGAGCAGCATTCTGCGTTCGGAGTGTAGCTTCCGTCTTTCCCCTCGACACCGACAAGATAAAGCGTGGCGCCGAGCATCTGGTTGCGGGACGCGCTGATGATGGCGTTCTGCTCCGCGTGGACGCTGCGGCAGAGCTCATAGCGCTCTCCGCGGGGAACTTTCAGTGCTTCACGTTTGCAGTATCCGAGGTCGCAGCAGTTCTTTCTGCCTCTCGGAGCGCCGGCGTACCCGGTACTGACGATCTCGTCGTCTTTGACGATGATGCAGCCGTATCTGCGGCGGATGCAGGTGCCGCGTTCACTGACGGATTCCGCAATGTCAAGATAGTAGTTGACCTTATCTCTCCTTGTCATGATGATACCCCCACTGAAAGTCTAAAATTACCACCTCTAATAATAAAAAATGGAAGGAGAGAAATCAATCTTTTCCTTGCCTGTAGGGATCGCTGCGGTAAGAAAAAACGGTGGAAGAACAGGCAAAAAATCTTTCTCCGCTGTGGGCTTCATCGTATAATGGAGAAAAACAAAGGAGAGACGAAATGATCAACAGGGAAGAACTGATCGCCGCCGCAATGGAGGCGAGGGAACACGCTTATTGCCCCTACTCCCAGTATATGGTTGGCGCAGCTGTCCTCGGGACAGACGGAAAGATCTACACAGGATGCAACATTGAGAATGCGAGCTACGGGATGACGGTATGTGCCGAAAGGACCGCGATCTTCAAAATGGTCTCCGAAGGCTGCAGGACTTTCCGGGCTCTGGCTGTCTATACCAATGGGGACGGATCGGACGGAGGCCCGTGCCTTGCATGCCGTCAGGTCATGACAGAGTTTTGTCTTGACTTTGATGTTCCGGTCATCGATGCCAGTCCTCAGGCGGTTTGGGAACACACCATGAAGGAACTCTGCCCGCTCCCCTTCGTCATGTTTGAGAAGAACCCGGATTACCATGAGTAAATACGCGCCGGGGAAAAACGAGCACAAAGCCAAGAAGGCGCTGGGGCAGAACTTTCTGGTGGACGGAACGGTGTGCCCGCGGATCGCGGAAAAGGCGGGGATCGACGGGATCGGAGTTCTGGAGATCGGACCGGGATTCGGAGCGCTGACCGTAGAGCTTGCGAAGCGTGCGGACAAAGTGGTAGCGGTGGAGATCGACACGGATGTGATCCCCCAGCTTACGGAGAACCTCAAGCCTTATCCGAATGTTACCATCGTGGAGGGCGATGCCATGAAGATCGACCTCATGGCGCTCATCCGCGATCACTTCGGAGAGGGGAGAGTCGCGATCGTTGGCAATCTGCCGTACTACATCACTTCTCCGCTCATGATGCGCTTCCTGGAAGAGCATCTTCCCATCGAATCGATCACGGTCATGGTTCAGAAAGAGGCCGGGCAGAGGCTGTGCGCCAGACCGGGTACCAGGGAATGCGGAGCGGTATCCGCTGCCGTGTGGTATTACAGCAAGCCGGCTATCCTGTTTGACGTGAAGCCCGGGGCTTTCCGGCCGCAGCCGAAGGTGACATCTTCGGTCATACGTCTCCAGGTCCTCGGTTCCCCATCGGTGGGAGTCGTGTCGGAGGAGCGTTTCTTCGCGGTCGTGCGCGCCGCTTTCGGTCAGAGAAGGAAGACAGCGGTGAATGCCATGTCCTCGCTGCTCGGTCTCCCGAAAGAGGCCATCCTTTCGGCTGTGTCTGCTGCGGGACTCCCGGAGAGCGTAAGAGCGGAACAGATCACCATGGAGGGATTTGCCTCTATCACGAACGCCTTGTACAGGTAATAACAAAAAATCACAACTGCGGAGGCTTCTGGCCTCCGGAGGAAACTAGTAGGCCTTCCGAGAAAAAAGCCCGAGGTGGTATGCTCAGAATTCAAGTAGTCATGAGCGCGTAAAAAACTGAATATGTCCATGTAGCTCAGCTGGATAGAGTACGTGCCTCCGGAGCAGAAGGCCTGACCCTGTGCCAAATTTCGCGATGCCGAAGGCTAGCAGTTCAAGCGACGTCGTACGCGTCATAAAAAATTGAATAAAAATCATGTGCGCCTATAGCTCAGTTGGATAGAGCGTTCGCCTCCGGAGCAAAAGGTCGGACCTCTCGTCCAATAGAGCCCAGTTACAAGGTCATTAGTTCGAGACCGTTCATCAGTCACTGATTTGCAATCACATATTGACTCCAATTGGAATGGTTTTCATAGTATAATTTGGTAGTCTTTGGAGCTGATCCAGTTCAACTCCATAAGGTTTTAGAAGGCCATGGTGTAAAGGAAAATGCTTGCCTTTTTGGGCTTTTGCTAATCACTTTTTAGCGAAATTCACAGTCTGCTTTTGAGGCAGAAGGTCGAAAACAAATTAAGAATGATAAGTGTTTTATGACCTCAAAAATGCCGGAAAAGCCTTATTTTACAAGGGTTTACGGCACTTCATCAAAGCAACAATTTAATACGTATGCGCCCGTAGCTCAGTTGGATAGAGCGTCTGCCTCCGGAGCGAAAGGCCGGAAGTTCGAGTCTTCTTAGGCGCGCCAGCAAAACCCCCGTAAAATAAGGCTTTTTCGCCATTTTGCGGGGGTTTGTTTTTTTGTTTTATTGTGGTGCGCATAACTAGAAACGAACGCTTAACCCTTGCACAGTTATTAGCTAGCCTCTTGCCGTTTGATGGCAAAATTCTGCTAATCACGATTAGCAGAAATAATAGGTTTTCGGGGGACTTCTGCAATCACTTTGCTAATACTTTGAAGCCTGCCATCATCAAACAATCTTCAATCTCTGCTAATCACCATAATGAAGAGGTCTGGTGTTCGACTTCTACAAACGCTCCAAAATAGATTTCGCTGAGTCCCATATGTTTAAATCGCATAATTGCTTTCTTTATTTATTCATTTTATACAGAGAATGAAATCGAATACCTGGAGGATGAATTGAATGAGAAGTAAAAAGTATCATGTCTACCTGACCGAAGGAGAGAAAAGAATGGTCATTAAGGCTCTAATTGATGAAAGAAATATTCTGATCGCAACCGGTCACTACACAGATGCAATCGATGATTTATTGGTTCGAATTACCAGAACAAAGCCAAAAAACATGCTTGTTGTCGCTGTTTGACGACAACAAAAAATTTTCTTTTCAGGGAGGGGGGCAAAATGGCCTTCTAAACTCCATATATAAGTAGAGGGATCTTTTCGGAAACCTCTGCTGAACATTGAAAACTGAATAAGCAAGCACTGAGACATCAGTCCTGGTGATAGCCACCT
>Ga0256404_1006271_pt1 | contig 19918 bp, 20 predicted proteins | sample RumenRJG_01DNA_FD_185990 | JGI IMG/M metagenome (GOLD analysis project Ga0256404, IMG submission 185990) | Bovine rumen microbial communities from Lethbridge, Alberta, Canada - RJG_01 | ecosystem: Host-associated > Mammals > Digestive system > Stomach > Rumen | place: Canada: Alberta | collected...
TCTAGCATTCATATTCGTATTAGGATTATCTTTTAACTATAATACAGTTGAAAAGAAAATAGAAGAAACTAATGCAATTAAGTTAAAAGAAATTGAAGAAAAGGTTAAAATGAGTAAAAATCACGTTTGATCTTTTTTTAATTGTGACAATATTGTGAAAATGATGTGTATTTAATGACTTTTCTTCTGAAATTTGGTAAAATATTGTTGTGAGGAATGATTAGAATGAAGAATACTATTAAAAACTTTGTTAAGAAATTTAAAAAGTATTATAGTACTAATATTTTGTTTTTGACATATTCATTAACTTCTTTAATAATTGGGACTTTACTTAGAGCTTTAACAATGGGATTAACATTTGATTTTAGACCTTTTATATGGGACTTAGTTATTATTCTTATATTTGGTTCTTTTGGTTATTTGTTTAAACCTAAAAATCAATTCAAGTATTTTTTAAGTGTTAATATAGTTTTTACACTTATATGTGTTGTTAATTCTATTTATTATATGTTTTATACTAATTATGTAAGTGTAAGTTTACTTAGTACAATGAGTATGTTTGGACAAGTAAGTGATTCGGTTACTACTAAATTGAGATTAGAATACTTTGTTTATTTACTTGCGCCTATAACACTTATAGTAGTTAATAAACTTCTTGTTAAAAAGAATTATTATTATAATGTTGGGAAAGAAGAAAAAGGAAAGTTGATGTTCAAAAGGACTGGAGTGTGTGCACTTATTCTCGGAATTATGATAGGACTTACTATGACAAAGAGTGATGGAAGTAAATTAGTTAAACTTTGGAACAGAGATGCAGTTGTTAAAAGATTTGGAATATATACTTATATGTTAAGTGATATGGTAACAAGCTTAACTCCTGCGATTAGTCCGATGTTTGGATATGATGAGAGTGCTCATACGTTTTTAGAGTTTTATAGTAAAGATAGAACTTATGAAACAAATAAGTACACTAATATATTTGAAGATAAGAATGTAATATTTATTCATATGGAGAGTATTCAAAATTTCTTAATTGATTTAAAAGTTAATGGAGTAGAGATAACTCCTAATATAAATAAACTTAGTAGGGAAGGAATGTATTTTAGTAAGTTTTATCCACAAATTAGTATTGGAACAAGTAGTGATACTGAGTTTACTTTGAGTACTGGGATTTTACCAAGTTCTTCGGGGACAGTGTTTGTAAATTATTTTAATAGAAAATATGAAAGTATGGAGAGAGCTTTTGATAATAAAGGCTACTACACATTTAGTATGCATGCTAATGTAGGAGATTATTGGAATAGAAAGAATATGTATAATACTTTAGGATATAAAGAGTATTTTGATAAATCTTATTTTGAAGTACCAACTGACAAGAAAAGTGAAGATTTAGTAGGACTTGGGTTAAGTGATAAGTCTTTCTTTAAACAAATTATTCCTATTTTAAAAAATATTAAAGAGAGTAATACTAAGTATATGGGTAAAATTATTACGTTAAGTAATCATAGTCCATTTGATGATGTTACTAAATATGGCAATATTGATTTAGGGTATTTAAATGATACAGAAATGGGTAACTATTTAAAAAGTGCACATTATGCTGATGAAGCACTTGGTGTGTTCTTTAAACTTGTTAAAGAAAATGGGTTAGACGAGGACACCGTATTCATATTATACGGGGATCATGAGAGTAAACTAGGCAAAAAAAACTTGAATTTACTATATAATTACGATGAAAAATCAGGTGAATATAAGAATAAACTTGACCCTACTTATGTTGATTTAGACAATTACCAATATGATATTCTTAAAAATACACCTTTGATTATCTATACAAGTAATGGTATAATAAATGGTGAAGTTAAAGATGTGATGGGAATGTGGGATGTGTTTCCAACTGTAGCAAACATGTTTAATTTAAGTTATAAGTATCCTTTGGGAAATGATATTTTCAGTAGAAATGATAAAATAGTAGTTTTTCCTAATGGAGATATTATTACAAATAAAGTGTTTTATAACAATTTAAGGGATGAATATGTTTCTTTGACTTCAGAGCCTATTAGTAGTGAGTATATTGATCAAATTAAGTTATATGCTGAAGTGAGACTTGAGGTAAGTAAAGGTATAATTGTACATAATTTGATAAGCACAGAGAGTGAGAAATTAGAAAGGATAAAAAGATGAGGAAAGTTTTAAATAAAAATAAGTTATTCTATTTTGTTATGATTAGTTTAATTTTAGTAGTTATTATAGTAATTGGTGTAAAGTTTACTCTTGAGTTTTTAGTTAAAAATGATAAGAACGTAGTTACAAAGAAAGAACTTGATAGTTTAGAGTTGTATGGCTATACATTAGATGATTACGATAGTGATTTATATAAAGAGTATTTTAATGATTTAAAGAGTACTTTAAATAGTAAAGAAGTTAATTATGAAGATTATGCTAAAGAAATAGTAAAATTATTTGTGAGTGATTTTTATACTTTAGATAATAAACTTACTAGTAGTGATATAGGTGGTGTTGAATTTATTCCTAGTGATATGGTTGAAAACTTTAAAATGCATGCTGGAGATACTATGTATAATCATGTTAAAACTAATATTTATGGAGATAGAGTGCAAGAGTTACCTATTGTAAAAAGTGTTGAAGTAACTAATATAGAGAATATTACTTATACTTATAAAGATAAAGAGTATTCAGCTTATAAAGTTAGTGCTAGGTGGGAATATCAAGAAGATTTGGGATATAAGAATAATGAAATATTTACTTTAATTAAAGATAATAATAAATTATATATTGTTGTGGGGGAATAATATGAATGAAGTATATGATTATTTACTTAACAAGAGTGGTATAAGATACAGAGATACTATAGTTTTAGGAATAAGTGGTGGGCCTGACTCGATGGCTTTACTTAGTATTATGCTTAAACTTAAAAGTGAATTAGATTTAGTTTTAATAGTTGCACATGTTAACCATAATGTTAGAGAAGAAAGTAAGGAAGAAGAAGAGTATGTAAGAAAGTATGCTAAAGAAATCGGAGTTATTTTTGAAGGACTAAGTGTTAAAAATTGGGGAGATGATAACTTTGAAAATGAAGCTAGAACTGTTAGATATAATTTCTTTGAAAAGATAGTTAGAGAATATAATGCTAAATATTTAATGACAGCACATCATGGGGACGATTTAATTGAGACTATTCTTATGCGTATAGTAAGAGGTTCTACTTTAAAAGGATATAGTGGATTTAGTAAATGTGTTGGTAGAGATGGATATACAATTATTAGACCTTTAATTAGTGTTACAAAAGATACTTTAGTTAAATATTGTGAAGAAAATGGGGTAAAATATTATATAGATAAGACTAACTTAGATGACGTACATACAAGAAATAGATATAGGAAATGTATGTTACCATTTTTAAAGAAGGAAGACCCATTAGTACATGAAAAGTTTTTGAAGTTTAGTGAAACTTTGCTTTTATATAATAATTATATTGATAAAGAAATTAAAGAAGTGATCACTAAAGTATTTAAAGGTGGAGTGTTAGATATTCCTAAGTTTAAAGAGCTTGACTATTTAATTCAAAGTAAGATTATTTATAGTATACTAGAGAAAATATATGGAGATGATTTATTCATTGTTACTAGTACACATGTTAATTTGATATTTGATTTGATAAATAAAGAAACTCCTAATAGTGTGGTTCATTTACCTAATAATGTTAAAGTGGTAAGAGCTTATGATGAAGTTAGTTTTGATTATGAAGAAGAAGAATCTAACGTGTATGAAATTGAGATAAATGATGTTGTGAATTTACCTAATGGAAAGAATATTGAAGTAGTAAGTAGTTGTGAAGATACTAGTAACAATACTATTAGACTAAATATTGATGATATTACATTACCTCTTTATGTTAGAACTAGAAGAAACGGAGACAAGATGATGGTTAAAGGAATGAATGGACATAAAAAGGTTAATGATATATTTATAGATAGTAAGATTTCTACAAAAGATAGACATGTTTGGCCAGTTGTGAGTGATGCAGAAAATAACATTATTTGGATACCTGGACTTAAAAAGAGTAAATTTGATGTAGAAAAAGGTAAAAAGTGTGATATAATACTTAAGTACTATTAAAGAAAGGAAGAGATTATGAAAAAGAAAAATATGTTTAAAGACATTATGCCTTATATTATGCTTATATTTGTAGTTGGTATTATTTACTATACATTTAATTTAAATAATGTTAAGGTTAATGAAATGAATTATAATGAGTTTTTAACTAATTTAAAAGGAGAAAAGGTTAAGGAATTAACTGTTACACCAAAAGATAGTGATAGTGTATATTTGATAACTGGTAAACTAGAAAACTATAGTAAAAACGAGACATTTAAGTTGATTGTTCCATATACAGATAGTGTTATTGATAACATTCTTAGTATTAGTAATGAACAACAACTTGATGTTAAGGTTAATAAAGATCCAGGAAGTGTTAGTTGGTTAGTAATAATTTTAGATTTCGTTCCAATATTTTTAATCGGTGGACTTACTATTTATTTAGTAAGAGCGATGATGGGTAATGGAAAAGGTGGAACACTAGACTTTGGAAGAAGTAGAGCTAAACTTAATCAAGAAGGAGGAAAAGTTACATTTAAGGATGTTGCTGGACTTAATGAAGAGAAAGAGGAAGTTAAAGAGTTAATAGACTTTTTAAAGAGTCCTAAGAAGTTTACTAAGTTAGGGGCTAGAATTCCTAAAGGTGTTTTATTAGTTGGTCCTCCAGGAACAGGTAAAACATTACTTGCAAAAGCAGTAGCTGGAGAAGCTAAGGTACCATTCTATTATATAAGTGGAAGTGATTTCGTTGAGTTATTCGTTGGTGTTGGTGCATCACGTGTAAGAGATATGTTTAAACAAGCTAAACAAAATGCTCCATGTTTAGTATTTATTGATGAAATAGATGCAGTGGGTAGACAAAGAGGAACAGGTTTAGGTGGAGGTCATGATGAAAGAGAACAAACTTTAAACCAATTACTTACTGAGATGGATGGTTTTGGTGCTAATGAAGGTATTATAATTATAGCTGCAACTAATAGACCAGATGTACTTGATCCTGCACTTTTAAGACCAGGTAGATTTGATAGACAAGTTACTGTTAATTTACCAGATGTTAGAGAAAGAGAAGCTATACTTAATGTTCATGCTAAGGGTAAGATTTTTGATAAAGCTGTTAACTTGAAGAGAATAGCTGAGAGAACTCCAGGGTATAGTGGAGCTGACTTAGAAAACTTACTTAATGAAGCTGCACTTTTAGCTGTTAGAAGAAATAAAGACGATATTGGAATGGATGAGATAGACGAAGCTAGTGATAGGGTTCTTATGGGACCTGCTAAAGTTAGTAGGAAAGTAACAGATTATGAAAAGAATATAGTAGCTTATCATGAAAGTGGACATGCTGTTTTAGGAATAGAACTTCCTAATGGTGAAGAAGTTCATAAGATTACAATTATTCCTAGAGGTATGGCTGGAGGGTATACTCAAATGCTACCTAAGGAAGAGAGAACTTTAGTTGCTACTAAGGATGAGTTACTTCAAAGAATTACAAGTTATTTAGGTGGTAGAGTTAGTGAAGAATTGTTCTGTGGTGAAATATCTACAGGAGCTTCAGATGACTTTAAGAGAGCTACTCAAATAGCAAGAAGTATGGTTACTGAATATGGTATGAGTGACTTGGGTCCTGTACAATTTGAACATAAAAGTGGAGAAGTATTCTTAGGAAGAGATTATACTAATAGTAGTAAAAACTATAGTGATGCTGTTGCTTTAGAAATAGATAAAGAAATTAGAAAGATTATAAATGAATGTTATAAGAATGCTAAGGATATTTTATCTAAGAATAAAGGATTAGTTGAAGCTTTAGCTAAGACATTATATGAAAAAGAAACAATTACTAAAGAAGAAATTGAAGAAGTAGTAAGAGAATATAATGAAGGTAAGAAAGCTAAAAAGAAAGATAAAGTTGAAGAGTAAAATCTTCAACTTTTTTTGAAATGATGATATTCCTTTGAAAAATATCGATTTATGTGTCAATATTCCTTTGAAAAAAACTTTAATTGTTTTATAAACTTAGATAAATAGGGAAATTAACTAATTTTATAGTTTGTTTTGTTAATTTGTTTTTTTATATTCAGTATAACTTAATGCATAGTTTAGTATTGTATCTATATTGTTTATGTAATCGTTTTTAGTTTCTTTTATAAATATATCTGGCATAAATATAACTGGTTTTAGAATTTCTGGTGTTATATTAATGTTAAAATCTTCTTTGTTAAAAAAACTAAATCCATTATTTTGTGAAAATAGCAGTATGAGATGCAAAATTAAATCCATCTATATTTATGCTTTTATTGTTTCCGTATGAATTCATTGGTGTTCTTATTTCTTCTCCTATAAAGGTTGTGTTAAGTTTTCTTAATTCTTCTAAAGTGAAACTTGCACTTGAATAAATTCTGTAATCGGTTAAGCATATTATTTGTTTATCATTATTTTTCTGTAGAAAATCTATTAGTATTTGATTTAAACCTGAATCACCGCCTGTATTTCCTCTTAAATCTATTATAATTGTATCTATATTTGATAAGTCAGTTATTTATGGTATTTTCTATTTTATTTTTAAATTGACTTTGTAAAGAATTTAACTTATAGCTTATCTGTATTATTGTCTATATATTACTTTTTTATTATTTCTCCATTTTTGTTTTTTGTTTCGTAAGTTAATTTTTTTGAGTTTCTAGAAGATGGAAAACCAAGTAATCTATATTTATTAAAAAAAGATTTTTCAATTTCATATTTTTTTTGACTTCAGTTCCATAACTTATGATGTTATCAATTTCGTTAACAATTGTTTCAATATTTATACCATTAATAGATAATAATATATTTCCTTTTATTTCTTCTGGATAAATTACAATAATTTCGTTATCAAAAATTCTAAAATTTATTGGTAGAGCTGACATTATATTTAGTTTTGTGTGTGCATCACTTTTTCCATTTAATCTTTTTATAATATAGTCCATAAAATATTTGAAATTATAATCATTATTAATATTCATAGTGTTTAATTCTTCTTCATTTATTTCATGTCAAGGGTTTATGTGTATTTTTTTATATTTTAAAGTTATCATATTTCACCTACAATTAAATTATATAATATTATGAAAGAATAATTAATGAATATGTAAATAAGTAAAATTCTTTAGTAAAAACCCCATTTGCTATTGACTAAATGGGGTTTTTACTTTAAAATTATATATGGTGAGGGAAATGATATATAATTATAAGGAGATATTAGAAAAGTATAAGTCTGACTATAATTTAAAAAAAGCATTAGCTAATAAAGAAATCTATAAAATAGAAGATGGTTTATATTCTGATTATCCTAATATTAGTTATTTTAAAAAAATAACTAAAAAGTATCCTTATGCTATTATTAGTGGGTTATCTGCATATTACTTTTATGGTTTAACTGATGTTATACCAGATAAAATAGAAGTATGTACAAAACAAAATTCCACAAAAATTAGAGATGAAGAGGTAAAGCAAATTAGAATGTTAGATAGTTTGTATGTTTTAGGAATAACAAAATACGAATATGAGGGAACAATTTTAAATATTTATAATAAAGAGAGATTACTGATTGATTTAGCTAGAAATAAAAATAGTATGGGTTATGATTTATATAAAGAAATTGTATTAAATTATAGAAAAATAGTTGATGAATTAGATATGTCTTTAATTGAAGAATATTTAAAATATTTTAATGATGGTAATAGATTATATGAAATATTAATGAGTGAGGTGTTCTAATGAATTTAAATGATTTAATTAATGAGTATATGGAATTGGGATATAAAAGAATTGAAGCATCATCAAAAGTGTGTCAAGATATAATATTGAATAAAATATCGGAATGTGATTTTAAGAATAATATTACAATAAAAGGTGGAGTTGTAATGCATAATATATCAAAAGATGTACGTAGGGCAACTCGTGATTTAGATTTAGATTTTATTAAATATTCTTTAGCTGATGATGCAATAATAAATTTTATTAGTAAATTAAATAAGGTAAATGATGGTATTATAATTACTATAATCGGTAATATTGAAAAATTACATCATCAAGATTATGATGGTAAGAGACTTAATATATCTTTAAAGGATAATTATAATAATATTATAGATACAAAATTGGACATAGGTGTTAATAAATTTTTGGAATTGGAACAAGAAGAGATGTGTTTCGATTTATCAATGTTAGATAATGAAATAACTCTTTTGGCTAATTCATGTGAGCAGATATTTTCAGAAAAGTTAAAGTCTTTATTAAAATTTGGAATTAGGTCTACAAGATATAAAGATATATTTGATTTTTACTATTTAATTAAAAATAAAAAGCTTGATAAGGAAAAATTAATAAAATGTTTTGATATATTAATTTATAAAGATGACACTATGAATGAAAATAACATAGAAGATATTATTAAAAGATTAGATGGAATATTTAATAATGTTGGTTATAGAAAAATATTAGGACAAGCTAATAATAATTGGTTAGGATTATCTGTTGATGAAGTAACGGACTTTGTAATTATTTATTTTAAAAGTTTATCTAAACTATCAGTATAGAAATTTAAGTAAAAGCCCCATTTGCTATCAACTGAATGGGGTTTTTACTTAAATATGTGGGATATAATTATGTTAAAAAAGTAATGTCTTATTTTAGGTGTGTGAACCAATATTATATGGTTTATTAAAAATTATTTTGAAAGTTTTTAATAATCTCTTTTAAGTTAGTGTTTTTTGTGTTAAAATATTCTATAGCGAGGTAGTATTATGGGAAAGGTTATATCACTTGTAAATCAAAAAGGTGGGGTAGGCAAAACAACAACAAGTATAAATTTATCTAGTGCTTTAGGGCATTTAGGTAAAAAGGTTTTATTAATAGATTTAGACCCACAAAGTAATAGTACTACTGGGCTAGGTCTTAATAAAGCTAATATTAATAAGAGCATCTATGATGTTATTACACATAATTGTGATATTAGAGATGCTATTATTAAAACAAAATTTAAGAATTTATCTATTATTCCATCTATGATTTATTTAAGTGGAGCAGAAATAGAGTTAATTCAAATGGCTAGTAAAGAAAGTGGTTTTATAATAGGGGATCAACTTAAGTTACAGATTGATTTGATAAGAGACAGATATGATTATATTTTAATAGATTGTCCACCTGCACTTGGAGTTCTTACTACTAATGCACTTGCTGCTAGCGACAGTGTATTAATACCTGTACAATGTGAATATTATTCACTAGAAGGGGTTACACAACTTTTAAATACAATTTTACTTACGCAAAGTAAGATAAACCCAAAGTTAGATATAGAGGGTGTTTTACTTACAATGCTTGATGGTAGAACATTAGTGGGGCTTGAGGTTGTTGAAGATGTAAGAAAGTTCTTTAAAGAAAAAGTATTTAATACTATTATTCCAAGACTTGTTAGACTTGTTGAAGCACCAAGTCATGGAAAACCAATTTTGGAATATGACCCAAAATGTAGAGGAGCTTTAGCTTATATTAATTTAGCAAAGGAAGTGATTGAAAGAAATGGAAAACAAGAGGAAAGCACTAGGGAAGGGGCTAGAACAACTATTTAGTGGAGAAGCTTTTAACCTAGAAGAGTTTGAGAAGAATGTTGTAGATAATGCAAATAAAGATGAAATACTAATGATTAATTTAAATGAACTTAGAAGTAATCCATATCAACCAAGAAAAGTGTTTGATAAGGAGTTACTTGAAGGGCTTGCTAGTAGTATTAAAGAGTATGGCATTTTAGAGCCTATCATTGTTAAAAAGAGTATTAAAGGATATGAGATTGTTGCTGGAGAAAGAAGAAGTATAGCTGCTAAGATGGCTGGACTTAGTGAGGTTCCTGCAATTATAAGAGACTTTAATGATGAAGAAATGATGAGTATAGCGCTTCTTGAGAATATTCAAAGAGAAAATTTAAATATTATAGAAGAAGCACTTGCATATAAGAAAATGATAGAAGTTATGCATATTACTCAGGAGGAACTATCTACTAAAGTAGGAAAGAGTAGAAGTCATATAACTAATATTCTTGGTATTTTAAAATTACCTAGTAAAGTACAAGATTTAGTTTTAAATAATAAGATTACTATGGGACATGCAAGATGTCTTAGTAAACTTGAAGATGAGAGTGAGATATTTAGTTTGGCACAAGATGTTGTTAATAAGAACTTGAGTGTAAGAGAGTTAGAAGATATAATTAATGATAATAATTCTGTTAAGAAAGTTCCTATTAAAAAACATGTTCAAGTTGATGAAAGACATAATGTGGTGCAGAGTATCATGAGAGAGAAAATTGGTACTATGGTTAAAATTAATAATAATAAAATAATAATTCCATATGATAGTGATAAAGATTTAGAGAGAATATTAGAAATATTAAATATAGAAATAGAGGATTAACTATGAAATATGGTATAGGAAGTATAGTTATAATGAAAAAAGCGCATCCATGCGGTACTAATTTATGGGAGATAGTTAGGCTTGGTGTTGATATCAAGCTTAAATGTGTTAATTGTGGTAGAACTATAATGATGGATAGATTAGAGTTTGAAAAGAAACTTAAGAAAGTGGTGGAAAATGAAAAATAAGAGAAATCCTGTTTTTGTGTTTATATTGCTTACAATTGGAGTAATGCTTCTTAGTTTTGTGTTATCATTATTTAATTTTCAAGCTGAATATAGTACGGTTAATCAATATACTAGTACTATTCAGAATAATGTAATACAAGTAGAGAATTTGTTTAGTTTTGACGGAATAAAGTATATACTTACAAGTACAGTAAATAACTTTGTTAATTTTGCACCTCTAGGTAATTTAATAATTATTCTTATTGGTATAGGGGTGCTAGAAAAAACAGGTTTAGCTAGAACGTTCTTTACTTTGATAACTCAAAGTTTTAGAAAAAACAGTATTACATATATATTAATACTATTAAGTATTATATCAAGTTTATTTGGAGATATTGGGTTTGTGCTTTTACTTCCAATAGGCGCGATGTTGTTTAAATATGGACATAGAAATCCTTTGGGAGGAATAATTGCTAGTTTTACAGGTATTTGCTTTGGTACTGGAATAAATGTGTTTTTAACTAGTATAGAAAGTAGTTTACTTACATTAACTATAAGTAGTGCTAAAGTTATAGATAGTACTTATGAAATAGGTATATTCTTTCAATTATTTATTATGTTAGTTGCAATAATAACTGGTTCTATTTTACTTACTAGAATTACAGAAAAAACAATAATGCCTAGTTTAGGTAAGTATGAATTTGATGAAGTAGAGATACTAGATAACGTTAATTTTAGTAAAAGAGAATTAAGAGGATTTGTATGTAGTATGGGTGCATCTATACTATACATATTAATCATTATTTATATGATAATTCCTGGTTTACCTTTAAGTGGAGGCTTGTTAGATGCGAGTCAAACACATTATATTGATAAACTATTTGGAAGTAATAGTTTATTTAATCAAGGATTTGTGTTCATAGTTACATTCTTGTTTATAATAGCTGGATTTACTTATGCAAGTGTTGCTAAAACAGTTAAGGGTGATAAGGAAATAAGTGAGTGTTTAAGTTATAGTTTAGATGGTATTGGTAATATATTGGTTTTAATATTTGTAGCTAGTTTATTTATTAATACATTTGATAAAAGTAATATAGGGCTTGTACTTGTAGCACTTCTTACTAACTTAATAAATGTGTTTAAATTTAGTGGAATAGGATTAATATTATTATTATTTGTAATATGTATATTAAGTGGACTTATATATACTGGACTTTTAAGTAAGTGGAAGATTATGTCTAGTACAGTAGTACCGGCATTAATGAATTCAAGTATTAGTCCAGAGTTTGCACAAGTTATATATGTAGCAGGTTCTAGTATAAGTATGGCATTTACACCTCTTACACCTTACTTTGTTATATATTTGGCTTTATTAATTAAGTATGATAAGAGTGATAAGGTAACATTATTTGGAACATTTAAGTATTTAAGAAGTTATGGAATAGTTATGTTAATAATGTGGGTAATTTTAATATTAGGTTTCTATATAACTGGACTACCTATTGGTATTGGTAGTTATCCAACGTTAACATATTAAGGAGGTTTTATATATGGCTTTAAAAGCAGGAATTATAGGTATGCCTAATGTGGGAAAGAGTACTTTATTTAATGCTATTACTAAAAAAAATATTTTAGCAGCTAATTATCCTTTTGCTACAATAGACCCGAATTTAGGTACAGTAACAGTACCTGATGAAAGACTTGGAGTATTAGAAAGAATGTATATGCCTGAAAGGTGTATTGGTGCACAATATGAGTTTACTGATATAGCAGGTCTAGTAAAAGGCGCTAGTAGTGGAGAAGGACTTGGAAATAAGTTTTTAAGTCATATAAGAGAAGTAGATGCTGTAATACATGTAGTAAGATGTTTTGTTGATAAAGATATTATACATGTTGAAGGGAATATTGACCCAATTAGGGATATTGAAATAATTAATTTGGAACTAGCTATGAGTGATTTGGAAATAGTTAGTAATAGAATTGATAGAATAAAAAAGAAAGCTGAAACAAGTAGAGATAAAGAAGCTTTAAAAGAAGTAGAGTTAATGGAAAAGTGTAAGAGTATTTTATCTGGTGGAGAAGTGTTAAGACATCATGAATTTGAAGAAGATGAACTAGAGATATTGAAACCATTTAATCTTATTACTATGAAACCTATGATATATTTAGCTAATGTTAATGAAGTTGATTTAGTAACTGGAAATAATGAGTTTATTGATAAAGTTAGAGAATATGCTAAGAATGATGGATGTGAAGTTATTCTTATGTGCGCTAAGATAGAGAGTGAATTAGTTGAGTTAGAGGACTCTGAAAAGAAAGTGTTCTTAAGTGAGCTTGGTATAGAAGAGAGCGGACTAGATAAACTAATTAGAGTTACTTATGATACTTTAGGGCTAGCTACATTCTTTACTGTAGGAAGTGACGAAGTTAGAGCTTGGACTTTTAAAAAGGGTATGAAAGCACCTGAGTGTGCAGGAATTATACATAGTGACTTTGAAAGAGGGTTTATTAAAGCAGAAGTAATGAGCTATGAAGATTTAATTAGTTGTGGAAGTGAACTTAAAGTTAAGGAAGCAGGTAAAGCTAGACTTGAAGGAAAAGAATATGTTATGCAAGACGGGGATATTTGCTATTTTAGATTTAATGTTTAGGAGGAAATTATGGAAAAGTTTTGTAGTAAGTGTGGAAAAGAACTAGTAAATGGTAAATGTTCATGTTGTGATAAAGAAGAAATTAGATTTAGTAAGAATGGAATTATTAATAGACCTAGATTAAAAGAGGCTGCAAAAGAGAAAATTAACGGTAATATGTGGAATATATGGCAAGCATTTTTAGTAGTTATGGCTATTAGTAGTGTATTTGGTTTATTTGATGGATTAATAGATGGGGCTAGAATTGAAATATATAATGATGTTTATTATAATGTAGTAGATGCAATATATGGATTTATTAGTATTCCTTTAACAGCTGGAGTAAGTTATTATGTTTTAAATGTAGTAAGAGATAAGAGTTTTGCTATTAGTGATTTATTTAAGTTCTATAAAGAAAGAATGTGGACTATTATATTACTTTCTATATTAATTAGTATATTTACTGCTTTATGGAGTATCTTATTTATAATACCTGGAATAATAGCAGGTTTAAGTTATTCAATGAGTACTTTTATATTTGTTGATGGGGAAGATACTAATGCACTGGATATTATAAAGAAGAGTAAAGACATGATGTATGGGTACAAATGGGACTACTTTGTATTTCAATTAAGTTTTATTGGATGGGCACTATTATGCTTATTCATATTCCCAATAATTTATGTACTTCCATATTATTATGTAGCAGAAACTATGTATTATGAAGAATTAAAAGCGATTAAAGAGAGTTGATGTTTATAAGTATCAAGTTATTAACACTTGATATTTTTTTGTGTGTAACTTGTAAATTCGGGCAAAATGCACGAAAAAACAATGTAAGAACGTGCAAAATGCACGAAAATACGAAATATGCTTGATTTTCCTTGAAAATATGGGGAATTTAATAAAATAATAATTAGCGTCTTTTATTAATTCTTATTCTTTGATTAATTCTTCTTTAGATTTTAATTCCTCTAAAGCATATTCTAATAAACTTATAACCACATTATTAAAAGATGTATCATGTTCTTTTGCTATTATTTCTAGTTTTTTAACTAAATCTTCTTTAATATATAAAGATTTATAAACTGTTTCATTTTTCTTTTTTGTTGGTTTTATTATATTCTTCATGTTCTCACCTTCCTATTAAAAGATACCATAAATATTTAATGTATGTTATATTAAAATATTCTTGTTCTTTTCTTTTTAAAGTTTTTGTGGACAAATTAGGGAAGTTGTGGTAGAATACTTGTGAGAAGAGAAATCTTCCTTGCTTCATGTGAAGCCAATAGACCATAAGGAGGTGAAATGAAATGAATAAATATGAAATCATGTTCATTGTAAAAGCTGATATCGCTGAAGAAGAAGTAGCTAACGTAGTTAAGTCTTTTGAAAGTATTATTACTGATATGGGTGGTAAAATCTTAAATAGTAAAGATTTAGGTCAAAAGAAGTTAGCTTATGAAATTGAAAAACAAGTAAGAGGTTATTATCATTTACTTAATGTTGAATGTGAAAGTAAGGCTGTTAAAGAGTTTGATAGAAAAGCTTTAATAGACGAAAGAATTTTAAGACATTTAATCATTAAGGAGGAAGAGTAGTATTATGAATAAAGTAGTACTTGTAGGAAGATTAACAAAAGACCCTGAAATTAGAGCATTTACAAATGGTAATTCTGTTGCTAATTTCACTGTTGCTGTTAATAGAACATTTAAGAATAGAGAAGGTGTTGTTGAAGCTGACTTTATACCTGTACAAGTTACTGGACCTCAAGTTAATGTTGTTCAAAGGTATGTAACTAAAGGTAGTCAAATAGGTATTGATGGAAGAATTCAAATTAGAAGTTATGATGCTCAAGATGGAAGTAAGAGATATGTTACTGAAGTTATAGCTGATAGAATTGAGTTAATGGGTTCTAGAAGAGATAATAATGAGAGTAGTCCAGTTAATGCTTATGTTGATACAACAAGTTCTGTTTATATGGATCAACCAAGTCCTGAAACAGGAGTAGATGTTAGTAATGACGACCCTTTTAAAGATTTTGGTAGTGAAGTATCACTTAGTGATGATGATTTACCATTTTAGTAAAGGAGGAATAAATAATGAAAGAATTTTATCCTAGAAAAAAGAAGATATGTCAAATGTGTGCTGGAAAAAGCGTTGATTATAAAGATGTACCTATTATAACTAAGTACATTAATGATAAAGGTAAGATTTTACCTAGAAGGATGACTGGTGCTTGTGCATTACATCAAAGACATATAGCTAGAGAAGTTAAAAGAGCTAGATTTATGGGATTAATTCCATTTGTAAAGTAACACTAATGTGTTATTTTTTTTGTATAAAAAAAGACTAATCGTTGTCTTTTATAATACCGATTAGTCTTATAAGTTGTAATATTTCAGCAAGTGTACTTGCAACGTATGTTAAAGCTGCAGCTGTTAGCATATTTTTTGATAAGTTTTCTGTTCTATCTGTTGTTAAGTTAAGACTTTTTAGTTCTTTTATTGCTCTTTTTGATGCGTTTATTTCTACTGGTAAAGTTATTATTTGAAATAATACGCCAGCACCTACTGCGAATATTCCAAAGTATATTAAGTTCATGTATTCAAGTAGAAAACCTAAAAATATTACTATGTATGATATTCTATCTAAAAAGCTTACTACTGGGAATATTGCGTGCCTTATTTTTAAGAATGTGTATCCTTCTTTATCTTGTATAGCGTGTCCTACTTCATGTGCTGCAACTGATGCGCTTGCAACTGAGTTACCGTGATATATATCTTTAGATAACTTTATTACTTTTCTAGTTGGGTCATAATGATCAGTTAGTGTTCCATTTGTTTCAACCACTAGTATGTTGTTTAAACCGTTTTTATCAAGTATGTTTCTAGCTACATCATATCCTGTAGTGTCACTTCTAAATTCAATGTTAGATGTTTTTTTATAAGTTACTGTTATATATAACTGTGATATAAGAGGTAAACTTATTATAAGTATTATTAATAATAATTCCATATTTTCACTTCCTTGGTAATATTATATCATAAATTTTGTGTTACTTCATTAAAGTTCACTAAGTTTTCATTTATTAAGTTGTTTATGTTTTTAGCATTTTCTTCTAAATAGTTAGATTTTTCTATTATTTTTTCTATTTGTTCATTTGTTAGATTTTTATTTTGTTTAGTTATTATTTTCTTTATTGTGTTTTTAGAAAGTGGATTGAATGAAAGAATGTTTTTCTTTGTTTGTTTTTCTATAAAACCAATTTTAGACTCATTTGATTCTTTTGTTGTTTTAATTATTATAGTATTTTCAAAATTGATTGTCTCATTATTGTTAAGAGTTAGTTTGCCAGTGCTTGTAATGGTGTTAAATAAGGCTTTTATAGTAGGGTGGGTATAGTTATAGTCTTCTAATAGAATTATCGAAACAGGGTGGTGTTTTAGGCTTTCAAATGGTGTGTTTTTTTCGTTATATCCAACATATCCTGCTGATGAACCAATTAGTTTTGTAATACTAGTGCTTGTTATGTAGTCTTTCATATTTAATGTTATTAGATGTGTTTTTAAGTAGTTAGATAGTGTATTTACTAAGTAAGTTTTTCCTGTTTTAACAGGACCATTAAGTGATATAGTGAGTGGTAAGTTACTAGTACTTTTTGTGAAAGAAATTAATTTATTTGTAATGTTATCTATTATATGATCTTGATCAAATATATTTTGTTTTAGGTACTTATTTAAATCTATAAAATAGTTAGGGTTAGATAGTTCAAATATATTTGAGTTTGTTTTTGTTTCTAGTACTTCTTTTAAAATTGTTTTTGTTACTATGTTTTTTTTGTTTTTATTAGTATTTTCTTTTAGTTTATTTTCAAGGGTAGTTATTTCTTTTTTTAGAGTTAATGCTTTTGTTAAGTTGTTTTCTAAAATACATTTATTTTTCTTTTCAGTAAGAACAGATATTTTATTTTTAATTTTAGAATAAGTTGTCTTTTTTTCCATAAGAGATGTTACAGCTGATATTTCGTCTAGTATGTCTATTGATTTATCTGGATTATGTTTATTTTTTATGTATTTGTTTGATAGTTTTGCAGTTAATTCAATAATGTTATTTGGTATTTTAACGTTGTGGTATTTTTCGTAATTAGGTTTTATTTTTTTTAGAATGTATAGTGTTTCTTCATAATTGGTTTCATTTATTAAAAGTGGCTCAAATCTTCTATCTAAAGCTTTGTCTTTTTCTATGGAGTTAGTGTATTCTTTTAGTGTAGTTGCGCCTATAAGTGAGAGTTTTCCTCTTGCTAAAGCGGGTTTTAATATGTTTGAAGCATCAATTGCCCCTTCAGCTCCACCTGCACCTACTAGAGTGTGAATTTCATCTATAAATAGTATTAAGTTATCGTTTTTTTCAAACTCGTTAATTAGTTTAGTTAATTTTTCTTCAAATTCTCCACGATATTTAGTACCAGCTATCACTGAAGATAAGTTTACTTCATATATGGTTTTTCCTTTAAGGAAATTAGGCACTTGGTTTTTAGTAATACGTCTAGCTAGTTCTTCAACTACTGAGGTTTTACCAACACCAGCTTCTCCTAGTAGAAGTGGATTGTTTTTGTTTTTTCTTTTTAGTACTTCTATAACTCTTGTTATTTCTTTTTCTCTTCCTATAACTGGGTCAAATTCATTATTTAATGCTAGTTTGTTTAAATTTCTACCAATTGTTTTTAATATACTGTTACTTGATATTGTGTTAGTTGTTAATATACTTTTTTTTAGACTTTCTATGTCTATGTTAGTTTTTATTAGAGCTTTATAACATAATGTGTCTTTGTTAGATAATATTTCGTTAAATAATAAATTTAGAGTTATTTCGTCATCTATATTTTCTAAAGACAATATTACACTTTCAATAGAACTTAATAGTTCTTTACTATAAAATAAATATTTATTAGATTGTTCTTTTGGTAAGTAAGATTTTATTTCTTCTAGTTTGATTTTGTATTTCTCTAGTATTTTTGATAATGAATTGTAATTAGATAGCATACTCATTATAAAATGAATAGAATTAATATTAGAACTATTAAGACTTTCAGCAATTAATTCACTACTCTTTAATATTCTTTTTAATTCTTCTGTATAGTTATTCATATACACCTCTTTCATAATATATGATATATTGAGTGTTTTTATAAAATAATATACAAAAAAAGAACTTTTTTGTTAAAGTTCTAATTTTATATATGAGATTTTACTATTACTAGAAGTATTATTACAACAAATATTACAAGAAGTAATTCAAGTACTAGTTTCCAACTCTTCTTTAGCCAGTCTTTGTAGTTGATGTCTAAGCTTGTTAAACCTAAAATCAATAATGTTGAAGTAGGTGCTACGAAAAGTGTTAAACCATATATTGCTTGCATTATAATACTTATTAATAATGTGTAGTCAGCATATGCAACTGATAAGAATGTTCCTACTGTAGATGCTACATATAGGTAGTCTATATTTATAGCTGTTGCAATTATCATGCCTAGTGATCCAAATATTAAGTGTATTATTTCTTGTAACCAAGTTATGTTAACTAGTTTAGCAAGTCCAAAACCACAAGTGTTAGTAATGAAATTTAATATAGTAACAATGTATCCATGATAGAATGCAATAAATACTACACAGTAAGCAAAACCAACTAATGCTGCTGATTTTAGGCTTTTCTTAATACCTTTTGCGTATGCTTCTAGTGAGTCGTCTAGTTTAATGTTATATACTAGGCTTATTATAAATGTAGCAAGTATTAGAATAAATGTATAACTATCAATAGTCCATTTTCCTAATTGTTCTGTTCCATCAAATAGGTATTTTAGTATAGTAACATCTTTGATTGTGAATTCTTGGATATTTTTATGTAAGTCTGTGAAGAAAGTAATTCCAAAAACACCTTCCCAATCAGTGTAACCAATGATAAGTAATACTAGTAATAAACCAAATATTACATATAATGGCCAACTAGGTTTTTTACTTTGAGTTTTTTCTCCTAGATAAGCATATTCTTCTTTATCACTATTTTTGTTAAGTACTTTTCTTGCGTGTTTTAGTGTGAAAGCAATAAATACAACAAAGCATATTACTAGTAAAGCTATTTTAGTAAGTAGTCCGTTTTTATAAGTTAGACTAAGTACTTGGTTAGTATAACCAGCTAAGTATGCACTGTAAGTTGAACCTATCATACCAATAAGTGGAGACATGAATGCAACTAGGTAAGCTGTCATTTTGTCGTAACCCATTAGTAATATGATACTGATTATTGCTGGTATAAATATAAATAATAATATATCTAAACCGAACACACTACTAAGTAGTACGGATATTAGTGATACTATAATTAAGAATAGTTCTTCTTTTCCTTTCATAGATTTTGCAATTTTTTCTAGACAGTTTCTGTATTTTCCAGTAATTCCAAGTACGCCATAGAAGCCACCTACTGCTAGTATAAATAATACTGTTTTAGCAGATGCTTGTGGGCCAGCCCATGGGTATTCAAATAATTGATGTAATGAAACTCTTG
>Ga0256404_1006275_pt1 | contig 19901 bp, 19 predicted proteins | sample RumenRJG_01DNA_FD_185990 | JGI IMG/M metagenome (GOLD analysis project Ga0256404, IMG submission 185990) | Bovine rumen microbial communities from Lethbridge, Alberta, Canada - RJG_01 | ecosystem: Host-associated > Mammals > Digestive system > Stomach > Rumen | place: Canada: Alberta | collected...
TAGTATAGACGAAATGTGGCGGTATGTAACTATGAACTGCCATTGCCGTGCTGCGTTTCATTTCTGGTGGTGCCGAGGTGCACGGCATGGGGGTTTACTATGAAAGTCAGCGAGCCGAGTCTGTCAGGGCGAAGGGGATGCGCTATCTTTCATGTGTACGCGCTCGCTTAGCGATCCAATCGAACAGGCAAGCGTAAGAGAGCCGTTGTGAGATGGATGCTTTAGCTGCGAAGGCCGAAGCTCAAAACGAGCTTAGCGATGGCTGTTCATACGTGACATGTGCAGAGTAATGGACTGTGGACGTCCGGAAAGGGGAGAGAATGGAGTTTATAGAAACTGTTAACGGTTATATCAATGATTTTGTCTGGGGTGTGCCCTGCATCATTCTCATCATGGCGGTCGGCATCATCATGACCGTCTGCCTGAAGGGAATCCAGTTCTGCAACTGGGGCTTTATGGTCAAGCAGACCTACGTCAAGGCCTTTACGAAAAAGGATGAGGGCGGCGACGGCGATATTTCTTCCTTCCAGGCGGCCATGGTATCGGTCTCGGCAGTCGTCGGGTCCGGCAACATTGCCGGCGTGGCGACGGCGATCGTCCTCGGCGGCCCGGGCGCCCTGTTCTGGATGCTGGTCGCGGCGCTGGTCGGCTGCGCCACCAAGTTCGCCGAGATTGCGCTCGGCATCAAGTACAGAAAGAAGATGTCGGACGGCAGCTGGGCGGGCGGCCCGATGTACTATCTGTCCGAGGGCCTGCACCAGAAGTGGCTGGGCACGCTTTTTGCCATCTTTATGATCTTCGCGGGATTCATGATCTCCGCGGTCGTGGATACCAACACCATGTCTGCTGCGATCAATGAGCAGTTCGGCGTGAATCCGGTGGTCTCCGGCGTGATCTTCATGGTCCTGACAGGCGTCGTCATCATCGGCGGCATTACCAGGATCGGTGAGGTCTGCGGACTGCTGTCCCCGCTGATGGCGGGCGCTTACCTGCTCTGCGGTCTTCTCGTCATTATCCTGAATATCGGCAGGCTCCCGATGGCCATCGGCCAGATCCTTTCCCTTGCGTTCAATCCGCAGGCGGCAGGCGGCGGCCTGGCGGGCGCTTCGATCCTGATGGTCATGCGCTACGGCTTCGCGAGAGGTATCTTCTCCAATGAAGCCGGCATCGGTACCGCGGCGATCACCCATGCTTCCGCCAAGGTCTCCGAGCCCGGCGAGCAGGCGATCTGGGGTCCCCTGGAGGTGTTCGTGGATACCTTCGTGGTCTGCACGATCTCCGGTCTCGCGGTCATTATGTCTGGCCTCTGGGATACCGGCATTGACGGCGCGGCGCTGACCATGCGCGCGTTCGACACCCTTCTGCCCGGACATTTCGGTTCCTACGTCGTACTCGGCGCCGAGATCCTCTTCGGCTTCTCCTGCCTGATCAGCTGGTATAACTACGTGGAGAAGGCCGGCGATTATCTCTGGGGCACCAAGGCGAAGAACGCCCTGAAGATCCTGTGGCTTGTCTTCATCCTGGTCGGTTCCTATACGACGCTGGGCCTTGCATGGGATCTGGCGGATACGGCTAACGGCCTGATGATCATCCCGAACGCCATCGGCATTATCCTGCTCAGCAAGGAAGTAATAAAGATCAAGGAAGAGTACTACGGCAGAGAGCTTCCGAAGTATCTCGCGGAAAAGGCTGCCAAAAAGTAAGACGGCAGCGTATCAGTAGTTATTCATGATCCTCGTATATACCTCCAGCGTGAAGAGATCCCGGTGGTTCGTCAGGGACATGCCGGTGATCTCTTCGATCTTCTTCAGGCGGTACAGGAGCGCGTGGCGGTTCAGAAAGAGCGCCCGGGCCGTCTGGCTCTGGTTGTAATTGCACTGGATGTAGGTGATCAGCGTGTGCTTTAAGTCCATCCTGCCGCCACCTTCGGGGATCTGCAGCCGGTCCATCATGGATCTGGCGGCTTCGCAGGTCTCGGGATTGCGCGAAAGGTCCAGGATCAGCCGGTAGAAGCGGGAGTCCTTGCTGGTGAAATAGTAGCTCTGACCGCCGGTCTCGCGGCAGTACTGGAGCGCGAGCTCCGCGTCCGCAAGCAAGGCGCTGAAATCGGGCCGTGGGCCGCGGGAGATCTCGCTGATCCCGAAGCGGAGCGTGCAGGAGGGGTTGAGCTTGCGGAATCCCGTATAGATGGACTCCACGAGCGTTCGGATCTCGTCCGGGCCGACGTCTCCCGCGCAGTCGACAAAGGCCAGGCACCGGAGGCCGCGGCTCGCGAAGAACAGGTCCATGCGTTGCGCTTTGCGACAGCTCAGGATCAGGCTCTCCAGGCTCTCCGTCAGGTGTCGCGAGGCCTCGGAGTATTCGTTGAGTTCCGGGTCGTCGGCATTGTCAGGAAGGATCCTGATGACGACGCCGGCGTACGGGTGGGACAGGTCGTGCCCGAGCCGCAGGCCTTCGTCCATCATCGCCTCATAGGAGTCGTAGGACTTGTTGACCAGGTTCCAGACGAAGTCGCTGCGCAGCCGGTCGATCGTGAGGTTCTCGATCTTTTCCCGGTTGAACCACAGGAAGAGCGGCAGGGAGACGTATTTCTGCACCATGGAAATGTCGATATGACCGAGCTCTTCGCTGTCCCCGTGGACCGTCACATAGCCGTAGACGGCTTCATTGATCTCGAGAGGGAAGGTGACGCCCGGCATGTCGGGCGCGGGCAATGCTTCCTGCGCGGAAGGTATGCCGGCAAGATCCGGGAAATGCTGCTTGAGCAGGCGGTTCTCGTCATAGATCGAGACCGGCGCCTCAAAGAAATAGTAGAGGGAGGTCGCGGCCATGCGGAGGTCCTCCTGGATCAGGAAGCTGTGCAGCAGGGTGTCCCTGAGGTCCATGTAAAGGCTGGCGGTCGACTCGGCGACCTTGGTGAGCACGGTCTTGGTGATGAACGCGAAGCGCAGCTCCCAGGGAAGGAAAAACAGGGTGAACCCGTGCTCCGTGCAGTACTCGAGAACGCGGTCCGAGGGGACAAAGTCATCCTTGAGCACCGATATCCCCAGGGCGATGGCGCCGCCGCGCCGGATGGTCCCGATGAAGCTGAGCAGCCGGTCGTCGTCGTTTTCACATCCGATGATCGTGCTGAGGACGAGTTCATTTTCCGTTTTATAACCGTCGAGGGGATACTCCTGGACGGAGATGGATAAGATGCCGGTGTCGGGCAGCGCTTCGGGCGGCGTGAATACGGATACGCCGTGAGCGGAAAACTCCCGGAGAAAATCTTTGAGGGTATACATAGGGCAGCCTCGCTTTCCTGATACTTTCCTGATACTTATCTGATCGTGTGACAGATACTGTGGCGGATACTGTGTCGGGCGGGGGATCATGGCTGATTATAGCACAACATCGCACAATATGGTGAATAAATGTATCGGATCATCTAACACTTTGTCCCTTTTATCGGCCGATTTGGATGGTATCATAGAGACAGAGCGAAACAGAAAGGAAATCAGAACATATGAATATACAGTTTGCAGAAAGAGCAAAGAACAGCCAGCAGCCGATCATCCGCGTGATCGACGCCTTGTCCAGGAGCGACCCCGAGTTCCTCGCGTTCGGCGAGGGCAACCCGGCCTTTGAGGCGCTTCCGCAGGACGCGATCCGTGAGATCGCGGCGGACATCCTCGCGAACTACCCGGAGGAGGTGCTACTTTATACCAATAACGGCGGCGATGCGGAGTTCAAGGAAGTCATCATGAAGCGGCTCCGCGAGGTCCGCGGCATCCCGACGGACGGCAACGAGATGCTCATCATCACGGGCGGGCAGCAGGGCCTGTACCTGCTTCCGAGGATCTTTACCAATGACGGCGACCGGGTCATCACCGAAGAGATCACCTACGCCGGCATGATCGATACGATCCGCGACTTCCGCGGAGAGACCGTAGGCGTCCGTCTCGAGGATGACGGCCTCGATCCCAACGACCTCGAGGACAAGCTGAAGAAGACCGAACGGGTGAGCTTCATCTACGTCATCCCGACCTTCAGCAACCCGACCGGCATCACGACCTCGCTCGAGAAGCGCAGGGCGATCTACGAGCTCGCGTGCAAGTACGACAAGATCATCGTCGAGGATGATCCCTACAGCGATCTCCGCTACGAGGGAGAGGACGTGCCGACCATCAAGAGCATGGACAAGGAAAACCGTGTGGTCTACCTCGGCACCTTCAGCAAGACGATCGCAGCGGGTCTTCGCGTCGGCTTCATCCTGGCGGACCCGGAGATCATCCGGATCGCCACGAACAACAAGGCGGCGATCGACTCGAACACGCCCTGCCTCAACCAGCTGATCTGCCGCAACTTTATGCGGGACTATGATTTTGAGGCCAACGTCCGCAACATTGTCCGGATCAACAAGGAGAAATGGAAGGCGGCCCGCCAGGGCTTTGACGCTTACCTTCCCGAGGGCTGGAGAGTCTACGACGCGAAGGGCGGCCTGTTCTGCTACGTCCGCTCACCCGAGGGCGTGGACGAGAGCGAGTTCCAGCAGGCCTGCTACCGGCACAAGGTGGCGTTTTCCCCGTCGTCGTCCTTCTCGGCGGACGGCCTCGCGCACGGCGGCTACCGCATGGCTTTCACGCCCAATACCGTGGAGCAGATCACGGAGGGCTGCCGGAGATTCGGCGAAGCCGCAAGAGAGTTTACACGCTGACGGAGGCGGCAGCATTGGCAGAAAAAAGCCCGCGGTGGCGGGCTGGAGATCATATCAAGAAAGAGAGGAGCTGCAATGATCATCGGATTACCCAAGGAGATCAAGAATAACGAGTTTCGTGTCGGTCTGACCCCCGGCGCCGTCGGCGCTTATGTGGCAGCGGGCAACAAGGTGTATGTGGAAAAGGGCGCAGGCCTCGGCTCCGGCTTTGAGGACGCCGAGTATGTCGCGAACGGCGCGGAGATCCTGGAGACCGCGAAGGAGGTCTGGGACGCCGCGGAGATGATCGTCAAGGTCAAGGAGCCCCTGGAGAGCGAGTATCCGTATTTCCGTCCGGGTCTGCTGATCTACACCTACTTCCATCTGGCAGCGGACCGCGCGCTGACGATGGCGCTGCTTGAGAAAAAGGTCACGGCGATGGCGTATGAGACGATCGTCGACAAGAAGGGCAGTCTTCCCTGCCTGTACTGCATGAGCGAGATCGCCGGACGCACGGCAGTCATCGAAGGCGCGAAGTACCTCGAGAAGACCTACGGCGGACGCGGCGTCATGCTGGGCGCGGTCCCGGGCTGCGAGAAGGCCGAGGTTGTCATCCTGGGCGGCGGCAATGCCGGCACCAACGCGGCGAGAATGGCTGCGGGCCTGGGCGCGAGAGTCACGATCCTGGACATCAACCACTACCGTCTCGCTTACCTCGACGACGTGTTCGGATCGCAGATCCAGACGCTCTACTCGAGCCGCGACAACCTTCTGAAGGCGCTCGCGAAGGCGGACCTCGTCATCGGCTGCGTGCTGTTGGCACCGGGCCGTGAGGCGCCGAAGCTCGTGAAGCGCGAGGACCTGAAGGTCATGAAGAAGGGCGCAGTCGTGGTCGATATCGTTGTCGACCAGGGCGGTTGCTTCGAGACGACCCATCCGACGACCCATGCGGACCCGGTCTACGAGGTGGACGGCGTCATGCATTACTGCGTGGCGAACATCCCTGGCGCTGTCCCGCGGACTTCCACCGAGGCTCTCGTGAACTCCACGCTCGGCTACGGCCTGACCCTCACTAAGAAGGGCCTCGCGGCTGCCTGCAAGGAGGATCCGGGCCTGATGCTCGGCATCAATACCTACGACGGCAGGTGCACCTTCGCGGCGGTCGCGGAAGCACTGGACCTCGAGTATACAGATCCGGCGACGCTGCTGTAAGGACAGCTGCGCAACCATAAAGTCAGGAATGGAAGATGCCCATACTGTAATGGTAGAAGAGTATTATCTGGCTTTAATAGTTTGCAGGCACTGTATCCTGATATCGTCTTTAATGAATGGCATGTGGAGTATAACTCTATATTAGGCGATCCCGATATGATATCACCTAAGTGCCAGGATACATTTTGGTGGCGTTGCGCCAATGGACATGAATACGAAATGTCACCAGCGAACCGGATCTATTATCATATCAGGGAACGAGAACCCTGTCCGTACTGTAAGGGACGCCGCAGGAAAAAGCTTTATTTCTAAAATTTATCAATAATCAGAGCGCCAGAGGGTCAAGAAATATCCTTCTGGCGTTCTTTTAATGTTCATTTTATAAACTGTATAAGTAAGTTTTTTCTGCTATAAAGTTCATTTTTTGTAGTCTTCAAAAGTAAGTTTTTTTGTTCATAATGTTCATTTTCGTTTTAGGTCAAAAAGTCAGTTATAAGTCATAGTCAGTTATTTAAACGGTTATACATTAGAAATCTTGGCCAGAAAGTCAGTTATTCATGCTATCAGACATCTCTGAGCTTTACCGAACGGTAAGTGCGGCGCTTGGTTTCTTCTTTCTGCTGGACATAGTATTTGGAGGAAGTGGCAGGAGAGGAGTGCCCGAGGGCATCCTGGATCTCCTTTAAGCCCACATTATTGGACTCATCCGCCAGCAGATTCGTAGCAAAGGTCGACCGCAATTTGTGTACGGTGATGTCATCCGTCCCGGTCACAGCCGTCGTATATTTTTTTACCATGCGCTCAATGCTTCGTGCGGTCATACGGGTATGATCGCGGCTGATAAAAAGCGCATCCTTATTTTCCTCATCCGGCTCATAGCGGCCCGGATCATTGAAAAGATAGTCCCTGAGCGCGTCCTCGACCTCATTGGACATATAGACGCGGTCCGCCTTGTTGCCTTTGCGGATGATGCGGATCGATCCGTCCTCAAAATCCACGTCAGAGATATTGATGCCGACACATTCGGATACACGGATGCCGGTGCCGAGGATGAGCGTGCAGATGGCAAGGTCCCTGCGGGAGGTTTTTTCGTTCCATTTATCCTGTCTGGTGGAGCTTTTTCTGGCGGATGCTCCCTGAGATCCCTCAATATCATCTAAAAGCTGCGCGCTCTGATGCGGCTCGAGATATTTGATCGGCTTGTCCTTGGAGACCTTCAGGACAACGGCTGATACAGGATCGATTGTTATTAAATTCACAATGTTGTCGGTGGTGAGATAGAAGTGATAAAACTTCCGAAGGACCGCCAGCTTATGCGCGCGGGAATTCTTGACGTTGGTCCGGACTGTGCCGTCGGATGCTTCGTATTTGCTGAGATAGGTCCGCACATAGTAACGGATGTCGCTCATGGTCATGGATTCGAGGCATTTTGCAGGAAGCTCGCGGATCGGCGTATCCGCATACTCGGATTTGTATTCCTTTAAAAATTCAAAAAAGATCCTAAGATCCGTCGCATAGCTTAATCTGGTAGATACGGCGGACTCAACATCATCAGACATATATATAAAGAAATCCGAAGCGAACTTCGGGAGCTCATCGATTTTCTGTGAAAGCTTTTCCTCGAGCTTTGCATCATATTGTCTGCGGTAGGGAATATTTTTTTTCGCTGTTGCCATTTGTTTTTCCTTCTGATGGATATTTGACTGCACGGATTTCACATATCGATATGCGGTGTGCATATGATCATATTATCTGAGAAATCCGCCGGATTCGGGTCTATTATACACTACTCCTCCCGAATATGCAATAATTGCGTCGCAAAACTATCGTTTTGCGACGCAATATCTATATCTCCCTTTTTATCGTTCAAGGAGCGATTCCTGTCTTTTTACAACATTGATACTTTCAAAGCCGATTGGGCGAGCTTAGCGATGGCAATTATAATGCCTGCAATTCCTGCTGAAGCCGGTTCCGGATCGCGGTGACTTTCCGGATCGTTTCATCCACGTTTTTTTCGGCATCCCGGATTCTTCCCTGCATCAGGAAATCCGCCAGAAAATTGTCTGCGAAGAAATCGACAAATGTCAGCAGGTCCGTTTTGTTGAAGCTGAAATCGATCATTTCATCAACATCGTCCAATTCCCTGCCAAATTCCCGGAGGGACTCCTGTGCTGCCTCCAGGTACCGTTCCGCTTCATCCATGCTGCCGTGTTTGATCATGCTCGAAATAAAACCCCCGGCAAACATGTCAAACAGCCCCCAGCCTTTTGCTGATCCGAGTGATTTCTTTGCACGTTCCAGATCTTCAAGCGCACGGTCGGCCGCATCGATTGCTTCCTGTATCTCAACCCTATACTGATTCTGTTCCATTCCTTATATCCTTAAGTTTCCTCTTACTCTTCATCCATCAGAGCCTCTTTCAGGCTCATGAACTCCTCCTGTGAAAGCGTTACGCCCTTACCCATACGCTCATGGTCCGGTGACCACTCACGGATGTCATACTTTGGCGCCGCACCATTCCATGATACAAGGTTCAGCTCCTTCCGCCATCCCCTGGCATTCTCCGACAGAACGGCGATCTCCTTTTTTATTTCATATTTGATGTCTGCCATAAATATCTCCTCCCAACTACCCTGCCGTATTTCCTGCTTCTTTTGTCAAACCAGGATCCTGCTGTTATTTTCCTTATGCAGGGTGAAATTGAATTCATTGTAATGAAACCTTTACCTCATCTGCCCAGGAAAGGAACAGATCTCCGGTCTCGGCAACAGAATCCGCGATCGTATCCTGATCTGCTTCGAGCTCGACACTAAACTGATCATTCGGCGTGATCACCGAGAGTTCTCTGGAAAAATCAAACAGGAACGGATTTGCGAGGATCGAGATCTCCGCGTTCACTTCCCCTTCTGTTCCAAGGACTACGGTATTTGTCTCTTCATCATAATAAGCATCGATCACGCCTTTATTTGCAGAATCGTCTGCTTTCAGCCAGTAGAATCCCTTGTAGCTTCTTTTGGGTGCCCTTGTGGAAAGATCCCAGACAAAGCCCTGTGGAACCGGATTTCGTGTATACTGATTCACATATTTGACGGCATTGGTATCGGTGTCGGCGTCCACTTCCATGCCCAGTTCGTCGATCACATAGTCAAACAGCACTTCTTCAAAATCCGAATCCCCGCTGTAGGACATATCGGAGACATCTCTGTCATTTCCCACACCGGCATAGAGATCCAGGAACTTATCAAGCCAGTTTTCCTCAACAGCCCGTCTTGCAAACTCTGCCGGATTCCGCTTCTTTCCTCCGGTACTCCGAATAGAGCCCTGTTCTCCTGCCGGACAGGCTCCTAAGCATCTTCAGCTTTGCTTTCGGATGCTGTCGATGCAATCGATGCAGTCGATACTGTCGATCAGTCGGATGCTGTCGGATGCAATCGGATGCAGTCGGATGCACTATCTGGTCAAAGAAACGCTGATAAAACCAGCTTTCCCTTGATTATACACCTGATTTACCGGACCGTCATCCCCTGTAAAATCGGTTCCAAAGCTGTATATCTTCGCATTCTCTGAAAAAGCCGCCCCTTATGGAGCGGCCTGCAGTTTCAACTCAGACTGGCTTCGCTTTCCGCTCTAGTCAGTCTGCCTTTTCTTTTGCTTCTTTCGGACTGAATGACGTTAAAGCCGTTGTTTGGTCCGACTTCCTTTTGTCTTCTTTCAGACTGAATGCATTTAAAGCCTTTATATGGTCTGACTTCTATTTTCCTTCCTTCAGACTGAATGCGCTTGGAGCCTTTGTTTAGTCTGACTTCTATTTTCCTTCTTTCAGACTGAATGCCTTTGAAGTTCCCGTATAGTCTGATCTTTTCTCTGAGCTCTGTCAGACTACATCCCCCTTGCGACTTCATCCAGTCTGAATTCCCTGCGATATTTGTCAGACTGAATCAAGCATTTACCTTGGTGTAGTCTGAAATTGCCGGTCAACTCATCAGACCAAAAGATACAAAACATTGATTTCAGTCTGTTTTTCCTTCCTAAAGCGTCAGACTGAAAACCATCCCGTTATCCGTCAAACCTTCAGAAGGCGCCTGCGGAGGAATTCATATAGCATTGCTGATGCCCTCTTTGTAATCAGGATGTGATATAAGACGGAGCATATAAGGATCAGCGCGCAGCTTAAGATAAAATTCAGCAGTATGGATACATGCATGTGATCAGCCGCATGCACAGTGTAAAACCAGCAGGAAAAGGAGCACATCACAAACCAGTGTGTAAGAAAGACCTCATAGCTGATCTGTCCGATGAAGTCGAGCGCTTTTAAGGGAATCAGAAGCACGGGGTGGCAGGCAGCGGCACTGTCTTTATTGAAAGGCTCTGTGTTACGGCTCACATTTAAAGGATCCGTTTCATGACATGCACTCAAAGACTCCTTCTCGTGACTCGCATTTATAGACTTTGCTTTGGGACTCACTTTACAACTCAGTTCCACTGTCTCAAAACACTGTATGAATCCTACGCAGATCATAAAGCCTGCGATCACCTGCCAGAACCAGGAGTCATTTAAGGGAGCGTGGATGCCCTTGGCGTTGATGTTCCAGGCGATCTTATAGGCGAGTGTCGAAAACTTCATACCGGAGATCAGCAGAAGAAGCGCGGGAAGCACTCTGCGGAAGAGCCTTTTCCAGTCTGCCTGTGTGTCAGAGGGCATCGCCGATGCGGCTGTGTACTGCTGAGGATCCGGTGTGGCTGCGAACTGTTGAGGATCCGGTATGATTGTGCACTGCCGGGGATCCGTGGTTTCTATCTTGCAGGCAGTATCACAGCTGCCATCATTATTTGGCGAAAGGCACGCCTCACCGGATGCATTTACCAGCTGATCATCTGCAATCTCAAATGAAATAAAAGAACCCAATCCGCTGTGTAAAATCCGTCTACGCTCCTGCCCCGACAGCTTCAAGGCCAGAAGATTTCCCAGCACGATGCAGAGATAATAGCTGTCGAGCAGGCTCATTGCAAGGATCAGGAATGCAAACACGATCATTTTTCCGCGCCGGTTGAAGCCGCGGATGATCATCGCCAGTCCCATGGATGTCAGGGATCCCAGGAAGATATAGCTCATCATCCAGAAGGGGATGTAGAAGGAGTTTTCCTCTCTGAGAAGTGCTGTCACGAACGAGATGCGAATGAGGTCGATGACCTTCAGGGGTTCTGTGTAACGCGTTGCGATCCAATCATTTCCCAAAAGCGCGCCGGCCTCAGCGGTATAGATCGCACCTGCTCTCTGCAGCAGCAGTACGATCAGCGAGGTCGCAAAAATCGGAAGTGCGAGGCGCACATAACGCTTTTGCACTTCCTCTGCGGGGTGGATCTCCCGACCGCGGTATACCTTAAGCGCCGCGAGCGCAGCGCTGAGCATCAGAAAGATCGTGACGCCCATGCTGCTGTAGATCAGCAGCACCAGCGGACCGTCGAACACCAGCCTGTCGATCCTCGGCGAGCCCATTGACTCAAAGATCGCCTTCCAGTGCGCCACGACCACGCTGATGCACGCGAACGCCTTGATGAGGCTGATGCTTTTATATTGTTTTACCGGGTGACTCAATTCCATATATCCTAATTATATTTCTCAAAGACATTTTCTGACCAATGTCGCATCATCGAGAGCGGCATCAATCAGTCTGCTAAGGAAAGAAGTATAGCCTTTACCGTATGATTCCGAAAACCTGCGCGCCTTCTCAGACAATCTTATAGATGCCGTCTGCTTCGCCCTGTTTTTTTGACCCATTGCTTTAAATTCCCGCAGCATTTCAACTGTCATTTCGGGGCTTTCGTTATCATACAAAACAGAACCGGCATCTGCTTTTTCCAGTTCCTTTTTCTCTTTATCGGTTAGTTCCACATCTATTTCATGATATTTCATATTCGCCATGCTTATATCTCTCCTTCTCCGGTTCTGATGCAATTCGCGCAGAAATCAATCTGATTACATTATTTTCCTCAAAGCTGCAGACTATGAACATAATTTTATATGCTTTTCCTAGAACATTGCAACGTGTCTCATGCCCGTGTTCTTTATCTTCTCTTATCAGCTTATCTGGATCCATAAAAGCTTTTATCGCTGTTTTAAAGTGTATTCCATGTTTTGAAAAGTTCAATGCATCCTTATTCTCATCCCACTCAAAAACAGCATTTTCCAAATCTGTTTCGAAATATTCGTACACTGTTCCTCCACCAATAATATCATTTTGCGGTATTTATAGCAATATAATGCACTGCATTTTGTCATGCATTTTTAAATTCATATTGCAGTGCATTATGAAATATATTTTCTGTCTCTGATTATTCCCGCCCTCAAATCGTTCTGCGCCAGTAGGCGCTGCCGGTGTTTTGGACGAAGCCCTTCAGCTCGAGGCGGTACAGCACGGTCAATGTTTCCTGCAGGGGCATGCGTATCCGAGCCGCGATATCCTCCACATGACAGGCTTCAACACTGATGCCGTCAAAGATGCGCTTTTCTGCAGGAGAAAGCGAGGAAGTGTCCTTCAGTCCCAGCGTCATCTGGCCATTTTCCTCCATACCGAAGTACTCGAGGACATCATACGGCGATGTCAGCGGGATCGCCCCGTCCTTCAGGAGACGATTGCAGCCAAAGCCAAGCGGATCCGTGATGCGTCCGGGCAGTGCGAAAATGTCCTTGCCCTGATCCAGCGCATACCCGACGGTAATCGAGGTGCCGCTCTTCTCTCTTGCCTCGATCACAAGGAGCGTGTCTCCCAGGCCGGCAATGATGCGGTTTCGCATCACAAAATGGTGCTTCAGCGCAGCCGCGCCCGGCATAAACTCCGAAATAATCCCGCCCGGCGTATCCTCATCAGCGAGCTTCCTGTACAAAGAATAGCTTTCCTTCGGGTAGCAGACATTGACCCCGGTGCCAAGGACTGCGAAGCTGCTTCCTCCTCCGTCGAACGCGCCCTGTCCTGCTGCCGAATCGATTCCGTAGGCTAAGCCGCTCACGATCTGGATCCCTTTTTTCGCAAGCTCCCTGCCGAAATACTCGGCGACCCCTGTTCCGTAATCGCTGCATTCTCTGGCACCCACGATGGAAACGCTGGGAATGTTATCCTTCGGGAGCCGGCCGAGCACCCAAAGAAGAAGCGGCGGGTCAGGGATATTCCTGAGCCTTTCGGGGAACTCCTCATCCAGGTGGGTGACCAGGCGGATCCCGCGAGCCTCAAAGTCTTCCAGCTTCGTCAAAAGCTCCTTCTCATTTCTTAAGATCGAGGAAAATGCCGACGCCTTCTTATCATTTGGGAAAATGCCTTCTCTGAGCCAGACAGATGCCGGGACGCCGAGTGCCGCCTCATAGGAGCCTGCAAATTCATGCATGGCAGACACCGTCTCGGTCCAAAGTTCCTCGGAAGAATACAAAAGATACAGGGCTGTTCTCTCGTCCATCAAAGTACCTCCTCGTCTGTCTCTTGAATCCCCCAAGGATCAGAAGATACTCCCGTACTTATCGCCTGAACTGCCTGCTTCCCAGGCTCGGCGAATCCATCAACACTTTCATTATCCGGCGAATTGCTATCTTCCCCAAAAGAGGATGTCATGCTTCCAATCTGACGGCTCGCGCGTTTCCCTCTCCTTCCGCCAGAAGAATCCGCCGACTTTATCGGCCGAACGGTTTGCTGCTGCATGTTACCTCTCCCTCTTCCAGAAGAAGCCGCTGCTTTGATCGGTCGAATGGTTTGCTGCTGCTTCCCTCTGCTGCCCGCACCGGGAAACAAAGAGTCCTCCACGCTTCTCAGCTCGACCGCCTCCGCAAGGTGTTTGATGGCGATCCTTTCGCACCCGTCCATGTCTGCGATGGTACGCGCGACCTTCAGGATCTTGTGGTAGGTCCTCCCGGAAAGGCCTCTTGCCTGATAGACCTCCTCCATAAATGCTGTTTCCTCCGGCCCGAGCACGCAGAACTTCTCGATCTCACGGATCCCCATCTGTCCGTTGAAACGGATACCCTCAATATCCTTGAAGCGTTCTTCCTGGATCCGGAAGGCCTCTTCGACCCGTTTGCGGATCACGGCAGAGCTTTCAGCACTTCCTGCCTCCGCCGGTGTGATCAATTCGTTGTAGCCGATCGGCCTTGCTTCGGCACAGATATCGATACGCTCAAGGAGCGGCTTGGAAAGCCGACCCATGTATGCTTTGATCTGGGCACGGGTGCAATGGCAGCGCTTCCTGTCGGGGTAGAATCCACATGCGCAATTATTCATTGCGGCAACTAAAATAAAATCTGCCGGGTAAGTATAGCTTCCTTTCATTCGCGTGACCGTTATGTGACGGTCTTCCATTGGTTGACGTAACATTTCTAGAGTATCTCGTTTGAAGAGCGGTATTTCATCCAGGAAAAGGATGCCGCCGGATGCGAGTGACATCTCTCCCGGCATCACCTGATTTCCTCCTCCTGCAAATGCAGCCTCCGAGATCCCGTGATGCGGGCTTCGAAACGGGCGCTTCCCCAAAAGAGGCTGGTCCTCAGAGAGCAGCCCGCAGATACTGTAGATCTTGGAGATCTCGATATCCTCCTCCCGGCTTAGATCCGGCATGATCGTCGGCATACGCTTTGCAATCATGGATTTGCCCGTGCCCGCAGGACCGGAAAGAAGGAGGTTATGCCGTCCGCTCACGGCGATCTCTGCTGCGCGCTTTAAGTACTCCTGCCCGTGCACGTCGGAGAAATCGACTCGGTAAACAGACTTTTGTTCTTCCTGCAGATGATCATGGTCGTCCCGGAAATTATCATAATCCTCCATAGAGTCATCATATTCCGGCCATAAATAATCATGGGCTGTATAGGAGCAATCCTGATCCGCCGAAGAATATTGCTCTCCATGCAACAGACCATAGTCCGGTTCTGATTGGCAGGGTTCCTCTCCCCTCATGATCCTGCCAAGGACCTTCAGAACTTCCGGGATGTCTCGGCAGCCGATCACTTCGATTCCCTCGGCAAGTGAAGCCTCAACGGCATTGTCCTTAGGTACAATAATCCTCTTATAGCCGCTTTCCTTACAGGTAAATGCCAGCGGCAGTGCGCCCCGCACGCGCTTCAAGCTCCCGTCGAGCCCGGTCTCTCCGAAAAATGCGGTGTCTTCAAATGTCCTGTAATCGACCAGCCCGGAAGCGGCAAGCACCGCGATCGCGATGGGAAGGTCGTAAGCTGTGCCGTCCTTTCGAATGGCGGCAGGTGAAAAGTTGACGGTGATCTTCTTCGGTTCCATATGGATGCTGCTGTTTTTGATCGCGTTCATCACGCGGTACTGCGCCTCTCTTGTTTCGGGAGACAGAGCGCCTGTCAGAAAAAATCCCGGCAGGCCGGTCTGGACATCCGCCTCCACTTCCACCGGAAAGCCTTCGATTCCCCTAAGGCCGGCGGTATTTACTTTTGCAAACATAAGTGTGTTCCTCCATCTTTTTTTGTACGCCAAATACACCGCCTGCCCATTAAGTGCAGCGGTGTCCTCAGGATCCCGTTTTATTCTCTGTAACCGTTCAGTACAAGGTCACACATCATTCGTAATACTTTGATTATCAGCTTGTCATGATACAGTAATCAAAATTTTACTCATGTGCGGACCGTCTGCCCGCCGCTGCCTGTTTGTCTGCCGGAAAGCATGTAAATATGCTGTTTGGCAATTCAAGCAGGCAGATACTGACAGTTACAAGTACTCACATATCTTCTTTCGGATCGCAGCCTGAAAATTCAGCCAAAAGAAATCATGATGTAAGATTTAAGAGTTTAATGCCCAATCTGCAGAGCTAAGCTCTGACAAAAGATAAAAGAAAAATAATATAATTAACGGATTCGCTAAGCCTGCTTTCGTCATCGCCCAAGGCCTGCTTAATGCCGCTATTTATGTTTTCAATGCAGCCACAGGATGCGGCGCATATCATCCGGGAGGGGCGCATGGAAGTGACATCCCCGCAAGTCCTCCATCGGAGATTGCACTTCCTCGGGCAGTTCCAGGGTGTATGCATGCAGGAGCTGCCGGCGAATGCCGTATGCTTTGCGAAGCCTGGCTGTTTCAGCCGGGTCAGCATATTTCGGATCTCCAGCAAGCGGATGCCCGAGATGTGCCAGATGCGCCCTGATCTGGTGTGACTTTCCGGTGATCAGCTCCACAAGCACCAGGGAGTAGCCTTGCGGCAGCGAGGGATACAAACCATCTACATATAAATGCTCCTGCTCCATAAGTATTTTTAGTTCCTTCGGGCTCACGCTCCGAAAGGCGGTCTCGATCCGGGAGGCGCCCTGTTCCGGGCGGTCAAAGATCCGGACCTGGTTGTTCTTTTTGTATTTAAGGAGCCAGCCTTCTGCGTGCACAGGTTCTCTGACCTCGCCGCTTACGACCGCAAGATAGTATTTCTTCATCTCCCGCTCCTGAAAGAGGCGGTTCCACTCTCTTGCCGCAGCGTAGGTTTTCGCAAAGCAGATCAGGCCGCTGGTGTTGCGGTCGAGACGATTGCAGACAGAGGGGGTAAATGCGGCAGATGCCGGGATTCCCGACGCCGACTGCTGCTCTCTTGTATATAAAAGCAATGCCTCGTTGATGCTGAAGTCGTCTGCTTCGGCCTTCTGGCTCAGAATGCCGGCACGCTTGTTGGCTATGATGACATGCTCATCCTCATAGATGATCTCGCAGTAATCAGACAGGGAAAAAGCAGGGCTTTCTCCTTGACGGAAGCCGGATACTGAAGAGCCAGGAATTCCTTCCTGACGGCGGCCGGATAAGGAAGAGGCGAGGCTTTCTTTTTGACGGTATGAAGCCAACGAGGAGGCAGAGCGAGCCTCATGAACCGGTGTCAAAGTACCTGACCGCACGGACTGATATTCATTATTATCTTCGGAAAATGTTCTGTTTTCATCCTTTGAGTCAGACAGAGCAATGTTACGCCAAAATGCCTCTTTGTTTTTGCTGCCGTTCTGAGAATCTTCAGAATTACATAATGCAAGGCTCTTCAGCGAAGAGTTCGAGTGAAAAGAGCCTGATGACGCAGTGCCTGATGATGATGTTCTCATTGACATGAAACCAGCTTCTGTACGAAGTGTCTGAAAAGTCTCGTCGGAAAAAAAGAGGTGGATCGCGTCTCCTTCGTTCAGCAGTTCGTGTCCTTCGGCCTTTTTGCCGTTGAGCTTGATATTCTTTTTTCGAATGGACTTGTAGATGAAGCTTTTGGGCGCCTGATTCAGATACTTTGCGAGGTATTTATCCAGGCGCTGCCCCGCCTCATCCGCATGGATCAATAATTCAACCATAATTTTTATCGAGCAGCTCCCCGAAATCGCGGATATAAGCGTCCGCGAGGCGGAGCTTCTCCTCCTGCATGTCTTCGGAATACTTGTCGTAGACTGCGTACACATACATCCCGGCCGCTTTTCCGGCGCGGATCCCCGCAGTCACGTCCTCGAACACGATGCAGCGTTCCGGCTGCACTTTAAGGCGGCTTGCCGCAAGCAGATAGACGTCAGGCCAGGGCTTACCCCTTTCCACCTCACTGCTTGTGACGATCACATCAAACATATCCCTTGCGGATAATGAGCCAAGACATGCTTCCACCATATCAATGGCATTGGAGGAAGCGATCGCGGTTTTGATCCCGCGGCTCTTCAGAAAAGAAAGAAACTCCCGAGCATACGGTTTGAAAGGAACTTCATTCCTGTATTTGTCGAGAGACATAGAGATCCAGTCTCTCTGGATCTGCTCCAGAGAGTCCGGAATCTGATACTTTTGTTTGAACCAGACAGCCGTTTCCTCGATGCTCATGCCTTCGATCTCGATCTGCAGCTGCCTGCTGAACGGATGTCCGAAACGGGCCAGATACTCGATATCTATGTCCGTCCACATCCACATGGAATCTACCAGAGTGCCGTCAAGATCAAAAATGACGGCCTCCGGATCACTGCTCGGCCACTTCGCCATCGTAAGCTGCGGGCTGCTGCGGCTGCTGAGGCATCTGCGGCATCTGAAGCTGGCTTCTGCTGTCCGTGCACTCATCATATACGTGCTGCAAGGAAATGAACATCTGGTCAAAGCGCTGCTTGGACTCGCCGGCGCTTCCGGAGATGATCTCCTGAATATTTGCAAGCAGACCGTCTGCGTACTGCATTGCGCCCTGACGGATGTTGTTGGCGTCATCAACAGCGGCTGCCACAATGGCATCGCCCTGCTGTCTGGCCTCCTCCACGACCTCATTGGCACGCTGATATGCCCTCTGCATAACCTCATGGTCACTGACCAGATCATCGATCTGGGACTGGGCATCGTTGATCATGTTCTGCGCCTGGGTTCTGGCATCCTCGAGGATGGCATCCTGCTGTCCGATGATCTTCTGGTACTTCTTGATCTCATCGGGGACACGCATGCGCAGCTCTACCAGCAGTTCCTCCATCTCCTCTTTATTGACCACGATCTTGGAATTGGAGAGCGGCTGATACTTACAGCTGTCAATATACTCCTCGATTTCATTAATGATCTGCTCAATCCTGCTCATTATAATTCTCCTTATACTTCTCTCTGATCAGCTCGTTGACGCGGGCCGGCACAAAGTCCTTAAGATCTACGCCGTAGCGGACGCCGCTTCGGACATCGCTCGAGCTGATGCAGCTGTATACACTGTCTGTGATAAGAAAGACCGATTCGTACGACGGAAGCATCTTCTGATTGACCTGGCTCATCCGGACCTCATAATCAAAGTCCGTCATGTTGCGGATCCCGCGTACCACGCAGTCCGCCTGCTCCTCGCGCACAAAATCGACCAGCAAACCATCGAAGCATTTCACTTCGACGTTTTCCAGGTCTTTGACAACTTCAGCTATCATCTTAACACGTTCATCTGCAGAAAACAATGGAGTTTTTGCATTATTTGGCAGCACGGCAACGACGAGAGTGTCGAACAGCCTGGAAGCCTTTTCGATGATATTTAAGTGTCCCAAGGTCAGCGGATCAAAGCTGCCCGGAAAAATCGCCTTCGTACTCATATGATCCTTCTCCTGTTTTCCGGCTTTTCACGCCCCGCTTATACTGCAGTTTCATTTCATCTCTCACAAAAACAGCAAACCGCGTCATGCTTTATTATCAGCACTTTTTCATGCTTTTTAAAGCAAATGCCATACAGACCCGCTTTGGCCTGCTGTCCGACTGCGCAGAGGTATCTTTTTTAACCTACACGTAAGAAAACATGCTTCTGGTTCTTGTAGGCCTTCTCGCGCACGATCGTGAATCCAAGCTCCTCTACCGGGCTCAAATCACAGCGGAGGGACTCTTCGATAATGATGAGACTGTCCTCTTTCAGGATCCCGGATTCCATAAGCTGCCTTAGCACCGGGAACTCAAGTTCCTTATCGTAGGGAGGATCCATGAAAATGATCAGCGGCACAGCCTCTCCGGCTTCCCTTAGGATCCGGGAAATGTATCCTGCAGCCGAAGACGCATCTCCCCGCACGATCGTCGCCCGGTCCTCGAAATGACACTTTCTGACATTTTCACGGATCACGTCAAATGCCGGCTTTGCGGAATCGATAAAGAGTGCGTGGTGTGCGCCCCGGCTCAGAGCCTCGATCCCGATCGCGCCGGAGCCTGCGAAAAGATCCGCAAACACCGCGCCCTGCACATCAAACTGCAGGATATTGAATAAGGTTTCTTTTATTTTATCGGTCGTAGGGCGCGTATCCATCCCCGCAGGACTCTTTAAGGGGATGCTGCGCGCCGTACCGGCGATCACTCTCATGTGTAAGTTCCTTTCTACATCAGCTGGCCCTTCTCGAGGTACTCCTTAAGAAGCTCCCGGAGCCTCTCATGGGACGGATCCGCAAGCTCCCGGTCTTCCTTTAAGAGCCTCGTCACGCTGTCCTTTGCCAGCTTCATTACATCTGCATCCTGATAGATATCCGCCACGCGGAAGCTCCTCTCGCCGCTCTGACGGACACCGAAAATGTCGCCCGGACCGCGGAGCCGTAAGTCCTCCT
>Ga0256404_1006276_pt1 | contig 19900 bp, 14 predicted proteins | sample RumenRJG_01DNA_FD_185990 | JGI IMG/M metagenome (GOLD analysis project Ga0256404, IMG submission 185990) | Bovine rumen microbial communities from Lethbridge, Alberta, Canada - RJG_01 | ecosystem: Host-associated > Mammals > Digestive system > Stomach > Rumen | place: Canada: Alberta | collected...
ACGGAAAAGAAAAAGGAGTTACGATTTCTCGTAACTCCTTGATTTTAAGGCGCTTCAGGATGGGCTTGAACCAACGACCCCCTGATTAACAGTCAGGTGCTCTAACCAACTGAGCTACTGAAGCAGATGCTTACTGTTAAGCGGGTGCAAAAGTACGATGATTTTTTGAAACTACCAAACTTTTGGGCGAAAAAATTCATTAAAACGACTATTTTTTGCAAAAAAAGCAAAGAAAAAGGTGTTTTCTTGATAGAATCGTGTAATTTTGCAGCGTCAAATAACGATGAATATGAAAAGATATATTGCAATGCTGTTGTTGCTGACGGGCTTGTCGCTCACGGCTCAGGCACAAACGGGTAAGGATCATAACTTCGAGGTGGCCAAGCACCTCGACATCTTCAACCAACTGTACAAGAACCTGGAGTTGCTGTATGTGGACACGCTGAATCCGAAAGAGACCATCGGCAGAGGTATCACGGCGATGCTGAGGAGTCTGGATCCCTATACGGAGTATTATGCCCAGGACGAGACGAAGAACCTGCGGATGATGCTCACGGGCAAGTATGCCGGCATCGGCGCCCTTATCCGCAAGCACCAGAAACTGGATCGTATCGTCATCGATGAACCCTATCAGAATATGCCTGCTGCCGAGGTGGGACTGAAGAAGGGCGATGTCATCCTGAGTATCGACGACTCGATGATGACCGACAAGGCCGTCAGTTACGTGAGCGAGCATCTGCGCGGCGAGCCTGGCACAAGTTTCCTACTGAAAGTGATGCGGCCCTCGACGGGCAAACTGGTGAAGTTCAAGATTACCCGCAGGAACATCAAACTGCCAGAACTGCCTTACTATGGTATCCGCGAGGAGAATGTGGGCTATATCAATCTGAACTCGTTTACGGAGGGTTGTGCCAAGGATGTACGCCGTGCGCTCATCGACCTGAAGAAGCAGGGCGCTACGTCGCTCGTACTCGATCTGCGAGGCAATGGCGGCGGTTCAGAACAGGAGTCGGTAGACATACTGAACCTTTTCCTGCCGAAGGGCATCACCGTGGTAGAGAACCGAGGCAAGATCCCACAGGCGACGAAGGCTTACAAGACACGCGTAGAGCCGCTCGACACCGTGATGCCACTTGTGGTATTGGTAAATGGCGAGACGGCCTCGGCCAGCGAGATTACCAGCGGCGCCATCCAGGATCTTGATAGAGGTATTATATTAGGAACACGCACGTATGGAAAGGGCCTTGTCCAGATACCCATCGACCTGCCCTATAACACCAACATGAAGGTGACGACCTCGAAATACTACATCCCCAGCGGCCGCTGCATCCAGGCCATCAACTACAAGAAGGGCAGCGAAGGCTATCGGGAGCATATCCCCGACTCGCTGACGAAGGTGTTTTACACCCGCAATGGCCGTGAGGTGCGCGATGGTGGCGGTATCAAGCCCGATGTGGAGATGAAAGGCGACACCATCCCCAACATCGCTTTTTATCTCTCCGCCTCTGGACAGGACTCGACGGAGGTTATGTTCGACTATGTGGTGGACTATATCGCCAAGCATCCGACAATCGCTCCAGCAGCCGAGTTCCATCTGACCGATACCGACTGGCTGGAGTTCAAGGAGCGTGTCGTCAAGAGTGGCTTCACCTACGACCCCGTCAGCAAGAAACAGTTTGCTGAGTTGGTGAAGACGGCTAAGTTTGAAGGTTACTACAATGAGGCCAAGGCAGCCTTTGACAGTCTGGAGTCGAAACTGAACCACGATGTGGCCTTCGCCCTCGACCGTCATGAGAAGGTAATACGTCAGATTCTGGAGGCAGACATCATTGCAGCCTATTATTTTCAGGCTGGTGCCATCGAGGCCGGCCTCAACTATGACAACCAGTTGAAAGAGGCCATCCGCCTGCTGAAGAATCCCGAGGAATATAAAAAGGTGTTGGCTCCCAAGAAAGAATCTAAAGAGACTTCTTCTATGATCCGTTTAGAGAAGAAGTTTGCTGGAGATAACACGGCAAAACATCAAGAGCCTCAAATTTTCAGCGCGATAGCTTAGTTATGATGACAAACTTGCATGCTGCCTTCTGGCCATGCTTGTCTGTGACGTTGGCGATGTAGACGCCAGCGGGCAATTGGCTGACGCTGATTTTTGCGCAGCCTCCGCTCAGTTGGATGGGCGTGTTCATGAATGTCTGTCCGGCTAAATTCACGACTTTAATCTGCAAGTCATCAGCGAGTGTACTGCTGATATCAAGGCTGCTCAGGTGATAGGTAATGCTGACATCCTCTGCAGCATCGGCCGTAATGCCGCGGATGCCTGTCTCCTGAGGCTGACTCACAGCGGTCAGATAACTGCTGGTGATGTTGGGCTTGGCGATGGTAGGGATGTTCATCACGAAGACATCAGAGGTACCGTCAGGATAACGGCCCACCGTCTGATCATCTTCGTGTTGGGTGTAGGTGAGCCTGTCGCTCCACGACTCGTCAGCGGCGGTAAGCATGACGGTGCCACCCTCGGCTGCAAGTTTGAAGTCGGTATGCAGTTGTGCCGTCGGTTCCTGCTTGTCACACCAAACTATCAGATAACCATGGGCAGGGATGATAGTGGCAGCGTTGGTCTCACCTCTGGTAATCCGGTACTTCTTCGGATTTGACACCTTGTCGGTCAGATACATACCCTCCACATCGATGGGCATATTAGTGGTATTATAGAGTTCTATCCAGTCATCACGCTTGAAGTATTCATTGACATAGATGCCGTTGGAGGCGCTGACCTCGTTGATGCGAATGGGCGTGATATCCTTGACCGTCTGTTCGCAGGGCGCGAAACATGCTATGAGAGACTGCTTGTCGTGGTCGGCCGTCAACTCCATGACAGAATCAGTTGACACAAAATCTTTTGAACCTACGGGAGTCTTCCACCCTATGAAATCGTAGCCTACTGGGGCTTTGGCCTCAATGGTGACAGGCGCAAACAGTTGTCCGTCGAAACTGGCATAGGGCACTTGGAGTCCATTAATGTAAAGACCGGCTCCACTAGTATCAGTGGAAAGCGAGACGCTCAGTTTCGTAGCATCTGTGAGTTCCAAAGGCTTGTATCGCTGCAGCAGGTTGATCATATGCACCATCTGTGTCTTCAGTTTCCTTTTTATCATGTCAGCAGTCTTGTCCGGCAAATGGCCGTCGAGTTCCGACATAGGGCGCATAGCGGCAGCCAGTTCGTCGACGATGGCCGTTGCCCGCTTCTTCTCAAACACACTACCTGCTACGATGCAAAAAGTATCGATGAATTTCCTGCGGTATTCATCGTGCTTGAGCAAATTGAGGAACAGGCGGACGACATCCGCTGACTTGTTTTTGTCAAGAACCTCGCTGAGATCGCTTCTCATGGCAAAGGGATAGAGGGAATAGTCAAGGTCAAAAAGAATAAAGCGATAGCGGCCGTCGTTCTGGTTGCGATAGGCTTTGACATTATTGATGGGCCAATCGTCGTTACACAAGAAGATCTCTGTGGCCATATAGTTGGTGAACTCGTCAATGTCTAACTGTTTTTTAATACTATCGTAGATCCCAGGGTAATTGATGCCTCCGGAAAGATAACAAAGTTGTTTGAAGGACGAATAGGTGCCATTCTTAACAATATCGTTCTCAAACATGTCAATTTCATCATCATCATATCCGTAATTGGCATAGACGAACTTGTCGTTGTTGGGCTCGCGCAGATTCAGTACGCCACGAAACCGTCCGTTGATGAATTCGGCGACCTGCACCGTGCTTTGTACGTCGATGTCAATGCCTGAGCGCTGGACGATGGTGGTGAGGGCGGGATCCATGAAACGGGCGTGGTTCTCAAAGGCGTCATTACCGCCGTTGCGTACGATGACGGTCTTGTTGCGAATATAGGGTTTCTGTGGAAAAAAAGAATAATCGAAGCGGTTCTGCCCGTCAAAAATCTTGCTCGATTTCAGTTTCATCGAACGGGGCTCAATCACACGAGTACATCCTCCTGAGACGGCGATATTCACATCTTGATTGAAAAGCATGCCATCTGTGGGGCTGATATAGCTGAAATTCACAGGCCGATCCCAGTCCATGTTCCAGTTGCAGGGTTCGTTGATACAATTACCAGCAATGCCGTTGATGCCCTTCACGTCGATGCCCCACATGGGGTCAGTGAAGTATCGTTCATCGCCGACGATGGAAACAACGGGAATGGTATAACTGACATTGGTTTTGATATAACTGCGGGTGACAGGAACACTTGGCAGACAGCCGTCACGGAAAAGACGGAACACAAAAATGGCTGTCTCGCTGATGGTGAATAATCCGTCAAGGCTTTGCCGGCTTGATGTACTGGCATAGGCGGAATCAACGGGTACGTCATTGGTGGGTATGCTGCCGTCGGTGGTGTACATCAGCACCGTGCCTTCAGGAATGTCCACCTTAATACTCAGCGAGTCCTTGAACAACTGGCTGCCCTGGTCGACAACAGGTTGCTGCAGACGGTCACTGGCAAAAACTGCTGTGGTATTCGTGGCGCCAGGTGTCGCCATAGCCGTCCAGCCCCATTCTTCGCCGCCATCAGTCTTTCGGGCATAGGCCGTACGGCTCAATGCTTCGGGATAATCCAGACTTGTCACCAGTTCGCCATTATTGTCACTCAAGTAGATGGTACCACCGTCGCAGTCAAGTTTGAAGGGTGCCTGGTTGCTCTTAATATTAAGACCCCAACCATATAATCTTGTAACCTTTTGCCGGCACCGTCCCGATGTTGCTGGGCATTTTCCACCGCATGAGGTTGTTGGCATCGTCACTCAGATACATCCCTTTCAAGTTAACAGTTTCTTCGCCAGGATTATACAGTTCTATCCAACTGTCGAAGTTGGTGGCAGGGCTCATCACCTCACCGGCATTAGAGGCCATCAGTTCATTGATGACCAGGATGACAGACAGTATCGCTGACCACATAGTTTATTAAAATTGGCTGCAAAGGTACAAAGAAAACCCAAACAGAATGGTTGGAATGTGTATTTTTTAATGAAATGATAACTTTTTTAATAAAATATTTGGTAGATTACATGGAAATGCGTACCTTTGCACCCGTTCAGCGGAATGAGAGACTCGAAAGGGTCTCTCATTTTCGATATTAATAGGTAATAGATGATCAATAAGGAAACAATTCAAGCATTGACGGAAGAGTGGTTGCAGGGCAATGATTACTTCCTGGTAGACATTAACTTTGGTACCGATGACCGAATCGTCATCGAAATCGATCATGCCGACGGCGTGTGGATTGAGGACTGTGCAGAACTGAGCCGCTTCTTGCAGGAGCGTCTGGGCGATGAGGTCGGAGACTACGAACTAGAGGTGGGCAGCGCCGGGCTTGGACAGCCTTTCAAGGTGGCTCAGCAGTACCTGAACCACATCGGCGACACCATTGAGGTACTTGGCCTCGCCGGCAAGAAGGTGCAGGGCGTGCTGAAATCAGTGGATGGCACAAACTTCACCATCACCGTACAGGAGAAACAAAAGCAAGAAGGCAAGAAGCGTCCCGTAATGGTAGAGGTGGACAAGACCTACACGATGGACGGCGTGAAGTATGCCAAGTATCTGCTGACATTCAAATGAATAATTAAAAATTAAAAAACATATTAATGGCAACAAAGAAAGAATCGAAAGGTCCCTCAATGATTGATACCTTTCAGGAATTTAAAGAGAACAAGAACATCGACCGTACCACGCTCGTGAGTGTGCTCGAAGAGAGTTTCCGCAATGTCATCGCCAAGATCTATGGCTCTGACGAGAACTTTGACGTGATTGTAAACCCCGACAAGGGTGACTTCGAGATTCACCGTAACCGTGTGGTGGTAGCCGACGGCGAGGTCGTTGACGAGAACAAGGAGATAGCGCTCTCCGAGGCCCAGAAGATTGAGCCTGACTACGAAGTGGGTGAGGAGGTCTCAGAGGAGGTGGACTTCCAGAAGTTTGGCCGCCGAGCCATCTTGAACCTACGCCAGACACTGGCTTCGAAGATCCTGGAACTGGAGCACGATTCCCTCTATCAGAAGTATAAGGATAAGGTCGGCCAGGTGGTCAGCGGTGAAGTCTATCAGATCTGGAAGCGTGAGGTGCTCCTGATGGACGATGAGAGCAACGAACTCCATCTGCCAAAGAGCGAGCAGATTCCCTCAGACAACTACCACAAGGGTGAGACCATCCGTGCCATCGTGAAAGAGGTTCAGAACGAGAACAATAACCCTCGTATCATCCTCTCCCGTACCAGTCCCGTGTTCCTTGAGCGTCTGCTCGAGGCCGAAGTACCCGAAATCAACGACGGTCTGATTACCATCAAGAAGGTGGCTCGTATGCCTGGTGATCGCGCCAAGGTAGCCGTTGAGAGTTACGACGAACGTATCGACCCGGTAGGCGCCTGTGTCGGTGTGAAAGGTAGCCGTGTGCATGGTATCGTCCGTGAACTCTGCAATGAGAACATCGATGTCATCAACTACTCCTCAAACGTTCAGTTGTATATCCAGCGTGCGCTGAGCCCGGCCAAGATCTCGAGCATCGTGCTCGACCAGGAAAACCGTAAGGCTGAGGTCTATCTGCAGCCAGAGGAGGTGAGCCTTGCCATCGGACGTGGTGGCATGAACATCAAGCTCGCATCGATGCTGACAGAATACACCATTGATGTCTACCGTGTCGTCAACGAGAACGAAGATGACGAGGATATCTATCTGGAAGAGTTCAATGACGAGATCGACCAGTGGGTCATCGATGCCATCAAAGCCATCGGCCTGGATACTGCCAAGGCAGTGCTGAATGCTCCCCGTGAGATGCTGATTGAGAAGGCTGACCTCGAGGAAGAGACCGTTGACCATCTGCTAAGCGTATTACGTGCGGAGTTCGAATAATGTTCATAGTTTACAGTTGACGGTTTACAGTTTACAGATGATAATCTGGCAAGCCGTTCTGATCCGTCAGTGTAATCAACTGTAAACTGTAAACAGTAAACAGTAAACAAAAAGAAAGGAATAGAATGGGAGTCAGATTAAATAAAGTATTAACGGAACTGAACATTGGTCTTCAGACGGCAGTCGACTATCTGAAGAACAAGAAAAGTCTGGGTGAGATCAAAGACGACGCCAACATGAACACCAAGATTAATGATGAGCAATACGAAGCGCTTGTCAAGGAGTTCAGGGGCGACAAAGACGTGAAGACCCAGGCTGGTATGATGTTCCCCAAGAAGAAAGAGAAGGAGAAGGTCAAGAAAGAAACCGCTCCTGAGCCCGTTGTGGTGGAAACAAGGGAAGAGCCTCGCCAGACATTTACTCCGCTGGGAAAGATTGACCTGAGCCAGATAGGCAAGCCTGCTCCAAAAGAGAAACCCGCTCCAACGGAGAAGAAGCGAGAGCCCAAGCCGGAACCCAAACCCGAGCCCAAGCCAGAGCCCAAACCCGTAGAGGAAAAGAAGGTGGAGCCTGCTCCTCAGCCCAAGGCCGAAGAACCAAAGCCTGAGCCCGTGGAAGCACCTGAACAAGAGGTTAAGCCAGAACCCAAGCCAGAACCCGTTGAGGCAGAACCGCAGGAGTCTGCTCCCAAAGATCAAGAAATCTATAAACTGAAGACGGAACAGAAGGCTATGCCAAATCTGAACGTCGTCGGCAAGATTGACCTTGACTCGCTGAACCAGAGTACGCGTCCGAAGAAGAAATCGAAGGAAGAGCGTAAGAAGGAGCGCGAGGAAAAACAGGCCCAGATGCATGGCGGCAACGGTGAGAAGAAGAAGCGTGAACGTATCCGTGGCGGTAAGGAGCGCGTGGATATCGAGGCGGCTGTAAATGGCCAGAATAATCAGAACAACCAGAAGAAGAATAAGAACAAGGGTGGCAACCAGAACTTCCAGGATGGTGGCCAGCAAGGAGGCAAGAACAACAACAAGAAGAAAAACCGTCCTGTGAAGCCCTTGGAGGTTGACGATGAGGCCGTAGCCCGTCAGGTGAAGGAGACGCTGGCCCGTCTGACATCTAAGAACCAGAACAAGAAGGGTGCCAAGTACCGCCGTGAAAAGCGTGATGCCGTGGCTGAGCGCATGAACGAGGAGATGGCACAGGAGGCAGCACAGAGCAAGGTACTGAAACTGACGGAGTTCGTGACCGTGTCTGAGTTGGCAACGATGATGAACGTCGGCGTGAACCAGGTCATCGGTACCTGTATGAGCATCGGCATCATGGTGAGTATCAACCAGCGTCTGGATGCCGAGACCATCAACATTGTGGCTGAGGAGTTCGGCTTTACTACCGAATATGTCAGCGCTGAGGTTCAGAACGCCATCACCGAGGAGGAGGATGATGAGAACGATCTCGTCAACCGCGCTCCGATTGTGACGGTGATGGGTCATGTAGACCACGGTAAGACCTCATTGCTCGACCATATCCGCAATACCAACGTGATTGCCGGTGAGGCCGGTGGTATCACCCAGCACATCGGTGCCTACAACGTGAAACTGAAGGATGGCCGTCGCATCACCTTCCTCGACACCCCTGGTCATGAGGCCTTTACCGCCATGCGTGCCCGTGGTGCCCAGGTGACGGATATCGCCATCATCATCGTGGCTGCCGACGACTCGGTGATGCCTACTACCAAGGAGGCTATCGCCCACGCCCAGGCTGCCAACGTACCGATGGTGTTTGCCATCAACAAGATTGATAAGCCGGGTGCCAACCCCGATAAGATCCGTGAAGACCTTGCCAATATGAATCTGCTCGTCGAGGAGTGGGGCGGTAAGTTCCAGTGTCAGGAAATCAGTGCCAAGAAGGGCATTGGTGTCGATGAACTCCTTGAGAAAGTGCTTCTCGAGGCCGAGATGCTTGACCTGAAGGCCAATCCGAACCGTAAGGCAACAGGTTCCATCATTGAGTCATCACTCGACAAGGGCCGCGGCTACGTGTCTACCGTCCTCGTATCGAATGGTACGCTGAAAGTGGGTGACATCGTTGTGGCGGGAACAAGTTACGGTCGTATCAAGGCCATGTTCAATGAGCGTAACCAGCGTATCGAGAAGGCCGGACCAGCAGAGCCCGCCATCATCCTCGGACTGAATGGTGCTCCGACGGCTGGTGACTCTTTCCATATCATGGAGACGGAGCAAGAGGCTCGTGAGATCACCAACAAACGTACACAACTCCAGCGTGAGCAGTCGCTCCGTACGACGAAGACGCTTGGTCTCGACGATATTTCGCACCGTATTGCTCTTGGTGAGTTCCATGAACTGAACATCATCGTCAAGGGTGATACAGACGGTTCTATCGAGGCTCTCTCCGACTCGTTCATCAAACTCTCTACCGAGAAGGTGCAGGTGAATGTCATCTCGAAGGCTGTAGGTCAGATCTCCGAGAACGATGTCATGCTGGCTTCGGCTTCCGATGCCATCATCGTCGGCTTCCAGGTACGTCCTTCTGCCGATGCCCGCAAACTTGCTGAGCGTGAGGGTGTTGAGATTAATACCTATTCTATTATCTATGACGCCATCGACGAGGTGAAGTCTACGATGCAGGGTATGCTCGACAAGGTGAAGAAGGAAGTGATCTCTGGTGAGATTGAAGTGAAGCAGGTGTTCAAGATTTCGAAGGTGGGTACCGTTGCCGGTGGTCTGGTGACCGATGGTAAGGTACACAGCAAAGACAAGGCCCGCGTCATCCGCGATGGTATCGTGATCCACACCGCTCCTATCGACGCCCTGAAGCGCTATAAGGACGACGCCAAGGAAGTGGCAACAGGTCTGGAGTGCGGTATCTCACTGGTCAACTTCAACGACATCCAGGTCGGTGATATCATCGAGACCTTCACCGAGATTGAGGTAGAACAGAAGCTATAGCGGGCAAAGGGCTTTGCCCTAAATGATAAATGATGAATGATAAATGAGTAAGCGCCCTAAGTTCCGTTCCTTTTCCAAGCGCCTGACGAGGTGGATAGCCTTCACACAGTTCATTGTGATGGTTTTCGCCTCGTATTGGATCTTCATGCTCGCCAAGAACTTTGTATTAATGGAGGAGGCCACCCTCCACAAGAGTTCCTTGTCGACTGCCAATGCGAATGTCAGTCGGGTGCTCTCTGAGGTAACTACCGCCACAAGTAATCGTGTGGACGAGATTCAGGCTAATCTGGGTCAGCCAGACAAGTTGGTGGGTATTATGGATGAGATGGTGACACAGAATCCGATGATCCGCAGTTGTGGTATCAGCTTTATTGATAGCTACTACCCGCAGAAGGGTCGTTGGTTCTGTCCTTACGCAGTAAAAGATGAGGACGGAAAGACAGAGAGACGCATCATCGGCAATGCCAGTCACGACTACCTGAAGGACGAGTGGTTCACCGAGGCCCTGAAGGCCGATAGTAACTATTGGTCAAGACCGTTCTTCGATTCTTCCGACTCCATTACGCCGTTGGTGTCATATATGATGCCTATCAAGGATAAACAGGGAAAGACGGTGGCTATTCTTGGGGCAGACCTGTCGTTGAGCCGGATCCGTGAACAATTGTTTGGCGGACTATATACTGAGGACGACACCATCAATATCCAAGTTGGAAACGGACGTAGGAATGGCGGGGATCTTAGTGACGGTGGCTTCATCAACTTCGATTGGCGGGGTGTAACGAAGAAATTCATCATTGACGATGATGGAACGTTCATTGCACATCCCACCAAGGACTATATTATTAAGAAGAATTATTTCGAACTCGCCAAGACAACGAATGACACCATCGACGATCACGTTGGTCATCAGATGGTGACAGGCGGGATGGGTACCTATAATGAGAAGCATGGAATAATCCCAAAGTCGTTCAGCATCTTCGACAGCGACTCCTGGACATCCTACGTGTTTTATGAGCCGGTCAAGTTTACCCATTGGAGTATCGCCTCTGTCGTTCCAAATATCATGATCGATCTGATTGCCGTTGGCATGGCAGTTATCATGCTTCTGCTGATTGCCCTTGCTCTGTTGGTTACCCGTATCTTCGGACGCATCATCATCAAGCGAGCCGTCAAGCCACTCAAGGCCTTGGTGTCCTCGACAAACGAGGTGGCAAAGGGAAACTTCTCGGCACCGTTGCCGGTCATCAAGCATCATGATGAGATCTGCCAGTTACGCGACTCTTTCGAGTCGATGCAGCACTCACTGACGCATTATGTAGATGAACTCAAGTCCACGACAGCCTCAAAGGCCGCTATCGAGAACGAGCTGAAGGTAGCACATGACATCCAGATGTCGATGCTGCCGAAGACCTTCCCGCCATATCCTGAGCGCGATGATATCGACATCTACGGTTTCCTGAAACCTGCTAAGGATGTAGGTGGCGACCTGTTCGACTTCTATATCCATCAGGAGAAACTGTTCTTCTGCATCGGCGATGTCTCTGGTAAAGGCGTACCTGCCTCATTGGTGATGGCGGTCACCCGCTCGCTATTCAGAAATATCTCTGCCCACACATCAGAGCCTGAGCAGATTGCCTATACGCTCAATGAGGCGTTGGCCGATGGAAATGAAACGGCGATGTTCGTCACTGCCTTCATCGGCGTGCTTGACCTTGAGACGGGTCATATGAGCTATTGCAATGCAGGCCATAACAATCCGTTAATCATCGGTAAAGAGGTCAGCATGCTCTCATGTGATCCCAATCTGCCGCTAGGTGTGATGGACGGTGTGACGTTTGAGAAGCAGGAGATGGTCGTCGAACCGCAGACCACCATATTCCTTTATACCGACGGACTCAACGAGGCCGAGGATATCCGACATGACCAGTTCGAAATCGAGCGTGTCATGGATATGGCAACATCGTTGGTAAAGGAAGGACAAGACCAGCCCACCACCATCATCCAAAAGATGACAGAGGCCGTTCATGTCTTTGTGGGTGAGGCAGAACAGAGTGATGACCTGACGATGCTGGCGATCAAGTATTTAAAGGAGTCAGGAGACAGGAGTCAGGAGTGAAGGAGTAAGGAATAAATATGTTCTTTTGTTCTTATGTCTGAAACAAAAAATGAATATGTGCGTCAGGTCGCCGAGCAGAAGTATGAATTCGGCTTCACGACGGATGTGCATACAGAAATTATCGAAAAAGGCCTGAACGAGGACATCGTCAGACTGATATCAGCCAAGAAAGGTGAACCCGAGTGGATGCTTGAGTTCCGCCTCAAGGCTTTCCGCTATTGGAAGGAACAGACGGAACCCACATGGGGACATGTCCATGTACCCCCCATTGACTACCAGGCCATCAGTTACTATGCCGACCCCACCGCTAAGAAAAGGAGTCAGGAGTCAGGAGACAGGAGTCAGGAGATCGACCCAGAATTGGAAAAGACCTTCGACAAGCTGGGTATCCCTTTGGAGGAGCGTCTGGCCCTCAGCGGTAACACGGCTGTCGATGCCATCATGGACTCCGTCAGCGTGAAGACCACCTTCAAGGAGAAACTGCGTGAGAAAGGGGTAATCTTCTGTTCCATCGGCGATGCCATCAAGGAGCATCCCGATCTGGTGCGCGAATACCTTGGTAGTGTGGTCCCTTATCGTGATAATTTCTTTGCAGCCTTGAACAGTGCCGTATTCAGCGACGGATCCTTCGTCTATATCCCCAAGGGCGTGCGCTGTCCGATGGAACTCAGTTCCTATTTCCGCATCAATGCCCGCAACACAGGACAGTTCGAACGCACGCTCATCATTGCCGACGACGATGCCTACGTTTCTTATCTCGAAGGCTGTACGGCCCCGATGCGAGACGAGAATCAGCTGCATGCTGCGATTGTGGAAATCATTGTGAAGGACAGGGCAGAGGTGAAGTACTCCACCGTCCAGAACTGGTATCCTGGCGATGAGAACGGTAAGGGTGGCGTGTTGAACCTCGTGACAAAGCGTGGAGACCTGCGTGGTGTAGACTCCAAACTATCCTGGACGCAGGTGGAGACGGGCTCCGCCATCACCTGGAAATACCCCTCTTGTATATTAAGAGGTGACAACTCGCAGGCCGAGTTCTATTCCGTGGCTGTGACGAATAACTATCAGGAGGCCGACACAGGCACGAAGATGATCCACATCGGCAAGAACACGAAGTCGACCATCATATCGAAGGGCATCTCGGCAGGCCACTCCCAGAACTCCTACCGAGGTCTGGTGCGTGCTGCCTCAACCGCCGACAAGGCCCGCAACTATTCTTCCTGCGACTCGCTGCTCTTAGGCTCCGACTGCGGTGCCCACACCTTCCCCTACATGGATGTCCACAACGACACCGCCATCTTCGAGCATGAGGCCACGACCTCGAAGATTTCCGAAGATCAACTCTTCTACTGCAACCAGCGTGGTATTCCCACAGAGCAGGCCGTCGGCCTTATCGTCAACGGCTATGCCAAGGAGGTGCTCCAGAAACTCCCCATGGAGTTTGCCGTCGAGGCCCAGAAACTGCTCTCCGTCTCGCTCGAAGGCACTGTCGGATAGCACGCGAAAAAAGTGAAAACAGGCCTACATTCCTACATTTTCCGCATAATCTTCTGATATTCAGAAGGTAAGACTATGTATGGTGCCTACATGGAAATCATCAACCCTACATAAACAGGGCATTTGTACCGTCGATTTGATCGTTTCAGCAGTATTTGAAACAGAGTGTTTCATGCTTGTTCCGACAATGGAAACACAGTGTTTCCTTAGGAGAAACAGAGTGTTTCCATAGGAGAAACACAGTGTTTCTGTCGGAGGAATAGAAATGGAACACCCTCATATACAGAGTTTTAAGCATCAATATTGGTGTAAAGATGTCAAGATTTCAGCATTTTATGTAGGGTTGCCTCGTATAATGTAGGCACCATACATGGTCTAATTTACTATATATCAGATGTTTACAAGCAAAATGTAGGAATGTAGGGTGTTTTCGCTATTTTCAACAAATCACATTCCATTTCGAATACAGTTATCGGCATGGCTGCCAGTCAACTCCGCGATAGTAATCTCTGGCGGTATTTCCTTATTTAGATTATTTAACATACAAAATGAATCAGGTGCGCCCCTTTATCGAGGCCTGTGAACTGCCGGACGGCATGGCTGTGGATATGGCTCTGGAGGAACTGGTCTATGAAATCGTGGAGACCAATACCGACCGCAAACCGGATGAGACTTTCGATGTGAGAATCATCGATAAGGAAACGGTCTTCACGGTGCTATTGAAGAGCAAAGGCCCCTGAGAAATCCTATTTACAAATATACAGATAGTGAGGTCTATTCATTAATAAAGAAGAAAATATTTCGTTATTTACGTAATTTTTGGTAACTTTGCACCCTGAAAACAGACAGACACGATGTTAGAAGTTAAAAACTTACATGCCAAGATAGGCGAGAAAGAGATATTAAAGGGCATCGACCTCGTGATTAACGATGGTGAGACGCATGCCATCATGGGGCCTAACGGCTCTGGCAAATCGACGCTGAGCGCCGTGCTCGTGGGCAATCCGCTCTACGAGGTGACGGAGGGCGAGGCGTATTTCAATGGCAAGAACCTGCTGGAGATGAAGCCGGAGGACAGGGCCCACGAGGGACTCTTCCTCTCGTTCCAGTATCCTGTGGAGATACCTGGCGTGTCGATGACCAACTTCATGAAGGCGGCCATCAACGAGAAACGCAAGTATCAGGGTCTGGAGCCGATGAATGCAGCCGAGTTCCTGAAGTTGCAGCGCGAGAAGCGGAAGATTGTGGAACTCGACTCAAAACTGGCCAACCGCTCGGTGAACGAGGGTTTCAGCGGTGGCGAGAAGAAGCGCAACGAGATCTTCCAGATGGCGATGCTGGAACCCAAACTGAGTATCCTAGATGAGACGGACTCCGGTCTTGATGTCGATGCGATGCGGATCGTGGCGGAAGGTGTGAATAAACTCCAGACGGCAGAGACTTCGTGTATCGTCATCACCCACTACGACCGTCTGCTGGAGATGATCCGTCCACAGTTCGTGCATGTGCTCTACAAGGGCCGCATCGTGAAGACGGGTGGCCCAGAACTGGCCAAACAGATTCAGGAACATGGCTACGATTGGATTAAGGAGGAGATTGGGGAAGAGTAATTTGTTTACAGTTTACGGTTTACAGTTGACAGTTGATATGACTGGAGGCTGTATCCCCCGCAAAGGTAATCATCTGTAAACCGTAAACTGTAAACTGTAAACAAAAAGAAAAATGAGTGAACAGCAATATATAGACCTCTATGAGCAAGCGCGGGAGTTGATATGCTCTCATGCCCCAGAGGCGATGAATGCCGTTAGGGATCAGGCCTTCGAGGACTTCCGCAGGCAGGGCTTCCCGTCGAAGAAGGTGGAACGGTATAAATATACCGATATGCAGAAACTCTTCGCTCCTGACTACGGCGTGAACCTCAACCGCCTGCAGATACCCGCCGACCCCTATGAGGCTTTCCGCTGCGATGTGCCAAATCTGAGCACGAGCCTCTATTTCATGGTGAACGACTCGTTCTATCGTGGAGTGAGGAGTGAGGAGTATGGAGGGAGAATACCTAATACCACTCCAAAACTGCCGGAGGGGGTAATCGTGGGATCTATGCAAGAACTATTCTCACTCCACACTCCACACGCCTCACTCCTCGAAAAATACTACGCCCGTCTGGCCAAGACCAGCGACGATGCCGTCACAGCCCTGAACACAATGCTGGCCCAGGATGGCATGCTGATTTATGTGCCTAAGAATGTCAAGGTCGATCGTGCCATCCAGGTCATCAACATCCTGAAGGCTCTATCACCTCTCACCTCTCACCTCTCACCTCAAAATATCATGGTGAACCGCCGTGTGCTCATCATCCTCGAAGAGGGCGCAGAACTGAAGATGCTTTTCTGTGACCATACGGCCGACGACCGTAACTTCCTTGCTACGCAGGTCATTGAGGCTTTTGTGGGTGAGAACGCATCTCTCGACCTCTATTGTCTGGAGGAGACGCATTATAAGAATGTACGCGTAAGTAATGTCTATATCGACCAGCAGGCCAACAGCCGCGTGAACCACAATGTAATCACCCTGCACAACGGCATTACCCGTAATAAACTTGACCTGACTTTCTCTGGCGAGGGAGCCGAGTGCCAGTGCTTTGGCTGCGTGATTGCCGACAAGCAACAGCATGTGGATAATAATACGTTGATTACCCATCATGTGCCCCATTGCACCTCGAACGAACTGTATAAATATGTTCTCGATGATCAGGCCGTAGGGGCCTTCGCAGGTCGTGTGCTCGTGGAGCACGGTGCCCAGAAGACCTCTTCGCAGATGACGAACCAGAACCTGACGGCTACCAAAGAGGCCCGTATGTACACCCAGCCCATGCTGGAGATCTACGCCGATGACGTGAAGTGCGCTCACGGTTCTACCGTTGGCCAACTCAACGATGCGGCCCTCTTCTATATGCGCCAGAGAGGCATCTCCCTCGACGAGGCCAAACTCTTGCTGCAAAATGCTTTCATCAACGAGGTCATCGACCATATGCAACTCGAACCACTCCGCGACCGTCTCCACTATCTGGTGGAGAAGCGCTTCCGTGGAGAGTTGAACAAATGTGCTGGTTGCAGGCTTTGTAAGTAAACAACGAATTATACGAATTCTCATGTACGATATAAATAAGGTAAGGGCTGATTTCCCCATTTTGTCAAGGGAGATATATGGCAAGCCGCTGGTCTACCTTGACAATGCCGCCACCACGCAGAAACCGCTATGTGTGTTGGATGCAATGAGGGATGAATATCTCAATGTGAATGCCAACGTGCATCGTGGGGTACATTATCTGAGTCAGCAGGCGACAGATCTGCACGAGGCGGCCCGCGAAAAGGTGCGGGAGTTTATCAACGCCCGAAAGATAGAGGAGATAGTCTTTACCCGTGGAACGACGGAGGCCATCAACCTCGTGGCAAGTTCTTTCTGCGAAAGTCAGATGCAACCAGGCGACGAAGTGCTCGTCACGGAGATGGAGCACCATTCGAATATAGTATCCTGGCAGTTGCAGGCCCAAAAGCGTGGTATCGTCGTCAGGCATATCCCTATCACTGACGATGGCCGCTTAGTTGGCTGCGATGACATCGCTGCAAGTATAACAGAGCGCACCAAACTCATCAGCGTCGCTCACGTCAGCAATGTCCTCGGAACCGTGAACCCTGTCGCCCAAATTGCCAAGATTGCCCATGGGCACGGCATCCCAGTCATGGTGGATGGTGCACAGAGTGCTCCCCACTTCAAGGTGGATGTGCAAGCGATGGACTGCGACTTCTTCGCTTTCAGCGGGCATAAGATGTACGGTCCTACGGGCATCGGTGTACTCTATGGTAAGGAGGAATGGCTCGAAAAACTACCACCATATCAGGGTGGAGGTGAGATGATTGACAAGGTGACGTGGGAGAAGACCACCTTCGAGCGCCTGCCCTTCAAGTTCGAGGCTGGCACGCCCGACTATGTGGCCACCCACGGACTCGCCAAAGCCATCGACTATATCGAATCCCTCGGTTTCGAGGATATCCAACAGCACGAGCAGGAACTCACCCGCTACTGCATGGAACAGTTGATGACCATCCCCGACATGCGCATTTACGGCCCTCTCGGTAATCTCTCACCTCTCACTTCTCACCCCTCACCTCTAAAAGATGCTGTCGTTTCTTTCAATGTTGGCTCAATCCATCACCTCGACATGGGTACCCTACTCGACCGTCTGGGCATCGCTGTCCGCACTGGTCATCATTGTGCCCAACCCTTGATGGACCGCTTAGGCATCAGCGGCACCGTCCGTGCTTCGTTCGCCCTCTATAATACCAAAGAGGAGATTGATGCTCTCGTAGCCGGCATCCGCCGCGTGGCAAAGATGTTTTGATCTTGTTTTGTTTATAGTTTAAAGTTGATTGTTTATAGACGATATGCTAGCAAGCCATTATTACGAAGGAAAGATTGAGGCAGGCTGCGACGAGGCCGGACGCGGCTGTCTGGCAGGCAGTGTCTATGCTGCTGCCGTCATCCTACCTGATGATTATCAGAACGACTTGCTCAACGACTCAAAACAGTTAACAGAGAAACGTCGCTATCAGTTGCGCGAGATTATCCAACGTGATGCTATCGCCTGGGCTGTGGGTATCGTCACACCCGAGGAGATAGACAAGATTAACATCCTTAACGCCTCCATTCTTGCGATGCATCGTGCTTTGGATCAACTCAAGATTCGTCCTGAAGCCATCATCGTTGACGGGAATCGTTTCAAGCCATATCAGCAAATCCCTCACACCACCATCGTCAAGGGCGACGGAAAGTATCTCTCCATCGCTGCAGCAAGCATTCTTGCCAAGACCTACCGGGACGACTACATGAACCATCTCGCCGAGGAATACCCCCAATACGACTGGCTGTCGAACAAAGGCTATCCCACGAAAAAACACCGCGAGGCTATCAAGCAATACGGCATCACGCCCTATCACCGTAAGAGTTACAATCTCTTAGGTGACGGACAACTAAGTTTCGATTTCTGATTCCCTACTTTATTTTAAGGTGCGTACAACCTTCCGGCAGGTTTGCTGGCAGGGTGACCCTGGGCGAGATCATCTGACTGGTGAAGTTGGCTATCGCCGGGTCTTCTGGAAGAATATAGTCGCCTGTGATCAGATAGTGATTCGTGGCACAGGTCTTTGCTCTCTTCATGTCAGCCCTGTTGGCATCGTATGTCAAATGGCCGGCCTCTACACCCGACTTGATGAGTTTGTTGATGGGGACATTCATCTTGAACTGCATGAAAGCAGGAATCTCTATGTCGCATTTTGAGTGCACCGTCGGTATACACTCCTGAAATGCCCAGTCATAGAGGAATGCGGGTCGGATACTTGTGATGTCGTATTGGTATTCGATGATGCTGCCAGCCTGAACATCAGGCACCGTCACATGCAGGACCATATAGTTGGCATCAAGACGTTCCTTGACAAAAGAATCCGTGTTGACTGTCTTTTTCTCCACCTTCCCTTTCTCGTTCTTGGTGAAGACCTTAATCTTCAGATCCGACAATTCATCATGAATAAACATCTTATCGGTATCTGCATTAAAGTAGGTAATGTCGATATCAGCATGCTTGGCTCCCTCTGGCTTTAGAATCTTAGTACGGAGTCTGACCTCATAATTCACCACGATATTACTCTCATCAATCTGGTTTGGACTGAATTCCAGTATATTGTCCAAGTTGATTTCATTACCAGCCTGGTTGTAGTTAAACACCTGGTCAGAAAGTTGATATGACACCTTCATGGTCTTGCACAGGATAATGGCGTCAGCATTGACCGCATTACCCCATCCGACAAAGTCCCATTCCATACTTGAAGGCTTACCGAATTTCTCATTAGGCAATTGTGCTTCCGCCTGACTCCAGCAAGCAAGAAATAACAGCAACCATAATAATTTCCGAAATGAATAGTTCATATTTTCCTAAGATTAAGTAAATGTATCGTCAAGTTGCGTGCAAAGATAGAAAAAAAAAGCGAAAGGCACAAATTTATTTGGCTTTTCATTCGTCTTTTCGTAACTTTGGAAAGATTTGCAGGATTTCTTTGTATAAAGGCAGTTCGGGAGATTGAGAATTTTGAGGGTTCTTGCTCTGGCAAGCGGCAAAGCCGAGTCCGGAAAAGAGACCGTTCTAATCTCCTTATTCTGCTATAATTTGCATCAAAGAACACCCGATGACGAACCACTAGCCGTTTTTGTGACTCATCATCGGGTGCAAAGGTAAGCATTTCTTCAGAATTCTCCAAATGCATTGTCATTTATTCGGTTGCTTTTTTCATTAGTCGTTTAGTAGCTCTAAGTTCCTTCTGTAGCAGTTCCATACGTTCTTTTAGTTGCTCTTG
>Ga0256404_1006279_pt1 | contig 19893 bp, 18 predicted proteins | sample RumenRJG_01DNA_FD_185990 | JGI IMG/M metagenome (GOLD analysis project Ga0256404, IMG submission 185990) | Bovine rumen microbial communities from Lethbridge, Alberta, Canada - RJG_01 | ecosystem: Host-associated > Mammals > Digestive system > Stomach > Rumen | place: Canada: Alberta | collected...
GCGGCTGCCAAACGTGCGATAGGCACACGGAACGGAGAGCAAGATGCGTAGTTCATGCCAATCTTGGCGCAGAACTTCACAGAGCTGGGCTCACCACCGTGCTCACCACAGATACCGCAACGGAGATCGGGACGAACCTCGCGACCTTCCTTGACGGCGAACTTGATGAGACGGCCCACACCCTTCTGGTCGAGAACCTGGAACGGGTCTACCTTCAGAATCTTCTTGTCAAGGTATACAGGCAGGAACGAAGCAATATCGTCGCGAGAGAAACCGAAGGTCATCTGCGTGAGGTCGTTGGTTCCAAACGAGAAGTACTGAGCCTCTGAAGCAATCTGGTCGGCAGTCAGGGCTGCACGTGGAATCTCGATCATCGTACCGATCTCGAACTCTACCTCCATGCCATACTCCAAGAACACTTCCTTGGCGGCATACTTGATGACTTCCTTCTGTTGCTTCAGCTCGTTGATAGAACCAATCAGCGGAACCATGATTTCGGGCATCGGGTTCTTGCCTTCCTTCTTAAGTTCGCAAGCGGCACTAAGGATGGCGCGTGTCTGCATGGCGGTGATTTCGGGGAAGGTGATACCCAGACGGCAACCGCGGTGTCCAAGCATCGGGTTGTTCTCGGCGAGAGAATCCACGCGACGCTGGATGGTAGCCAGGTCAACGCCCATTTCCTTAGCCATGATTTCCTGTCCGGCGAGATCGTGGGGAACGAACTCATGGAGAGGAGGATCGAGCAGACGGATGTTTACAGGCAGACCGTCCATAGCCTCAAGGATACCCTTGAAGTCAGCCTTCTGGTAAGGCAGCAGCTTGGCAAGAGCCTTCTCACGTCCGGCAACGCTGTCGGAGAGAATCATCTCGCGCATGGCGATGATCTTCTTGTCCTCGAAGAACATGTGCTCAGTACGAGTCAGACCGATACCCTTGGCACCGAACTGGCGGGCCACCTGTGCATCATGCGGAGTGTCGGCATTGGTGCGAACCTGCAACTTGGTGTACTTGTCGCAGAGGTCCATCAGCTCCTTGAAGTCGCCAGAGAGTTCGGCAGCCTTGGTGGGAACCTCACCTGCATACACCTGTCCGGTAGAACCGTTCAGAGAGATGTAGTCGCCTTCCTTATAGACAACGCCGTCGATTTCAACGGTCTTGGCCTTGTAGTCGACATTGATGGCACCGGCACCAGAAACGCAGCACTTACCCATACCACGTGCAACCACGGCAGCGTGAGAGGTCATACCTCCACGGGCGGTCAGGATACCTTCAGCGGCAGCCATACCGGCGAGGTCTTCAGGAGAGGTCTCGATACGAACCATCACTACCTTGTGGCCATCCTCGTGCCATTCCTTGGCATCATCGGCGTGGAACACAATCTGTCCGCAAGCAGCACCTGGAGATGCAGGCAGACCCTGAGTGATAACCTTTGCGTTGAGCAGGGCCTTCTTGTCGAATACCGGGTGGAGCAGCTCGTCGAGCTTCTGAGGCTCGCAGCGCAAGATGGCGGTCTTCTCGTCGATGAGTCCCTCGTGGAGCAGGTCGATGGCAATCTTCACCATAGCGGTACCTGTACGCTTACCGTTACGAGTCTGGAGGAACCAGAGCTTGCCTTCCTGAACGGTGAACTCCATATCCTGCATGTCGTGATAGTGGTTCTCCAGTTTTTCCTGGATGCTGTTCAACTGAGCATAGATCTCAGGCATGGCCTCTTCCATTGAAGGATACTTGGCGGCGCGCTCCTCCTCGGAGATTCCTGCACGCTCAGCCCAGCGCTGTGAACCGATCTTGGTGATCTGCTGAGGTGTGCGGATACCAGCCACCACGTCTTCACCCTGAGCATTTACGAGATACTCACCGTTGAACAGGTTTTCACCGTTACCGGCATCGCGGCTGAAGCAAACACCCGTTGCAGAAGTGTCGCCCATGTTACCGAATACCATAGCCATAACTGATACAGCAGTACCCCACTCGTCAGGAATACCCTCCATCTTACGATAGAGAATAGCACGCTCGTTCATCCAGCTGCGGAACACAGCGCAGATAGCGCCCCAAAGCTGCTCGATAGGATCATCGGGGAAGTCTTTGCCTGTACGCTCCTTGATAGCAGCCTTGAACAGCTTCACCAGGTCCTGGAGTTCCTCAACAGAGAGGTCCTTGTCGAGCTTCACGCCACGGCGCTCCTTCACCTTTTCGATAATCTCCTCGAACGGATCGATGTCTTCCTTGTTCACGGGCTTCATCTCGAGTACCACGTCACCGTACATCTGCACGAAACGACGGTAGCTGTCGTAAACGAAGTGAGGATTGTTGGTCTTGCGAACCATTCCCTCAGCCACCTCGTCATTCAGACCGAGGTTCAGAATGGTATCCATCATACCTGGCATAGAAGCACGGGCACCAGAACGTACAGAAACGAGAAGGGGATTCTCCTTGTCACCGAACTTTGAGTTCATAAGTACTTCGATGTGCTTAACGGCAGCAGTCACATCGTCGTTCAGGATCTGCATAATCTTCTCCTGACCAACTTTGTAATACTCGTTACAGCAATCAGTTGTGATGGTGAAACCTGGAGGAACGGGCACTCCGATAAGGTTCATTTCAGCAAGGTTTGCACCTTTACCACCTAGTTCCTCACGCATTTTTGCGTTGCCTTCGGCTTTACCGTTGCCGAAGAGATAAACTCTTTTTTCACTCATAGTGTTTAAAATGTAATCACTTATATAATTAAAATAATGTATACTTCCTAATTGAATAAGTTAGTACTAACAATATTTGGCAAAAGTAATAAAAAAAAATGTTACCGCCAAACCTTTTCACGTATTTTTGCAAAGTGGAGTTTACGTTTTCTATTCTTCTCTTTATTGTGGACGCAAACAAAGGTAAACTCAGATTTTACTCCGACGCTCTTTGTTTAAATGCAGCGGAAGCTTTGCTTCCACGCCATTCTTACGCTGCTTCCACGCCATTCTTACGCTGCTTCTGCGCCATTCTTACAACGCTTCTACGCCATTCTTACAAAACTTCCACGCCATTCTTACAAAACCCCTGTTTTATCCGCCCAAAAGTCTTCCGAATAATTATACAAATATTACACAACCAAAACACATCGGATTAAAAAAAATTCCAGATGTTCGTCCATTATATAGTTTCAAATTTGCTAAAAAATTAACCGAAAAGAAGCCTTGAGAAGTTAAACAAAGGAGCATGTGACCCTCAACCATTTTACAACTTATTGATATTCAACAAGATGTAAACGGACCGATTACACGATTACAGATTACACCCATTATTTTGAACACCTTCATTTTTAACCGTATTTTTATTCGTATATTTATGTATATATACATATAATTATATACATATATAATAATAAATAAATAGAAGATTTTAGTCAGGGGCCTTAAATTTTAAGGTGTAATCTGTAATCCTGTAATCGCCAGCCCTTCGATTTTAATAAAAGATGATGCATTCTCCCTTATGTTTATAATTTGTGAAAATCTGAAAAGTTATTTGTGGAAGATTTGGACAATATGCAAAAATTATCTATCTTTGCACCAATTATTATTATTAAATCCTACAAATATGAAAATCTCACACATTGAGCATCTGGGTATCGCTGTCCAGAGCATTGAGGAAAGCCTGCCATTCTTTGAGAATGTGCTCGGTCTTAAGTGTTACAACGTTGAAGTAGTGGAGGACCAGAAAGTAAAGACGGCCTTCCTGAAATGCGGTGAAGTAAAGCTTGAATTGCTGGAACCCACATCACCTGAAAGCACCATTCAGAAGTGGCTCGACAAAGGCAACCATGGAGTCCACCACGTGGCTTTCTGCATTGAGGACGGTGTTGCCAACGCATTGGCAGAGTGTGACGAAAAGGGTATTCGCCTAATTGACAAGGCTCCTCGCAAAGGTGCTGAGCAGCTGAACATCGCATTCCTGCATCCGAAGTCAACCGTCGGTATCCTTACTGAGCTCTGCGAACACCCAGAATGATTATAATTATCCAGATAATCTAGAAAAATCTGGAATAACTTGAAAGAAAAACTACATAAATAAAAAATGAGTAAACAATTAGAAAAGATTAAGGAGCTGATCGCCAAGCGCGAAAAGGCTCGTTTGGGTGGCGGTGAGAAGGCCATTGAGAAACAACATGCCCGTGGCAAATATACCGCTCGTGAGCGCATCGACATGCTGCTCGATGAGGGAAGTTTCGAAGAGGTTGACATGTTCAAGCTCCACCGCTGCACAAACTTCGGCATGGAGAAAAAGCAGTATCTGGGCGATGGCGTGGTTGCCGGTAGTGGTACCATTGATGGTCGACTGGTGTATGTTTTCGCTCAAGACTTCACCGTGAATGGCGGCTCACTCTCTGAAACGATGGCTGAGAAGATCTGTAAAGTGATGGATCTCGGTATGAAAATGGGTGCTCCTGTGATTGGCATCAACGACTCTGGTGGTGCTCGTATCCAGGAAGGTATTAATGCTCTTGGCGGTTACGCTGAAATCTTTGAGCGTAACATCCTGGCCAGCGGTGTGATTCCACAGATTTCCGGTATCTTTGGTCCTTGCGCCGGCGGTGCCGTTTACTCCCCTGCCCTTACCGACTTCACTTTGATGATGGAAAACACCAGCTACATGTTCCTCACCGGTCCTAAGGTGGTGAAGAGCGTGCTGGGTGAAGATGTGGATCAGGAGAGCCTTGGAGGCGCCAGTGTTCACGCTTCAAAGAGTGGTGTGACTCACTTCACGGCAAAGACCGAGGAAGAGGCTATTGAGATGATCAAGACGCTGCTCAGCTATATTCCACAGAACAATTTGGAGGAGGCTCCCCGCAAGGAGTGCACCGACCCCATCAACCGTATGGAAGATTCCCTCAACGAGATTCTGCCCGACGATCCCAACAAGGCATACGATATGTATAAGGTAATCACAGCCGTTACCGACGATGGCGAGTTCTTCGAGGTACAGCCTAAGTTTGCCCGTAACATCATCGTGGGCTTTGCCCGTTTCAATGGTCAGAGCGTGGGTATTGTGGCTAACCAGCCTTCTGTATACGCTGGTGTGCTCGATGTAAACGCTTCTCGTAAGGGTGCCCGTTTCGTTCGTTTCTGCGATGCCTTCAATATTCCTATCGTGACATTCGTTGACGTTCCTGGATTCCTGCCAGGTACAGGTCAGGAGTACAATGCCGTGATTCTGCATGGTGCTCAGCTGCTTTATGCTTATGGTGAGGCTACTGTGCCCAAGGTAACCATTACGCTGCGTAAGTCTTATGGTGGTTCTCACATTGTGATGGGTTGTAAGCAGCTCCACACCGACATCAACTATGCATGGCCTAACGCTGAGATTGCTGTGATGGGTGCCTCTGGTGCCGTGGCAGTTCTTTATGCCAAGGCTGCTAAAGAAGCTGAGGATCCCAAGGCATTCATGGCAGAGAAAGAAGAGGAATACAGCGACCTGTTCGCCAATCCTTATCAGGCAGCCAAGTATGGCTACATTGACGATGTGATTGAGCCTCGCAACACTCGCTTCCGCGTATGTCGTGCCCTGGCTCAGCTGGCCACCAAGCGCGATTCGCTGCCTGCCAAGAAGCATGGTAACATTCCAATGTAAACTGTAAAATTATGAATAACGAAGTATATGCAGCTATTGCCATGGCTCTCCATGAGTTTCAGGGCAACAATGTGCACGATAAGGAAACAGGCATCATCACCATCAAGGCTCACGCTACTGAATGGCACAGCCACGTGCTGACGATGACTCCAATTCCTGGGAAATAAAACTTACACGCAATGAAAGAATACAAATATACGATCAATGGTAATAAATACGAGGTTGCCATCGGTGACATCGTAGAGAATATTGCGACCATTACTGTGAATGGTGAGGAGTTCAAGGTAGAAATGGAGAAAGAGCCAGAACCCGAGAAGAAAGTTGTAGTTAAACCTGCTGCTTCTGCTGCCGCTGCTGCTCCAGCTGACGCTCCTGCTGCCAAAGTGAATACTGGCAATGCCTTGAAGGCTCCGCTTCCCGGTGTGGTAGTTGAAGTGAAAGTGGCTGTTGGTGATGAAGTAAAGGCCGGTGATACCGTTGTAGTGCTGGAAGCTATGAAGATGGCTAACAACCTGGAAGCCGAGAACGACGGTAAGGTAACAGCCATTCTGGTCAAGGAAGGCGATAGCGTGATGGAAGATACTCCGCTGGTAGTCATTGAGTAAGACAGAACATTCTAATAACAAAAAGGAGGGGCACTTCATCATGAAATGTCCCTCTTTTTTTTATGTTCTCTACCCTATCGGTTTTTATGCTTCAGATACCATGAATGAGTGAACACCTGATACATAATCAGCGAAATTACTATCAACAAGAATGAAGCCCAGATACATGTTTCCCTATCGTTCCAAATATAGGCATAGCCAGCAGCAAGGCCAAGTTCAAGTCCAAATTCCCAACTCAAGAAATAGGAACTTTGAGATGTTCCTCGCTGACAATGGCGGCTTAACTTAATGAAGAACAGTAGGAAACGGGCACCAATTATACCAATACCAGTACCGATGAGGACTGGTGCCATATAGTTGACAGCAACTTTCTGATTGCTAAGCAACATCAATAATGCACATCCGATAAGAAATTGTCCGCTTATTACTTCACTTTTCAATTCTGCATTCACAAAAGCATATTTCTGAGCCAGCAAAGCCAACAAAAAGCCTGCCATCATCATTCCATAAAAGACAAGGTCATGAGGAATTGAGAGCAGCAGACCTATGGCAGCTGTCACCAACAACAGATTTAAAAACAGCCATTTACCCTGAGGCAGAAAGAAACGGTCAAGAGTGTACCTGCGTACATTATCTTCAGGTGCCTTGAAGGGAAAATGAATGGAGACAATGAAACTGGCTGCCAACGCACAACAAACGATAGAACCTAATAGGACCAGATCAAAACCCTGAAGAGAGGAAGTGCCGAATCGCATGAGCACGAGTGCACAAATAGGCCCTAATGAGAGTGCAAACCGTCCAAACCATGTAGCACTATGATTAGCTTCCGTTCGCTGGAATGACTCACAAGTGTCAATAATGAGTGTGCTCATCAGCACCATTTGCGTAAGTCCGAAACTGGCTCCGCAAAGTAGCCTGATGAGTAAGATCGCCCAAAAAGGAACATTACTTAAGGTAATGGCATAATAAAATAATCCGAAGGAGAGTATCATCGCCACAATAGACCATAGGCAAACGTGGTTACGACGCTCTCGCTGAACGAGAAAACTACAGAATCCGCCAAGAAGGAACAGCCCCAAACCATGGACAAGCATCATCAAGCCTAACTGATGCTCACTATAGTGCATCAGCGTCCACTGAGGCATCACAGGAATCAAAATGTAAACAGACATTGTGAGCAACAGATTGGCTAAAGCCAAGAGCCAAAACTCACGATGCCATAACTTTACATGAACTGGCGTATTCTGAGTGTACATTTAATAGCTTTCCTGCTCGTTGGGAAAATCACAAGCCTTTACATCGGTCACGTATTGTCCGATGGCATCAGTCATCACTTCAAAAAGATTAGCATAGCGGCGAAGGAAACGTGGTGAAAAGCCCTGAGTCTTTCCAAGCATGTCGTCAATGACCAGAATCTGACCATCTGTATGACCTCCGGCTCCGATTCCAATCGTTGGAACCTTGATGGCCTTGGTCACTTCATCTGCCAGTTTAGCTGGAACTTTCTCCAACACAACAGCGAAACATCCTGCTTCTGCCAATAATATAGCGTCTGATATAAGTTTCTGAGCCTCAGCCTCTTCCTTGGCTCGAACCGCATAGGTTCCGAATTTATTGATACTCTGTGGAGTAAGCCCTAAGTGTCCCATAACGGGAATACCTGCATCGAGAATACCTTTCACAGTATCAATAATCTCAACGCCACCCTCCAATTTAAGGGCATCGCATCCGCTTTCCTTCATAATACGAACTGCGTTCTTCACACCTTCCTTGCGATCTACCTGATAAGATCCGAAAGGCATATCGCAAACCACCAATGCACGTTTCACAGCACGAACCACAGAACGAGCATGATAAATCATCTGATCAACAGTCATAGGAAGCGTTGTGTGATTTCCTGCCATCACATTAGAAGCTGAATCACCAATGAGTATTCCGTCAATACCAGCACCGTCAACGATACCAGCTGTAGTGAAGTCATAAGAAGTAAGCATCGAGATTTTCTCTCCACGCTGTTTCATCTCAATAAAGCGATGCGTAGTGACTTTGCGCGTATCGCTCACCAAATATCCTGCCATAATCTAACTAATAAATTGAGTTGTCTTAAAATTTGGGTGCAAAGGTAGTACTTTCTAACGAGACACAGACACAATTTCTTGAAATTTTTCGAAATCAAGTCCTACATAATCGGAAATCACCACGTCAGAGAAAGGTGCTATCTGTTCTGCTGAATTAGTAGTAGCGAGCCCTACAACTAACATTCCGGCAGCTCTTCCGGACTTCAGACCGTTAAAGCTGTCTTCAAAGACAATACATTCTTCGGGACTGAAGTGAAAACGCTCTGCTGCCTTCAAATAACAGTCAGGATCAGGTTTAGAAGCAGAAAAATCCTCAGAAGTAAGAATAGCGTCGAAAAGAGAGTGGAATTCCGGGTGTTTTCGATAGACGGCATTCATCTTGATTTTATTGCTGGAAGTTACGACAGCAGTCTTAAACCCTTTGTTTTGTAAGATAGTGATAAAATCCTCAAAACCAGCAATATAATCAAAATCCATTTGAGCCTCGAATTCATTGAGACGACGGGTAATCAAAGGTTGTTCACTTGCTATCTCACCTGAAAACCAACCATCATATATCTGAGTCAGAGTCTGTCCTTTAATTTTATTTTCTAATCCTGGTATTTCAGGATGATAAAGACGGCATTGTGAACCCCAGAAAACTGAATATTGGGATTCCGTATCAACGACGACGCCATCAAGGTCGAAAAGTGCAGCTTTGTAATTCATCGGTGCAAAGGTACATTTTTTTTTCTTTTTAACCACTCATTTTCGTGAAATTCATAATTTATTACGTACCTTTGCAAATTAGAATGAACAAAATCGTATTCATAGCATTAACAGCACTTCTTGCGGTTTCTTGTGGTCATAAATCCGAGAAAACCGTAATGAACGCCGAAGGATTGAATTTTGACAAGATAACGGTTGACACCATTGCGCCACTCCTTCAGGAAGAAGGTTCTCCCGCAGCACATATTCATCTGACTATGATGTATGGTAAGGGTGACCTAGGCAAAACCATTAACCACGCAATACTCAAAGGTGGTTTTTTGACACCTGACTATATGGGCACAATGGCTGATGGTATTACCATGAAACAAGCCGTAGATTCATTTGTCATCAATTACGTGAATGACTACAAGCGCGACTATGCCCCACTCTATCGAAGTGACCGTGAACACAAGGACTCTTATCAGATTAACTATGATTGCAACACCTATGTGCAACATCATCGTGACGGAATCATTTGTTATATAGCCCACAGCGATATGTTTGGAGGCGGTGAACATAGCATTTCTACCACTTTAGCTAAAAACATAGAAATAAAATCTGGTAAGGTATTGTCTGCCAGCGACATTTTTGCAGAAGGCTATGAACAACCCCTTGCCGACTTGATTGCTAACAAACTCTGTGAACAACAAGATGTGAAAACCCTGCATAAACTCCAGGAAAAGGGATTCTTCGTGGACATTGACCCTTACGTTTCTGATAATTTCATTCTCGGTGATGGTGAAGTAACTTTCATTTATGTAGATTCAGAGATTGCATCCCACGAGTTAGGCGAGATACGTATTACTTTGAGTGATGACGAACTAGAAAGTGTACTGAAATGAATATTGAACTGATTCTTAAATACTTTCCCGAAATCAATGAGGAACAACAGCGGCAATTTAGCATGCTGCAAGAACTCTATGCTGAATGGAACGCAAAGATTAACGTAATTTCCCGTAAGGATATTGATAATCTTTACGAACATCATGTGCTACACTCTCTGGCAATTGCCAAGGCCATTCATTTTAGGGATGGTTCCAAGATACTCGATTTGGGAACTGGGGGCGGTTTCCCTGGTATTCCCCTGGCAATTATGTTTCCCAAATGTGATTTCAAACTGATTGACGGAACAGGAAAGAAAATCACCGTTGCTACCGAAGTAAGCAAGGCCATCGGTTTGAAGAACTGCCATCCTGAACATAAGCGTGGAGAAGACGAGAAAGGCAAATACGATTTCGTAGTTTCAAGAGCAGTCATGCCAATGCCTGATTTGGTGAAGTTGGTGAGGAAGAACATTAGTTCCAAACAACAGAACGCCATGGTAAATGGTGTAATTGCCCTGAAAGGCGGCGACGTACAGGCTGAGACTTATCCGTTTAGAAAAATTGCGGAAGTTTCTGACATTTACAAATGGTTCGGCGAGGAATGGTTTAAGGAAAAACACATAATTTATGTACCATGCTAAAGATTCAACGATTTGTATTTAATATGTTCGCTGAGAACACTTATGTGATTAGCGACGAAACCAAGGAGTGTATCTTTTTGGATTGTGGTGCTTTTTATTCAGAAGAGCGTGCTGCCGTTCGCCGATATATTGAAACTGAGAACTTGAAACCGACTCGCCTTATATGTACCCATGGTCATTTAGATCACGTACTTGGCAATGGCTTTCTCTATCAAGAATATGGATTGAAGGCGGAAGTGCACGCAGATGATGAAATGCTGATAAAGAATCTACGCCAACAAGCTTTCGATATGGTAGGCATGAACTATACGGAACCACTGGCTCCAATTGGGAAATATTTGCGGGCGACAGATATATTAAGTTTCGGAAACCACCAGATGGAAATCATACACACACCCGGACATACTCCTGGAGGAGTTGTGTTCTTTTGTAAGGAAGAAAAAGTTGCTTTCACGGGTGATACTCTATTTAATATGTCTGTAGGACGTACAGACTTTCCTGGCGGTTCATGGGTGCAACTGATGCAAAGTCTGAAAACGCTGACAGAGCATCTGCCTAAAGACACAACATTATTGACAGGTCATGGCAGCCAGACAACGATGGAGTATGAATGCCAATGGAATCCATATTTGAAAAATTAGGAGTTATCCAGTAGGAATAAGAAATTGAATAGCGAAAAGATAATCATGGGGATTGACCCAGGTACTAATGTGATGGGGTACGGTCTGTTGAAGGTGTCGGGAAACAAGGCGCAGATGATGGCCATGGGGGTTATTGATATGCGTAAACAAAGCGATCCCTATCTGCGGCTTGGCTATATTTTCGAACGAGTGACGGGGCTTATCAACGAATTTCTGCCAGACGAGGTAGCAATTGAAGCTCCATTTTTCGGTAAAAACGTACAGTCTATGCTAAAGCTTGGACGAGCACAAGGTGTAGCTATTGCAGCTGCCATCAATCACGACATTCCAATCCATGAATATGCACCTCTAAAGATTAAAATGGCTATTACGGGAAATGGCAGCGCTTCAAAAGAGCAAGTCGCAGGGATGCTTAAGCGGTTGCTTTTATTGAAAGAAGATGACATGCCTCAGTTTATGGATGCTACAGATGCACTTGGTGCAGCCTATTGCCACTTTATGCAGGCATCTCGACCTGAAAGCAATGCCAGACATTACAATTCATGGAAAGACTTTGCTCTGAAAAACGAAAAAAGGATCAAACGATAAATGCAGAAAATCATCAATATTAAACAAGGTGTCACTCGGATGCCAACATGGAGAATGTCCAAGCCCGTTGACTTCCAACTCTGCGATGGTGAACATATTGCCATAGTTGGGCCTAACGGTGGAGGAAAATCCTTGTTTGTGGATATGATTACCGGTGCACACCCTTTATTGATGAACAGCCCAGAATACGACTTCTCACCTTCAAGTAAAAAACTAGCGAGCGACAACATCCAGTATATCAGTTTTCGGGATTCATATGGTACGCAACAGAACAATTACTATCTGCAACTAAGATGGAATCAGATGGAAATTGACAAGGAAACGCCAACTGTCGGACAATTACTTGAGGAAGATTATCTGCAAACAGGCAATGACACGCAGGAAAGAAGAGCCTTGCAAAAACATCTCTACGAACTCTTCCATCTCGAACATCTGCTTGACAAATATTTTGTTTTGATGTCGAGTGGAGAAACCAGAAAATTCCAACTGACCAGAACGCTGTTACGTGATCCCCGAGTTCTTATTTTGGATAATCCTTTTATTGGACTCGATGCTGAGACACGCAATCAACTGAAAGAACTATTGTCGATTCTTTCAAAAGAAAGAGCATTACAAATCATCCTCGTTCTTTCCAAAACTGATGACATTCCCGAATTCATCACGCATGTGGTAGAAGTAAAAGACAGAGTTGTTGGGAAAAAGCTGAGCATTACCGATTATAATGCAAGATGCCAGCCATATCCAGATCATGTACTTTCGAAAGATAAGAAAGAAGCAATTCTTGCTCTGCAATATAACTCTCAGGAATTCCATACTGAATATGTTGTAAAAATGAACGGAGTAAGCATCCGTTATGGTAATCGAACCATTCTGGATTCTCTAAACTGGAATGTGAAAAATGGTGAAAGATGGGCTTTGAGCGGACAAAACGGTTCAGGAAAGTCTACTCTTCTATCTTTGGTCTGCGCTGATAATCCACAAAGTTACGCATGCGATATAGAACTTTTCGGAGTACCAAGAGGTTCTGGCGAGACAATCTGGGATATTAAGAAACACATAGGTTATGTGTCACCTGAAATGCATCGAGCCTATCTTCGTGATCTCCCCGCTATTTGTATTGTAGCAAGTGGCTTGAAGGATTCTGTTGGTCTCTATGTTAAACCAACAGAAAAAGAATATGATATCTGCCGCTTTTGGATGGACGTTTTCGGTCTTCGCGGACAAGAAGAGCGTACATTCTTAAAACTTTCGAGTGGAGAGCAGAGACTTGTTTTATTAGCCAGAGCGTTTGTAAAAGATCCCGAACTGCTTATTCTCGATGAGCCCTTACATGGTCTTGACAACACGAATCGTATTCTTGTAAAGGATGTTATTGAAACCTTCTGCCAAAGAAAAAACAAGACATTGATTATGGTAACTCATTATCCAGAAGAACTACCTGAATGTATAACAAATAAAATAATTTTAAAACGACAAGTATGAAGAAGTTTATAATTTTAATGTTTGTGGGCTGTTTTTCGTTTGCCATGAACAGCCAGGCACAAGAAGTATGGAAAGAAGTAAGGAGGTTGGCAAAGGAAGTTGCCGACAATACCGAGAAGGATTTGCAAACCAGAAAGATTGCAACCTTTAAGATTGATGCGCTAGACTACATGAGGCAGCGCTATTATGAAGCAATGCTTGACAGCACTGTCACTTCTTTCTACTACAAGCTTGATCATCAAGCTTATGCACTATACGACTTTGTGAATCAGTTTGTTGATCAGTTTTCCAAGCAAGTGAAGAAAAAAGACAAGCAGTCTGTCATTGATACGTTTAAGCGTACAAGTCTTGAAAACTGTAAATTCTTTGACCTCGACAAGGACCTCGTGGAGGCTTACATCCTGAAACCAGGTTATCTGACACAATTCTCTCTTGATACAGATTGGGAAAAAGCTAATGAAGAAATTAAAATCAAAATACGATTAAAGGCTTTCGACAAATAATAAAGTCGCGGATTTATTTGTCGCGCCGATAATAATAATACCAATAAGTATTACCATAGGTATCCCTGACTGCTGATTCTCTTTGAATACGGTCAGGGTATTTCTTTACTAGTTTTTTCATATCTTCATAATCAGCATCAAGCACATCATCATGGAAAGTTAAAACTCGATGCTGACGGATGTGGGTATAGAGTACCAATGCCTCGCGATAATGACGGGGAATTGCAGTAGAATCCACATCATAACAAAGACTTATGGTTTTGGCAAAAGAATCCAAGTCCCGGTTCAACAATTGTCCGATTAGTTGATAATCGCTTTTCCCTTTCTTCAATGAATATGCTTTGATGATTTTGGGATTCATCATTAGAGTTTTAGTAAACTCCCCATCAGGAAGCAATAGCGCATCATTTCCTTTACTGACGGGATAACGAAACAAGGCCTCTCCTAACTTTCCTACTCTTGAAAGGGCATAAATTCGAAGCATTGTAAGGCTATTGTCATTTTCAGAAGAACGTTTCCCAACTTCTAATGCTTTCTCATATTGCCCTTTTACCAGATAGTTTTCAATTCTCAGTCGATGGTGTATAATCTCATTACTATTACTAAAGACCATCATGAAAACAAACATCACAACCATCGTCAACAGATTTACCCACATCGTCCTCGAAAACAATCCTGGATTATCTTTTCCTGGCTCATAAGTCTCAAACTGCTTGGAGACCCATGCTAAAATACCCCATAATATAAGAAGTGTAGGTGCAATCCATATCCAATACTTAGACACATGACCACATTCACGAACACTTGTCAAAATGGTCAGAGCTAAAATGGAAGGAAAATATGTAAGCGCATGACCTCGCTTTCTTAGATGAGTAATACGATAAGCTGCAAATTGAATCAACATTGTCAACAGCGTGATGATAATCGCACCTATGAAACGGTCATAATGAGTCTGTCCCTGCGACAAGGTATGTTGCAGATAGGCAAGCGATTCTGCCTGATAGAAAAACACATAGCAGAATGTGATAGCGTAGAAAACAATAGCACACATCACCATAACGGTGACAGTGCTATTGCGGGTTGAATTGTCTTTCAATTCTTTTTAAGAACTACAGCACTACGTGCTGGAATATACAACTTAAGCCACTCTTTATGTTCTTTCACATATAGAGGATCAAAATTAGTCAGATGAGTCATGGTATCATCAGCAAAACCATTACCGCCAAAATCCTTTGAGTCCGTATTCAACACCACATCATAACTGCCCGTTGGAACCAGGAAGCCGTAGTCAGTGAAGGATTGTGTAGGTGAGAAATTAAACACAAATATAAGGTCGCCACGCATAAATGCAAGTACCTGGTCACCATCATTATGCCATATTTCCTGAACAGGCGTCTTTTGAAAATTTTTCTGGCTCTTAATGACCTTCAGCATCTCACGATCAAAGTCACCTAACCAATGGTAACAGAGGTCCTTGTTATCAACAAGGTTCCATTGACGACGAGCATATTTGTAACTCCAACCATTTCCTTCGCGAGGGAAGTCAATCCATTCTGGATGACCAAATTCATTTCCCATAAAGTTCAAATAACCGCCATTGATAGCGGCAGCAGTAACTAATCGGATCATCTTGTGCAAGGCAATACCACGTTCGACGACACCATTAATATCTTTCTTGGCGAAATGCCAATACATGTCAGCATCAATAAGGCGGAAGATAATGGTCTTATCACCAACCAAAGCCTGGTCATGACTCTCGCAATAAGAGATCGTTTTCTCATCTGGACGACGATTCTTAACCTCCCAGAAAATACTTGAAGGCTTCCAATTCTCGTCGCTTTGTTCCTTGATAATTTTAATCCAGTAGTCGGGGATATTCATGGCCATACGGTAGTCAAAACCATAACCTCCATCCTCAAATTTAGCAGCTAGCCCTGGCATGCCACTCACCTCTTCGGCAATAGTGATTGCATTTTTATTAACCTCATGGATAAGCAGATTGGCCAAAGTAAGATAACAGATGGCGTTATCATCCTCACCACCGTTAAAATAATCGCCATATCCACCAAAGGCTTCACCTAATCCATGACTGTAATATAGCATCGACGTTACACCGTCAAAACGGAAACCATCAAAATGGAACTCTTCCAACCAATATTTACAATTGGAAAGGAGAAAATGAATGACTTCATCTTTACCATAGTCAAAACAAAGAGAATCCCAAGCCGGATGCTCATGACGCTCACCTGCATAGAAAAACTGATTAGGATCACCACAAAGATTGCCCAAACCCTCTACTTCATTCTTCACAGCATGTGAGTGAACAATATCCATGATAACAGCAATACCATTCTCATGAGCCTCATCAATAAGAGCCTTCAATTCCTCTGGTGTTCCAAAACGACTGGAAGAAGCAAAGAAACTACTTACATGGTAACCAAAACTTCCATAATAAGGATGTTCCTGGATAGCCATTATCTGAATGCAATTGTAACCATCCTTGATAATACGTGGTAAGATATTCTCTCTGAATTCCGTATAGGTACCTACCTTCTCAGCATCTTCACCCATACCGATGTGGCATTCATAGATGAGCAGTGGATTCTTATCTGGCCTAAAAGTCTTTCTCTTCCACTCATAGGGTTGTTCGGGAGCCCATACTTGAGCAGAAAATATTTTCGTTTGCTCGTCTTGGACAACACGTCGAATCCAGGCTGGAATACGTTCACCTTCTCCACCATTCCACTTTACATGCATCTTAAACAAGTCACCATGCTTCATGGCCTTCTTAGGCAATTTCAATTCCCAGTTGCCAGTTCCTTCAATACGCTTGCAACGGTATTTTTCATCTTCTTCCCAATTGTTAAAGTCACCTACCAGATAAATATCGGTTGCATTGGGAGCCCACTCACGAAACACCCATTGACCACGTGCCGTTTGATGAAGTCCATAGTAAACATGACCGTTTGCAAAATCAGACAATTTCTTTTTGCCTTTGTTAGTGAGTTGATTAAGCTTCCATACGGCATGATCATGACGACCACGGATAGCTTCCTCAAATGGTTGGAGCCAGCTGTCGTTCTGTACAAGTCCTATATGCTGCTGTCGTTTTGGGGTAGCCTTCTTAACTGCAGGCTTCTTGACCTTAGCTGTTGTTGGTTTATTTGTAGTTGCCATATAACTATATATTTATGCTTTTACTTTAAAGATAGCCTTACGAATTGATGGCTCATTGGAAATACATGGAGCATGACCGTCTTGAGGGAAGAAAATAGCCATTTCGCCTGGTTTACATGTTACATAAGTATCTGCAGGCCCATCATATTTAATGATGTCTTTCTCTTCATTATATTCCAGTTCAGGAAGATTACAAAGGGGTGTAAATCCAAAAGTCTCTTCCCCAGACAAAGGAATCTGAATGTCAATCATACGGCGATGAGTCTCCAGTTTAGCTTCTTCTTTGGTTTTTCCCTTGGCTACCTGAATATTCACAAACAAGTCTTTCTCCTTGATAAAGTGTTTACCTTCTTCGAGCTTGTTCAGATCATTAGTCTTTAAGAAATCCACGATGTCCTGGAACAGTGGATTGAGGCCTACATAAAAGCTCAGTTTGTCAATTGTATCAATTACCATAGTGCTAAATATTTTAGTCAATTAATTAATCCTATTGTTTCCTGCCACGGTTATAAAAACCTTGAGAAGTAATATTTCCATTACGATCTTTTTCTATATATTTCCCATCGCGCAAATCATCAACATAATTGCCTTCAAAACGGTTTCCGTTCTTGTCGACTTCGATAGCTGCTCCATAGCGTTTACCGTTGCGATATGTTCCTTTAAACTTACTTCCATCATGGAAATGAATAATCACTTCTCCATTGACGGCACCGTTGCGATATTGTCCTTCAAACGTATCACCCGACTTTTTCGTCAACTTACCATAACCGTTGGGCATGTCATTATGCCAATTTCCCGTATAGACATCACCATTTTTCCATGCAAAGGTGCCTTGACCTTCCTTATCACCTTCTTTGAAATTCCCTGTGTATTTGTCCCCATTTGCATATCTGAAAATACCCTGGCCTGTACGTTCACCTTGAGAATAAACGCCTTCATAACGGTCACCATTTTGGAACTTATAGATACCTCTGCCATTTTGGATGTCGTTTTTCCAGTCACCTATATATTCATCACCATCTGCATATTTATTAGTGCCTTTTCCAGAACGCTGATTATTAGCCCACATACCATCATATGTAGTCCCATCTCCCCAATCAAAGAACCCTTTTCCATCCTTCATGTCGTTCTTCCACATCCCATCATAATAGGCTCCACTTGCATAAGTGTAGCGACCCTTGCCATTACGTTTATCCTGTTGCCAGTTGCCATCGTACTTGTCACCATTATAATAATACATCGTGCCATGACCTTGCTGATAATCACGAAACCAAAGACCTTCGTATCGATTATTGTTCATGAAATAAAATGTACCTTTCCCGTGCTGCTGATTTTGAAACCATTGGCCTTCATATTTTTCACCATCAGAGAAAGTATAAGTTCCATAACCATGCCGTTTCCCTTTCTGATATTCACCATCATATACATCACCGTTACTATAGATAACAGTACCCTTTCCATGTGGTTTTCCAGAAAGCATTTCCCCTTTATATTGTCCCACCAAGTTGCCTTCTTTAATTTCACATGAACCTAAGGAAATCTTCTGTGCTGAGACACAAAGAGGCAGAAAAATAAAAAAATATGATAATATCTTCGATTTCACGTATTCTTTGTTTTGATTTTGCCGCAAAGATACAAAAAATATCCTACAAAAGGAGAGTTATTCACATTTTTTTGATACCTTTGCGCTAAAATAGGAACAATTATGAAATTCATCGGAGTAATTCCAGCTCGTTACGCATCTACACGCTTTCCAGGCAAGCCTTTGGCTATTCTAGGAGGAAAGACTGTTATCCAGAGAGTATATGAACAAGTGTCTTCTGTACTTGAAGAAGCATATGTAGCCACTGACGATGACAAGATTTTCAATACCGTTAAACAATTTGGAGGAAAAGTTGTAATGACCTCCCCCAATCATAAGAGTGGAACGGATCGTATTGAAGAAGCTGTTCAAAAGATTGATGGCCATTTTGATGTGGTAATCAATGTACAAGGAGATGAGCCTTTTATTCACCGTTCTCAACTTGATGAAATCATCCGCTGTTTTGATGACCCTCAGACACAGATTGCCACTTTAGGAAAACCTTTTGTGAAAGAACAAGGTTTTGAAGCTATGGAAAATCCTAACAGCCCCAAAATTGTTGTAGACAATTGTGGTTATGCCATGTATTTTTCAAGGTCTGTGATACCTTTTGTCCGAGGCAAAGAGAAAGATTCCTGGATTGATTCTTACCCTTATTTGAAACATCTTGGCATCTATGCCTATCGTACAAATGTCCTTCATGAGATAACCCAATTACCTCAAAGTTCTCTCGAATTGGCTGAAAGTCTTGAACAACTTCGTTGGTTACAAAACGGTTATCGCATCAAAGTTGGTCTCACTAATGTAGAAACAATTGGCATAGACGCACCAGAAGATCTCCAGCGTGCTGAAGAATTTCTTAAACTTACAGAGAATTCAGATAGTTAATTATTCTGCAGAGATACTCATTTTCATAGCACCCTTATAACTGATAGCGACATCCACTATGTAGCTTCCAGGTGAATCAGGTATGGCCAGTTGTGCATCGTAATGAATACCATTTGCATCTGAAGAGGTCATCAGCATATCACTCAAAATACATTGTTTTAGAAAATCTTTAGGAATCAGACTGCTAAAATCATGTTTATGGAAATCATGAGTGTAGACACGAATATTTCCCTTAAATACTGCTACATGAATAGTATTGTCATAATAAATGTTGTCCACCTGTAAACCATCGTCATTATAACTTGGTTTATACACTTTATAAGTGGTTGGATTCACCTGCACATAACAATGATAGCGTTCATTGCCAGAAATCACTATTGTATCCCGCTTAATGGTTTGCCGCTGATTAAGGGCAATAGGGTGTTCCACATCAAAAGCATCTTTATCTTCACTGTCATCACTCTTAACCAATTTCATAACTTCACCATTTTCATTCTTAAACTGGAAGATGTGAGGAG
>Ga0256404_1006280_pt1 | contig 19887 bp, 6 predicted proteins | sample RumenRJG_01DNA_FD_185990 | JGI IMG/M metagenome (GOLD analysis project Ga0256404, IMG submission 185990) | Bovine rumen microbial communities from Lethbridge, Alberta, Canada - RJG_01 | ecosystem: Host-associated > Mammals > Digestive system > Stomach > Rumen | place: Canada: Alberta | collected...
TGATTTCCCCCGGTGTCACCTCATGGCCAGCCTTTGCGGAGAGTATCTTTTCAGTAATGTTCATTTTGATTACCTATTTCTTTGTGTTTTTAACGATTTCCCTGAATACCTGATCGTTAATGTATTTTCCTTCTTCCCTTTGCTTCTTGACCTGTCTTACAATCTCAATCAGCTCATCATCGCTCACGTCAAGCTCGCACTCATTGAGCTTGGCCCTGACCGCACGGCATCCTGAGTGCTTGCCCAGAACAAGCTGGCGTTTCTGGCCCACAAGCTGCGGCAGGTATGGCTCGTAGCATAAAGGCTCCTCGATGACTGCATCGACGTGGATTCCGGACTCGTGGCGGAAGACATTGTTTCCAACAACGGGCTTGTTGTATGGAATCGGCAGTCCGCTTGCGTTTGACACGAGATCAGACAGTTCCTTGATGTACTTGGTCTTGAACCCATAGTCCTTGCCGTAAAGAATCTTGATTGCCATGATGAGTTCTTCAAGGGAGGCGTTACCTGCCCTTTCACCGATACCGTTGACTGTGGTTGAAATACCCTTTGCGCCTGCAAGGACACCGGTGATTGAGTTGATCACGGCCAATCCGAAATCATTGTGGCAGTGAAGGGCCAGCATGACGTCCAAGTCCTTCACAAGCTCTCTCACCATGTAATCGATGCCCTGAGGTGTGATTGCACCGGTTGTGTCTGCTATATGAACCCTGTCGGCTCCGCATTCCTGGGCCTTGCCGTAGATTCTTTTCAGAAACTCGATGTCGGTACGTGTGGCATCCTCAGCGGAGAAGGCAACGTACAATCCATGGTCCTTTGCATAATCCACTGCTGATTCGCACAGGTTGATTGCATCCTGCCTGGTTATGTGCATCTTATGGTCAAGGTGGATGTCTGAGGTTCCCACGAATGTGATGATTCCGTCAACGTCACAGTCAAGAGCGGCATCAATGTCCTCCGGCTTTGTACGGGTGAGGGCGAGGATGTCGGCATCCAGTCCTTCGCCGGCTATGGTCTTGACGGTTTCCTTTTCCCTTTGGGAAACAATCGGGAAACCGGCCTCGATTTGATGGATCTTGAACTGGTCAAGCTTTCTGGCTATTTCCAATTTCTCATCCGGACTGAAGCAAACTCCAGGAGTCTGCTCACCGTCCCTGAGTGTGGTGTCATAGATGAGAAGGTCATCCGGGAAGTTCAATTCATATTCCTTATTGTAATGACTAATAAAATATTGCAAAATAATCACTTCTATCCTATAAATTAATTCTAATATATTATATTAGTCATCCAGTATTATTTAAGTTTTCCAATAGTTCCATATATGAGGTTCTCTCAAACCCGTCAGTGATGCCCAGCATTTCGAAAAGCTCAAATATCTTATCCTGAGCCTCACTGTAGTCTGTGCCGTCATCCAATGCCACCTCAACATCATCCAGTGAGATTTCAAAGTTCTCGTAAGTGTAGTACTGCCTGCTTTTTCTCACTTTCCTTGCCGGGGTGAAGCCGATTTCAGCGAATATGTCCGCTGCCTTCTCGGCGCTTTCAATCCTCATCTCCACTTCCTTTCTTGTCTTCGCGTCACTGTTGAGCTTAGGACCCTTATATGTGATGAAGGTGTCATTGTCGGTTGTCCTTATCCTCAACGCCTCATCTGTTTCGGCGTAATCAACAATGGGGCTTTGGAAGTAGATGTCCTCCTGGAACTCGGTCTTGGTCTTGGCGGCGCCGAGCCTGTAGAGCCTGTCTTCCATATCGGCAAAATCATCAATTCTTGCTTTAACTTCAACTTCAATCATGAGCATATGTTTGTCGGGGTTAGTTGTTATATGTATCTAACTCGTTGAAATCATATGTCCCGTCAGTCAAATCTTTTCGCTAGATCTTCAGCAAAAATGTTAAATCATTATCATTGGAAATAATTTTTTTGTCTTTTGAAAGACTCATCAATCAAATGGCAATGTGTCTTTCATGGAATGGAGGAATGCCTCTGGATTTTGTTTTTCATCCATAATGTCAACTTTTTTTTAATTTTTGTGGCGTTTTGCAATCGTGTTTAAATCAAACATGATTTCCAATGTTCCTGATATTGGAATATGTCTTCATATTTTTTAAATAGATGTTTTAGGATTGGGGCATGATTTATTCGGTATTTATAGGATGCAGTTTCGCTCTGGTACAGTTCTGCCTTGCCGGAACAATTTTTCACTCTCGTACAATTTTTTCCCGTTTTTCCGATTTAAGTGTTGAATGTCTCATGCCATGTTCATGGGCAATGTTTCATCCGATTAATCTTGATAGTATCCTTTATAAGTGGTGGTGTTGCAATCATTGGATTTCCAGTGCCAATCATTTAAAAAGGATTGTTTTTAGATTTTTCATTTTCCATGTTTTTGTGAAAAATTGATTATCGCCGAGTGTTCTTATGAATCAATGGTTAAAATTAGTAACATTTATAAATAAGTATTTGTAATATACCTTTTCGGCCATATATAAATGAAAGTTATTTATAGGATAAATTTATTATTCTCGATTTCTTTTAAAAATTCGGCAATTGTTCCAATAATCACTACCTTTATATACTATTTAAATTATATATTTAATTAGTAAAAATTTGACTTAATTTTTTGTTTTCTTAATTTTTACTTACTTCTTTTAATAATTGATTGGAGGTTTTAAATTTGACCGATGTTGAAATTAAAATTGAAAACATTGTAGCTTCTGCAAGTATTGGTAAAGACATTGACCTTTCCGAAGTAAAGCAAGCTTTAGAACCTGATGTTACTTTTAATCGTGAACAGTTTCCGGGACTAGTCTTCAAACTTAAAGACCCTAAAACTGCGGCATTGATCTTCAGTTCAGGAAAGCTAGTCTGTACCGGCGCTAAGTCTATCGACGATTCAAAAACAGCAATCAAGAAGACTGTCGGCCTCATGAGGTCAGTTGATACTGATATTCCTGAAGAATTTGAAATTAAAATTCAAAACATTGTGGCTTCTGCAAACCTTGAATCCACATTAAATTTAGAAGCAGTAGCTTTGGAATTAGAGGACACTGAATACGAACCTGAACAATTCCCAGGTTTAGTGTACAGGTTATCTGATCCTAAAGTGGTTTTATTATTATTTGGTTCTGGTAAGGTCGTATGTACCGGCGCTAAAACCAAAAGTGACGCTAAATTAGGCGTCGAAAGAGCTTACGACAGATTAAGTGAGCTAGATTTAATATAATTGGTGGTATTATTGATTAAACTTGTAGTATTTGACTTAGATAACGTTATTATTGATGGTGAAGCAATAGATGAGATAGGAAAATTAGCAAATGTTGAAGAAGACATAGCTGCAATCACAGAAAAAGCTATGCAAGGTGAAATAGACTTTGAAACTTCTATTAAAGACAGAGTTCAACTTCTTGAAGGAACTTCAATCGAAGAAATCCAAAAAGTTGCTAGTGAACTTCCATTAATGCCTGGTGCTGAAGACACCATCAATGGTTTGAAAGAAAATGAAATTGATGTAGCTATTATTAGTGGTAGTTTTGATGTAGTGGCTGATGAAATCAAGGAAAAACTCGGAGTTGACGCAGTTTACACTAACAGTTTCACAGTCGAAGATGGTAAATTAACTGGTGAAGTGACTGGTCCTTTAGTATCCGGAACCAAACTCGATGTACTTAAAGACCACGTCGAAGAAGCAGGAATTGCACTTGAAGATGTAGTTGCTGTTGGAGATGGCGCTAACGACATTTCCATGATTGAATCAGCAGGCTGCGGAATCGCATTCAATGCAAAAGATTCCGTAAAGGAAATAGCTGATGTAGTAGTAGAAGAAAAAGACTTGACAAAAGTCTTAGACGAAATCCTTAATCAATTAACCACTGATGATGCTGAAGAAGAAACTGTAGAAGACGAACAAGAAGAAGCTCAAGAAGCTGAAGAGGAAGTTGCCGAAGCTAAAGAAGCAGTTGAAGACGACGCCGAAGAAGAGGAAGCACCTGAAGCAGAAGAAGAAGCTGAAGAAGCTGAAGCTGAAGAAGAACCTGCTGAAGAGGAAGCTCCAAAAGAAGAATTCGTTCTCGCTGACACCATGGAAGGTGTAAGAAAACAAAAAGATGAAAAAGAAGCTGAAATCTCCAAAGTCGCAGATGAAAGAGAAGAATTCAACAAGATAGCTAGAGAACAACGCAAAATCAGAGATGAATTAAACGCATCCCTCAAGGAAAACTTAAACAAAGCTATCGAATACAGAAACGAGCGTAATGAAATCAACAAACAAGTTGAAGAAGCTAAAAAAGCACGTAACGAAGCTAATTCCAAAATCAAAAACCTTGAATGGAATTCCGGCAAACGTAACAAGATTAAAATCGAAAACGAGATTAAAAAGATTGATAAGATCATTGAAACTCGCGTACTCGACATTAAAAAAGAAAACCAACTTGTTAAAAACGCAAATGACTTAAGAAAACAATTGATGGAAATCCACGAGGACGAAGCTGCAAAAGGCGAAGCTGAAGAACTCAGGAAAGTTTCCGAAGAAGAACATGCAAAAGTCATTGAACTGTCCGAAAAAGCTCAAGCAGCTCACGAAGAAATGCTTAAATACTTCAGAAAAACCGATGACATCAGAACTGCAGCAGATGATGCTCACAAGAAATTCATCGAAGCACGCAGAAACGCATCCGACAAGCATGAAGAATTCAAAGCAATCCTCAGCGACATCCACGTTATCAACAAGAAATTAGGTTCCAACAAACCTAAACGCAGAAAATCCGATAACAAAGGATCTTCCGGTGCAAACAAGAACCGTGAAGAAAAACAAAGAGCTGAAGAAATCTTCGAGAAATTCAAACAAGGTGGAAAAGTCTCTACAGAAGAGATTTTACTCTTGCAAAAATACAACATAGGTTAAATGTAATACATTTGACCTTACACTTTTCTTTTTTTTAAGGTTTTTAGCATGTCTGATGAAAAGATTGAAACCTGCTTTATCTGCGGTAAGCAGTTTGACATGAACAAGGCGGATCTGGCCTATTACCGTAACGGCAAGTATCCGATTTGTGATTTCTGCGCTGACTTTTACCGTTTTTATGATGAGGAATTGACCTCTAAAAAAGAGTAATTAATTTTTTTTGTTTTTAATAATCTATTTTTATAATATTCATATTTTATTTTGTTTTTCTGAATTTGCGTAAGTCATTTTTATTTTTATTGAAAAATTTTTTTTGATATTCTGTTTGATGGTTTATTTTTTTCAAATTCTCTTCAATATGATTTGATAACTTTTAAATATTATTTTAAGTATAATATATAATGTATTTAATTTTAATTGAATACTTACAAATTATTTTTTATTTAAGAGAGGTAGAATTAAATTGAAATTTAATAAAATTATGGTTTTAACTATTGTTTTATTGGCTATCTTGTCATTCGGTGCAGTGAGTGCACAGGATGATTTAATCGATGATGTGGCAAGCGCAGACAGTGATGATGCCATATCCATAAGCCCTGAAACAAACAAGTTAGATTCAGACAGCAATGATATTGCTTCAGACAATGGCCAGTCATTATATGTTGATGATGCAGGGTCAGATTCTGCAGCAGGTAATCAGAACAGTCCTTACGCCACAATAAATAAGGCCATTTCTGAGGTGAATGCATCTCAAAAAGCAACAATTTATCTAGGCGAAGGAACTTTCACAGGTGAGAACAATACAGATTTAACTATCGCATTGGCTCACCAGACAAATGGTGGTAGCTTAACCATCATTGGTAAGGGAAATGGAAAAACTATAATTGATGCTAATTACGAGGCACCAATATTCAAGTCAATCAGTCAAGATTCAATAGTGACATTGATAAATATTACTTTCACCCACGGTAAAAACAGTAATGGTGCTGCCATTGCAAATGGCGGTCTTTTAACTATTGACAATTGTGAATTCATTAGCAATGAGGCAACCTCATATGGTACAATCTATCAGAATGCGGTTAATAACTTAACCATTTTAAATTCTAAATTTGCAAACAATAAGGCTAATAACGGTGCGGACGTTTGTTTTTCACGCCAAAATTACTTATTGACACTTATAGGCAACGAATTTGAAAATTCAACAGCAACTAGCAGTTGGGCTTCTGCTTCTTCAGTCGACATGCAAAGCGGAATGTCTATCATTAGGAAGAATACTTTTAAAAACATGCCGATGTCCAATATTCCTGTTTTGACAGTTAAATATAATAACGATGCAAACATTGGAAATATCACAGACAACACTTTTGACAATTGTACCCACACAGGATCCAATGGAATATTGTTCATTCAAAATTCCTACTTAAAAAACAATAAGTTCACCGGCTGCACTGCTGAAAACGGACTTATTTACAGTAACACTGATTTCAATGCATTTGTAAAATTCAATGATGTTGATGTAAACGGCACAACTTTCAAATTAACTGCTATTGTTAGTGATGATTCAGGAAATCCTGTTAGGAACGCTAAAGTACAATTCTATATTGACGGTAAAAGATATGGTGAAGCATCTGCAACCAATGGTGTGGCATCATTATCAGTATCCGGATTATTAGAAAATGGAAAACATGATATTGGAGGATTCTCTGCAACTTATTCCACCACTCCTAATCCTTTCGGATCCACTGTTGAGAATGGAACATTAACCGTAGATTTCGACCACTCTCCAATAGATTTATGGGTTTCCCCAAACGGAAATGACACTGACGGTAACGGTTCAGCCGACAAGCCATTCAAAACCATCAAGCATGCTCTTGATTATGGATTGGAAAATCATGTCATAGTGACAGTTCATCTTTTAAACGGTTTATATAATGAAACAGGAGACTATGCATTATCCTACAGCAATGTGGCTAAAATCGCCATTATTGGTGAGTCCAAGGAAAATGTTGTAATCAGCGGTAATGGAAACAACATGTTTTTAACCTCAGGACAACATACTGAGGTAATGTTGAAAAATCTATCAATCAAGGATTTAGCTGGCTCCAATTCTTTCTTTGTTCGCCAAATCACTATTGAAGATTGTATAGTGGATAATGTAAGGTCACTTCGTGCAAACACCAATCCTTCACATGTTGTATTAAGAAACGTACGTTGGACTAACTCAGCAAACTTCCAGATTTATAATGGGGAAATATACGATTCCTACTTTGAAAACATCACATCATCCGCTACAGGTAATTTCTGGTTAGCTGTAGCAAATAGTGATGAAGCGACAATTGTTGAAAATTCCAAGTTCATTAACATGGTCAACACTGGCTATTCAGGTGCGGCCTCATTATATGTTCAAGGAAATTTCAGAAGTATAAACAACACATTTGACAATAACAAGGCCACTAGAAGCAGCGGTGCAGTTTATGTTAGCGGAAATCAGATAATCTCCATAAACGATACTTTTACAAACAACCATGCTGATGAAAATTATGGTGCAGTTTTATTCTCTCCAAGTGGAGACAATCCAACCGTCATAATTGAAAATGCAAAATTCATCAACAACACTGCTAACGGCAATGGTGGAGCATTAGGACTTTATGGCGCAAAATTAATAAACTGCCTGTTCGAGAACAACACTGCTAACGGCAATGGTGGAGCAATATGTACTCCTACTCATTCAAATTCTATTAAATTAAGCGAATTAATATTAACTGATGTTACATTTAAAGACAACGATGCAGTAAACGGTAAGGATATTTTCATAACCCCATCCACATCCGCTAGTTATTTCATAACTGAACTGTCAGGCATCACAGTAACATTCAATGACCTGTCCACTAAAACATTGCAGGACACTGTCAGTGCTGATGTGACTCATGAGTCAGGTGCAATCATTGGCGGAGGAGCCATAACTTTCCATCTCAACGGTTCCTATATGGGTGTTGCAGATGTGGTAAACGGTAAAGCCACATTGGATTACTTAGGATTCACACAAGACGGTTCATTTGTCCTGTCCGGTGAATACAATGATGCATGCGACGACACCAAATATGTCAATTCCACTGTAACCGTTACTTTAAACCCATTAAAAGACAATGTTACATTATACGTATCTGAAAAAGGTAACGATTCCGATGCCGACGGAAGCTTAGAAAAACCTTTCCATACAATTGGAGCAGCTTTAAACAGTGGATATAAACAATCCAAAGTAATCACCATCCGTGTTTTAGAAGGCACTCACTACGGTGAAGGCAACGTCAACCTCACAATATTCGGATCATTGGACATTAGCATAATCGGTGATGGAATAAACAAAACCATCATAACAGGTAACGCTACAAAATTAACATGGTTCATTAAACTATTGAGCGGAGGTAATGGCGTTCTCAGATTAGCTAACATGACAGTATCTGAAATCAACTATAATTATAAGGCTCAAAATACTCAAACTTCAGCGATCGTTACTGAAAAAGGCACAGTTTTAAAAATCGACTCTGTCGAATTTATTAAAAACGCAGGTAACAACGGTGGAGCAATCAATAACGCTGGTGAGTTAGAAATCATCAATTCCAGATTCTTCAACAATGGTGATTCAAGCAACGGGGCATCCGTATACAACACCGGTAAAACAACTATTGACAATTCCCAATTCATCGCAAACCATGCTAAAATGTATGCTGACTTCTACAATAATAATGGTGAACTCTTCATTTACAATTCTCTAATCCAGGATTCAATGCGTGTAAATGGATGGTCCGGTAACACATTCGCAATTGGGGGCAGCGGCAATATAACTATTGTAAATTCAACTATCTCAAGATCAGGTAAGGCACCTTTAGAACTCATTGAAAACGGTGACACCTATGCTAACAATCCTGCAATGGTCATATCCATCGCTTCATCCGGTAATTTATTCATGGATAATGTAACCATAGACGGTAATGACAAGGCATACACAGGACCTTCAGCAGGTGTGGCAACCAACATTGGTGTTACATCCACATCAGGCTCTGCAACCTATGCTCCAGATAGCTTAGTGATAATCAACTCTAAATTCTTAAACTTGAACACTGCTATAGCTAATCAGATGAATGCAAGCGTCACAGGATCATACTTTGAAAACCTGACTAATTTATTCACTGGAACCAATTTTGCAGGTGAAGTGACAATTTCCGATTCTTACTTTGCAGATGAAGCAGTGACCTTGACAAAACACGCAAACTCAGTGATTAACTTGAACGATAACTGGTGGGGAAGCAATGCGCAACCTACCTATAAGGCATCAAATGTCGAAACTCACCCAGACACATGGTTGATTTTAACATTAAACACAACTGAAGATGGCAGCGCCGTTTTAGCCTTCAAATCATTCGATGGCGAAAACGTAACTGATTATGACGGTGAAATGTATCCTAGGGAATTCACCATCGATGCTGTAAATGCAACTTTAAGAGATGCTAAAGGAGTCATTTCAAACAATGTGAATATTCCATTACAGGCAGGTTCAGACAGTTTCTACATCAACGCCACTGTTGACGGCCAACAAGTCAACCTGACAAGAATCGTTGCAGAAATTTCAGCAACCTCCAAACCTGTTCATATTGGTCAGGATGTTGTTGTGGAAGTTGCTAATCCGGAAGGCTTAAAAAACAACATTACCGTTGTTATTGATGGAAAAGAATATTCAGCACCTGCAACTGGAAATAAAACTATCTTCACCATCCCAGGATTGGCTGTTGGAAATTACACTGCCAATGTTTACTATATGGGTGACGATACCTACTTCATCAAACCTGTAAATGTCGATGTTAAAGTAATTGACATTATCATCAGGGTCAATGATGTTGAAAAATACTATAAGGGATCTCAGAAACTAAACATTACAGTTGTCGATGGTGAAGGAACCCTCTTATCAGGTGAAACACTCACTGTTGTAATCAACGGCAATGCTTCACAAGTAACCACTGATGCAAACGGTTCAGCTCTTGTTGACTTGGACTTGCCTGTTGGTAATTATGTTGCTGAAGTAACCTTGAATGCTACAAACGCCACTGCAAATATTGTTGTCAAATCAACCAATCCTGCTTCCAGCAATGAATCAGTTGTTAACGGCGACAATGGATTTGAAACCAAATTAATTGACAGTGAAGGCAAACCTTTAGCAAATACTGATGTGACTTTCATTGTTGACGGCAAAAAGGTCACCAAGAAAACCGATGCCAATGGTGTTGCTAAATTGACTAAGGCTGAAATTGGAGCTGAAGGAGTTCAGCATAATGTAACTGTTGTCAACCCAGTAACTGGTGAAACAGTATCCTATAATGTGTCATTATCAAAATCCAATCCTGTCAAACCTGTAGTTAAGCAGAAAATAGTTTTAAAAGCAGTTAAGAAAACCATTAAGATCAAGAAATCCGCCAAGAAACTTGTCGTTAAGGCAACCTTGAAAATCAACGGCAAAAAGGTTAAAGGCAAAGTCATTAAGTTCAAGTTCAAAGGCAAAACCTATAAGGCAAAAACCAACAAAAAAGGTGTAGCTAAAGTTACCATCAAGAAGAAAGTCATCAAAAAACTTAAGAAAGGTAAAAAATACACTGTTAAAATTACTTATGGTAAAAAATCTGCTAAAACCATCGTTAAAGTTAGAAAATAGGGATTGAATCAATCTCTATTTTTTTTATTTTTTTTTAAATACTTTTTTTTATACTAAATCATCCACTTTTTAATAAAATTTAAATATTTTTTACTCGAATAGTTATAATATAGTCGATTATTTTTTAAAGTTATTTGACTATACTTTAGTAACTGGGCATAAAGGAGGTGAAAAGTATAAGAAGGAAAGTATTAATTTCGCTGATGATTATTTGTTTTATTTGTTTATCGCTAAATTTTACATATGCATCCGATAATGAAACAGAATTCGACCAAGACATCATTTTATCAAGTGCTGATGATGCCTATTTGCCTGAAGTTTTAAATCAGGATAATTCCATAAACGATGAGGCGATTGCTAATGAAGCATCCAATGTCACTCTTGGCTCCGGCAAAACAGTAGAAATCACGCAGGATAATTATGATAATTATTTTAATGCAAGAACCGGCAATATCATTGAGGGGTCAGGAATCTCAAGTGGGGATACTTTAAAAATAGGCAATATTTCAAACAGGGCTTTTGTCATTGACCGTCAGCTAACAATCATGCCAATATCTCAGGGTGATGTAATATCCAATGGGTTTATTCATTTGGTTCAGGGCAGTGACGGTTCAACAGTAACAAATCTCATTATCAATAATACCCAAGGAACCTTAAAAGTTTTCGGAGTCAATGTAGGGCAATTGCATGGAATTTGGTTAACAAAATCCAATAACAATACAATAGCATACAATACAATCAGAATTGCAAATACTGGAGGAGTTTATGCTATGCCGATGGGTTGGTCTAGTAATAATAGGATTATTTACAATGACATGAAGACATACGTTTCCTCTGTAATGATTATGGGTCAATCACATTACAATCTGATATCCCATAATAGCCTGGAGGTCTTGTCTTATTCGGAGATGTCAGTTACAAACCTGATCTATTTTAATCCGTTTGGTCATGCCGATTATTCTGGGTCTCCATTATGTCTGGGCAACATAATTTCCTATAACCATCTGAAGGGCTTTTGTAATTTGCCGATGTCAATAATCTTGCAGATGACTTACGATAACCATGACGGCACGGTTGTTGCAAATAATACTATTATTAAAGGATCATTCGGTGTAAATCTCAATGGGAGGAACCTTTCCGTATACGGCAATGTGGTGAACAATAGTGCTGCGGGCATTGTTGTTTCAGGGCATAATCTCACAGTCAGCGACAATGCAGTATTTGGGGACAGTCAAGGCAGTGGAATATCTGTTTTCGGTTCTTCAGATTCAAATTGCGAGGTTAAGAATAACAATATAACATTCAAGGATGTTTCCTTTGCTTTATATGTTAGTACTTCTGAAGCACATGACAATACCATTAATATTGCCGGATATGGTGTGGGCATATCAGTTGAAGGAGACGAATCAACTGTTTACAGAAATAGAATCACCACCAATCATGATTCCGGAATATCTGTTGTCGGCAGTTCTAATTCAGTGAATGACAATGTCATCACAACCAATAACTATGGAATTTCCATTCCTGCAGGGTCCGTCGGAAAAGGGTATTTCAACAATTCAATCACTTCAAATAGGATTACAAGCGACGGTTATGGCGTTTACATAACTGGCCTGGTATATAATACCACCATTAAGGATAATTCAATCACTACAAATGCTTCAACAGGCATCTTTAAGCAGATTACCGATGAAGCATCCAATACTGAGGAAGACAATATCGTAAATGGGGTTATTTTAAAGTCAACAGCTATTGTAATCGATGATGCCAATTATGATAAGTATTTTGACGGTGAAGGCAATTTCAAATACTCCCTAGAGGGTAACAGGGTCATAATCTTAACGTTCCTGACAAACAAGAACCTAATTTTTTCAGATAAGGTGAAACTGATTAGCAACAAGCGAAGCAATCTGCTTTACAATGTAACCATTACATTGCAGGGCGATGCTGAGGAATCCTCAATCGAAGGATTCAATTTTGTTAACAATGGCAGAAAGGCCATACTTCTCAATCAGGTGTCGAATGTAAACATTACCGGCAACAACATTACTGGAATATTTAAAAAGGGAAGTTCGGATGACAGTTCAATCCTGATTAGGGGAGTTTGCGATGACTTAAACATTGTCGGGAACAATATTTATGTGAACTCCAAATTGGATTATACCTATGCAATCTCCGCCATCTCTACAGGTTTGAATGGCGTATTGTCTAATGACGCTTTGATTAAGGATAACACTATCATAATGATTTCATCCGGGGTTTGTGAAGCGTTATACACTGACATGCTCTCCAATAGTGATTTCATTTCAAACAAGATCAACATCATGGCTGATGATTGTTCATATGGATTGGCCTTTGCCAATGTGGTCGGAAGGCTGAGCGGATTGAATGTCTCGTTCAACGATATTATAATTCACTCAAAGCAAATGGCATACATGATAGAATTCCACATGATTGATAACTCAACCATTTCAAATAATAAATTGCATGGTCAAAGCAATGGAATTTACGGAATTGGTGTATATTCTTCAAACAATATCTCAATCGTGAACAATTCCCTGTCAGTTTTCGCAGGCAACCTGTCCAATGTTAACGGAAGCCATGACGTATTGGGCATAGGAAATTCAGCCATAGCAATAATCAAAAACACTAACAATACACTAATCAAGGATAATTTAATACATGCCAATTCAAACAATCCGATTTCTCAAATAAACCTAACCGAAGAGTGCTTGATTCAGGAATCCAGAAACTATCATGTTTTGGATGATGACAACTATCATGTCTACTTCAATGACGACGGCGAGCTGCGCGAGGGTATGATTGGTCAGGATGATGTCCTGCTGCTTTACAATCTAACCAAAAATCAGATTTTAAGAATCAATCAAAAGCTAACAATATCCTCCCACAACAGGAAAATCCCTGCAACCGTAACAATTGAAATGGGTAAAAATGCATCAGGATCCAGAATCGTGAACATTTCATTTGTCAGCTCAACAATCCAGCTAAATGGCGCATCACAAGTGATGATTTACAACAACTCATTGTCAGACACAGCACTTAGCATCAATTCAGGTAAAAACAATCAGTTCATAAGCAATGCCGTTACATGCAATGCAACAGCGCTAAGTCCACTCAGCATTAATGATGCTAGGGGAACTGTAATTGAATCCAATCAGTTCAACATAACCTCAAATGGAATTTCCGCTGTCAATATGGCTGGAAGCTATTCGACCCGGATAAAAAACAACACCATGATGGGAACCGCACTGGACGTGGTCTTTGTAAATTCTCTCAATTCCAATTCAGATGAAATCTCTGAAAATAAAATAACCAGTGCAGGCTCATCCGTTGTCGCATATAAGGGTTCAAACGTTAATGGTGGAAAGATTTATGGGAATGATATTCTTTTAAATGGAACCGAATTTGCAGCAATCTATTTTGAAGGACAATCAATATCAAACGAGGTGTCCGAAAACAGCATAGTCTCATTTTCAAAAAGCAGTGACGATTATGCAGTCATGGTAAAATCAGATGAGGGATTATCCAATGTCATTATTAAAAATTATCTGATAAGCTCCAATGGATTGAGAATCGCTGACGGGGCGGTTAGCGCACCATATGATACAGTACACTCCAACACTCCCGCCGACATTTACGTTTCAATGGAAAATGGAAGCGACGTGAATGGTGACGGAAGCAAGGAAAAACCATATGCAAGCATATCAAAAGCCATTCAAAACGCATTGAATCATTCAACAATCCATATTCATGACGGAACCTACACCGAATCTAAAATCAATGTTGACAAGGAGGTGTTCCTCGTCTCAGTCAATCCGGGCAAGGTCATAATTGATGCAAACCAAAGTCAACTCTTCAACATTGGAAAAACAGGAATTTTATCCGTTAACGGCCTTCAGATTAGGAATGCTCATAATGTTGATGGAGGATCCGCATTCATTAACAACGGTCAGTTAATCGTTGAAAACTCAGTAATATGCAATTCCTCATCATTCTATGACAATTCCCATCCGGTATGGGAAAACATAACCTATGAGGATAACGGTGAAATCAACCATGCCTTCACTGAAGACTGCAGAAACACAGGTGTGGGAGGAGCCATATTGAACAGGGGAACATTGATAATTTCAAAATCATCATTGCACAACAATCTTGGGCATTGGGGAGGAGCCATAGCTGATTTTGGCAAGACCCTCATCGATTCATCCGTATTCTATAATAATGCCGGTGTTCATGGTGGAGTCATATATACCAATACCAGAAACCCTTTAGCAATCCAGAATTCATTGTTCGAGAACAACACTGCACTAAAAACAATTGATTACTGTGCATTGAGACTATACACAACCGGATGGTCACTCTATGATGGAAACTCCCATCAGGTCGAATCCATCTGCAATGCTCCGATAGGCTTCGGTGGAGTAATCTATACAAATTCCAGTTTGATGATTGAAAACTCAGAATTTAAGGATAACTCAGCCAGCTATGGAGGGGTGGTGGCGGCTATTGCTGATAGCTTCAACTCCCAATCAAATTATGTCTCAAAAATTGATTTGGAACTTAAAAACTCCACATTCATAAACAATAGGGCTAATGACACTAGACGTTCACTGGGCGGCAATGATTTAAGTTCATTCCCATACACCCGAGGATACGATGGTGGAGTTGTTTACGGAACATTCAACAAGTGTTATGTTACCGATTCAAGATTCCACAACAATCAGGCCATCGAGAATGGCGGTGCAATATATGCAAAGGCAAATGACGGTCAAATTCTAGATTCCGTTTTCACCGGAAACATTGCAGGCCTTAGTGGAGGAGCTTTGGACCTGTCTAAAAACTTCATTATCATGAGGACAATTATATCCAATAACTCAGCCCGCTATGGTGGCGCTCTGCAGTATGCTTCATACTCCTATTACGGCCATATCCAGGATAGTCTGAATATTTACAATTCAACCATATCCAACAATAAGGCCTTAAACAGGGGTGGAGCATTTGACTTTGGAACAGCAAATGTTGTAATGCATGATTCAAACATTGTAGGCAATGTGGCGCCTTCATCAAATACCATACACTCATCAAGCAGCTCATACTCAATTGACATGACCCACAATTATTGGGGCGTTAACAATGGGCGCAGCGGACCTGACGATTCCGTATGGGCGGTTTCAAAAAGCCAATTCAGACCTTGGTACAGGGAATGGATTAACTGGTCCCCTGTAATCTCCGGACCTGAAACCACCAATCCTGGTTCAAATGATGATGATGGCGGCAATGGAAACGGTGATGGAAAATCTAAAAACCCTAATCCTGCATCAACAGGATCCAGTGCATCCACTAAATCCTCGATAAGTCCCGAAGGTGGAAACTGGGGGTATGATGGAAAAGGCGACGGTTCTAACAGGGGTTATGGAGGAATCGGAGACGGCCATAATGGAGCTTATGGCTCTTTAGGCTTCAATTCATATAATGGTCAAAACATTAAGGGAAATGCGAATACGGGTGTGCCATCATCATCTGTTGATTCAAGAGCGGATGGCGATGTGAATAGGGACAGTTTAAGCAAAACCAACGGTTCCACTTATAATCCGAATTTGCAATCTATCGGAATGACATCAAATGCCGCAGCCATTTCATCTAGCTCCCAAGGCGACGGCAGCAGCTCGGCTGATTCACAGCAAGGCGAAAGTGTAGCCAAATCCTATGAGATAAACGAAAAAATCGAGGAGATGTTAAGTGACGACCAATCATTCATGATTTTCATAGCTTTGGCATTGACTACATTGATGCTGCTTGTAATCGGCTACAGGCGCAATGATAAAGAGGAAGAGGAGTACTGATCTTTCTCTTATTTTTTCTTTTTTTATAACTTATAAAAAGTTATTTATATTTTATTTTTCAAAATAATAAGTAATTGATTTTTTATAAAATAATAATGAATTAGAGGTGTTTTTAATTTTAAATAAGCGATTTCTTATTTTAGTCATGATTTTAATATTCATGTCATCCATTGCATCAGCCAGTGCAACTGAAGACAACCTGACTCACATTGCATCTGACTTGGATGACTGTCTGGATGAGGCAAGTCCGATACATGTCAATGCAAATGCGGATGGGCAAGGAAACGGAAGCGAACAATCCCCATACTCATCATTGAATCAGGCAATTCATTCATCCTTAAACGATTCCACAATAATTCTGGAAGAGGGAACATACAAGGGAAGTTCAAATACTCAAATAACCATAAGTAAGGACCTGACCATTGAAGGTAGGGGCAATGTGGTCATTGACGGCGAAAACAAGTACTCATTTTTTAAGATAATGCCTAAAACATCACTCACGCTAAAAAACATCAGATTCATAAACGGATATACAAATGATTACTCACAACTGGCCATTATAAATAATAATGGGGATTTAAAAATAGATAAATGCTTATTCAACAATATCGAAGGCATATTCGGATGCATTCTCAATCAGAAAAACCTAATATTAACCAACACAACCATATCAAACTCAAAAGCGTTGAACATGGCTCAGGCAGTAACCAATCTCGGAAACTGCACAATCGCAGATTCAAAATTATCATCAACACCTGTAAATTCATATCTTGACGTTTCCGCAACAGTTTACAATTACAAGAACCTGAACATGGCAAATTCCCGCATCGACGAACTTGATTCCAACAGCAATTACGATGACGTATCATATGAAACACCAGACATTCTCATTGACAATTCACTAATCAACCAGTTGAACATTGACGATGCACGGGTAACTATAACAAATTCGGAAATTAACAATCGTGTAATCTTTAGAAATCTGAACATCAACATTACAGGCTCACGCTTCAATCAAGCATCATCCATAATTGGCCTTTCCATTCATTACTGTAACTTGACATCATACCACAACACATTCAATTGCGACATTTCATCCGGATACAACAATCTAAACATAACATACTGTGCCATTCTTGGAAACATGTATGGTGGGGGAAAGTATGATAATTTATATGCCCCATACAATTGGTGGGGAATAAATTCAGGGCCTTCCCTTTCCTATTTTAAAAATTACAATGTTAGCTATTGGGCGGTTGCAACATTCGAATATGAAAATGCATCAATACCAATCAATCCAACTGGAGAATTCATTGTAAGCTTAAACAAATGGAGCGACGGCACCAACACTCATGACTTTGGAGTCGGAGAATCCTTGCCGTTAAGGCATGCAAGCTTTGAAGCCCAAAGCGGCAAATTCGAATCAGATTACAAGCCTCTAATTGGCTCAACAACCAATCATCTGATTGCAAACACCGTTGACGGTAAGGCCTATGCGATTGTCGACCGCCAGAGGATGGTTCTCAACATTGGAAATAGCATTTCCAATTCAACCTATTACCTCTCTCCGGAAGGCCATGACGGGCCTGAAGACGGAACTTATGAAAAACCGTTTTTAACATTGCAGTATGCAGTTTCAAGAATCGGAAACGGAAATACAATATGCATATTGGGCGGAATCAATAAAAACCAGGCCAATTCCAATGTGGTGATTGATAAGAACATAACCATCATCGGCATTGGCGGACCGGCACTTGTAAGGGCAAATTCCCACGTCATGTTCAATATAAAGGAATGGGGAAGCCTAACAATTAAAAACATCGATTTCCAAGTGAGCAACAGGGAGTATACAGATTCCATTTTCCATGTCTCCGGAGGCAATTTAAGAATTGTAAACTCAACATTCACCAACATTACCTCAGAAGCAATTATATACGCTGTTTCCGGGGTTGAAAACAGGGGCAGCGTCGTAATCGAGGACAGTAAATTCAGTGATATTAAAGGATCAGCCATGATGGGCTCTGCCAGATCATTCGTGCTCAACACTGAATTTGAAAAGTTCACCAATTACTATCAGATATCCGGACTTGAAAGTTATAATTGCATTTTCCCGGTAACCTCATCGATTGAGATATACGATTCCAAATTCAAAGACAATAAAATTGGAATTGTTAATTTGCACCCATTCTATTATTCCACAAGTTCATTATTGGGCATTCCTTCAGGCTATTCCCAACAATATGGCCTTTACGCATACGTTGAAAATTCAATATTTGAGAACAACAGGTTCGGAGGAACTAATTTGGGATACTCAACCAGCGGCACGGGATTTTTAATTCATGATGATTATGATTCATTCAACGGATTCATCAACAACTGCACATTCGCAGGAAATGACGGTCCCATAGCCAATGCAAAAAACATCAACAATACAGTATTCATTGAAAACAGCGGAACATCCTATTCCGGCGGCGCATTGGTTAAGGCGAATGAAATATCCAACTCCCGATTCATAAAAAACACCAATCTCTACAAGGACGGTGACGGAGCCTTTGTTGGAGAGGGCATCGCATCAGCCGATTTGATTGTGAACTCCTCATTCGAGTATAATCAGGCCGCATTTGGAGGAGCCGTTGCCAATACGAAAGAAGTGCATTACTGCGTATTTGTAAACAACACTGCAAAATACGGGGGCAATGATATCTTTTCAGCTTCAGGCGACGTTGATTATTCCACAAATTGGTGGGGAGACAATCAAAAGCCGAACTCCGATAAGATTTACAAGTTCCTCGGCACATTAACAGTGTCAGATTGGATTATAATGTCTTTGGAATACTCATCCAACAAGCAAATAAGGGCTTCCCTAACACAATGCATTGACGATAACGGCAATGTCCGCAGGATTTCAAGTTTCATCCACAAAAGAACAGTGTCATTTGAAATAGACAACGGAGAAATTTCACCCGAAAAAACAATTTTGCACGCCGGGGTTGCATTGGCCATTCTCAACAGCAACTTCAATTTGGATTTCAAGGCATACGCTACAATTGACAATCAAAAGTTAGAGGTCAATGTCAGAAACACCCACACGGAAATAATCATTGACGACAAGGTCTTTAAGGGAAAAAATAACAAGTACTCAATTTCCCTGGTTAATGTGAACGGATTTAAAATATCAAATCAGACATTGGTCGTTGATGTGATTGATGAGGGCGGGTTGAAAAACACCTTCACAATAGTGACCGATGATGACGGGCGCGCCGAGTTCAATGTGGATTATCCTGTAGGAAAATACATGGTCAATGTCGGATACCTGGGAAACGGCTACTTTACCAAATCATCAGCCAGTGCAAGTGTTGAAGTGGTAATATCACCGACTTTCCTGATTTCATACAATCACACCTATTACGGCAAG
>Ga0256404_1006283_pt1 | contig 19870 bp, 15 predicted proteins | sample RumenRJG_01DNA_FD_185990 | JGI IMG/M metagenome (GOLD analysis project Ga0256404, IMG submission 185990) | Bovine rumen microbial communities from Lethbridge, Alberta, Canada - RJG_01 | ecosystem: Host-associated > Mammals > Digestive system > Stomach > Rumen | place: Canada: Alberta | collected...
CTTCAGTCTTGAGTTTTCACACAATACAAAATAGAGCGGAGAACGCCGTAAAATCAGGCATTCTCCGCTCTGTGTCAATGGTAATGATGTTATTCAGATTTGGGTTTCACCCCTGTGAATAGTAACGCAAAACTTATTTATATTTCCAGCGATCTGACCATTTGGCCTTACTGCTGCGCGGGCGCTTCTGCCTTTCCGAACTTCTCGCCGGAGAGGACGCGTGCGGTCTCCGCGGCGTCCATGTGGCCGTCGCGGTGCATGGACATCTTGTCCATCGGGTAGTTCCGAAGGTTCGGCAGAACCTTCCTGTCGTCCGCCTGGTCGAGCAGGGTCTGGCGGGCCTTGCGGATCTCGAGCTCGGTTCTGTGCTTGGAGGGACCGCCGACACAGCCGCCGGGGCAGATCATGCCCTCGATGGCGTTCTCGGGAAGGCGTCCCGCCTTGAGGAGGGAGAGCGCCGTGCGGCACTCCTGGCCGCCAGCGACCTGCTTGAGGCGGATCTTCGAGGTGTCATCGCCTCGCTCCTGCATGCACTCTATGACGGCCTTTGCGACACCGCCGGAGCCTGCGAACTTCTTGCCAAAGATCGAAGCCTCCTGGTAGTCGTTTGGCATAGGCTTTACGATGCAGCCCTTGGAGCGGATCATGGCGCGGAACTCGCCGTAGGTCAGGGCATAGTCGGCATTGTCCGGGACACTCTTGTCTTCGGCCTCGGATTTCTTTGCGATGCAGGGCCCGATGAAGACCGTGATGCAGCCGGGGTGCTCTGCCTTTAAGAGTCTGGAGACAGCGCACATCGGGGAGACGGTCGTGGACATGTTGTCCTTGAACTGCTGCGGGAAGTGCTTGCGCAGCATGTTGATGAAGGCGGGGCAGCAGGAGGTGGTGATGGTTCTGTCCTCCTCCATGGCCTCGGTCCACTCGGCGGACTCATAGGCAGCGGTCATGTCGCCGCCGAGGCCGACCTCGACCATGTCGGTGAAGCCGAGCTGCTTGCAGACGTCGCGGATGGACTCCATCGTGATGTCCGGTCCGAACTGGCCCTCGGTTGCAGGGGCAGCCATGGCATAGACCTCGTCACCCTTACGGATGTGCTCGATGATCTTTGTGATATAGGTCTTGGAGCCGATGGCACCGAACGGGCAGCTGTGGATGCAGTGGCCGCAGTTGATGCACTTATCCTCATCGATGACGCAGTAGCCGTACTCATCGTAGCTGATGGCACCGACAGGGCAGGCCTGCTTGCAGGGACGGACCAGGTGCACGATGGCACCGTAGGGACATGCTGCTGCGCACATGCCGCACTCCTTGCACTTCGAGGCGTCGATGTGGGAGCGGAACTCGCCGATGGAGATGGCGCCGAAGCGGCAGGAATTCAGGCACGCCTTGCCAAGGCACAGGCGGCAGTTGTCCGTAACGGAGTAGGCGGACAGCGGACACTCGTCGCAGGCGGACTTGATGACCTGCACGATGTTGTGGGAGTCCGGGTTGCTCTCCGTGTTCTCCGCAAGGGAGAGGCGGATTCTCTGTCTTGTGACTTCTCTCTCCTTATAGATGCAGCAGCGGTACGTGGGCTTGGGGCCGGGAACCAGATCGTAGACGAGTTTGTTCATGTGTGCCTCGTCCAGCTCGTCGGCCCAGGCAAGCTTGGCCACTTCCTCCATGACCTTGTGTTTGTAGCTCAGCAGACTTTTATCACCAGTTACCATATACTCCTGTCTTTCCGGAAGGCTCCTGTCCGGACCCTTCCTTTGGCATGAAATTCAGCCCGTCTGTCACGCAGTCCCGGGCTTGTTAAAAAATTAACTTAGTCTTTGAATATTATACACGAACAGGGAGGTTTTGCAATGGAACGGGGTGCCCAAAACTCCGTCCCCAATTCCGGCAGAATGACCAATGAAGGTCCTGTCCGCGCAGCACCCTGCACAGGCCTTCTACCGCATCTGGAGCGGCACGCCTTTCCTGACATCAACGGGATGGCAGAAGGAGAGGTCCTCCGCGGAATGGCCCGTAATGACAAGGGGCGTGGAACCCTTCTCCTCCAGGATGGTGGCAATCGCCTTTTTCCGATTTGCGGCGTCAAGCCCGGTAAAGGGCTCATCGAAGAGAAGCACATCGCTCGGGACAGAGAGTGCCCGCACGATGGCAACGCGCCTTCGCATGCCTCCGGAGAGCTCCCGCACCGGCTTGTCCAGGGCATCTGCGGGGAGGAGCTTTTCCAGTGCCTCCCTTGCAATTCTTGCGGAGAGCTTCCTGCTCACCATAGCGACGTTCTCCACGGCGGAGAACGCCTCGCAGAGCCTGTCCTCCTGAAAGACCGTGCCCGCATGAATGCTGCTGTATTTATAGTCCCCGAGGAGCCGGATTTTCCCGGAATCTGCTTTTTCGAGACCAAGGAGAATCCGAAGGAGCGTCGTCTTTCCGGAGCCGGATGGCCCCGTCAGGAGGTAGGAATTCCCGTCGGAGATCTCCATGCAGAAGTCTGTAAGAACCGGCTTTCCGTCAAAGGACTTGGAAACGCTGTCCACCTGAATGGTCATGCTCTCTCCCCTCCTTCTTCCCTGCCGCTCCTCTCCTCTTTTGCGGTCTTTCCGCCGGGGAGGCAGGTAAGGAATTTCTGAAATAGCTTTTCCACAAGATATGAGATCAGGATGATCACCACGGTCCAGGCGAGAAGGTCCGCTGTCTCCAGGTAGATCTTCGACTGATACAGGCGGTTTCCGACAGAGTGCAGCGGCTGTCCGATGACCTCAGCGGCAACGCCCGCCTTCCAGCTCATGCCGAGGGCCAGGGAGAAGGCGCTCCTCCAGAACGGGGACAGGCCGGGGAGCAGGATGTAGTGGAGCTTCGCGGAAAGCGGGATGCGGAACACGTCCGCCATCTCAAGGAGCTTTCTGTCTGCCGCAAGAAGGCCCTCCAGCGTGTTGCCGTACAGAATCGGCAGGACGACGAGAAACGCCGTAAAGAAGGCGAGATTTTTCGAGCCAAACCATACGAGGAGCAGGATCACAAAGCTCGCCACAGGGACGGACTTGAGCGCGGCAAAGAAGGGAGAGAGGAACTCCCGCAGGATGGGATGCGCGGCAGAAAAAAACGCAAGGACGATACCGAGGCAGGCTGCTGAGGCAAAGCCAAGCCCGATCCTCCAGAACGTGTACCAGACGCTTGCCCAGAAGTCGGCGGCCCGTACGAGCCGCACAAGGCTCTCTGCGGTCTCCACAGGGCCCACCAGCATGACGTTGTTGTGGACAAGGAGGGAGACGAGCTGCCAGACACCGAGCCAGAACAGAATGATGAGTGCTTTTTTCAGGGGGGTGCTTTTCATAGGGATTTCCTCCTCACGTATCCTACCGCAGAGAATGGATGACATCCATAGGGTTTCATCCATAAATTTCCTCTACGAAAAATCCGCACCTGCAGGGATGCTGCAGATGCGGACGGGATACGCAGATGAAATTGGATCAGATTATTCGCCGAGATAGTAGAAATCATCTCCGGGAACGCTTCCTCCGACGGAGGAAGCGTCAAATCCTGCCAGGATGTCGAGGAAGCCGGAGAGCTTTGTCTTCATCTCCTCGCCGGTCACGCAGACGATCGCGCACTTGGGAAGTGCCTTCTCGGCAACGGGTGCCTTCTCGACAATGCCGTACTTGGCAACAAGCTCTGCTGTGCCGGAAACATCACTGTCTGCTTTCTCCACGCTCGCCGCCTGCTCCCTGAGGAACGTCCTGACCGCTTCGGGATGGGCTTTCAGGAAGTCGTTGTTCACAATCGTGACGCCCTGGACCATGCTGCTCTTGCCGTCTGCGATGTCATTCCAGGAGTCGTTCAGAGAGAAGGCCTCGTGCACGTCTGTATTCTGGATGGTCGCTGCCGTTGCAAAGGGCTGGGGCAGGATCGCAATCGTGCTCGAATCCTGGGCGAGAATCGAGGCGATCTCGGTTGCCTCAGAGTGGAAGTCGAGGTCTGCTGTGATGCCATAGGCATCCAGCAGGTAGCGGATTGCGTACTCCGGGGTTGCTCCCTGACCGGTCGTCACAATGGTCTTGCCGTCAAGGTCGTCAAAGCTGTCGATGGCGTCATCTCCTGTCACGCAGTACAGGACGCACTCCGTGTTGATGTCGATCACGGAAACGCCGTTATTCGTCTTGTGATACAGGACGCTGGCAAGATTTCCGGGGACAAGGGCGATGTCGAGATCTCCCGAGGCGACAAGCGGGGTGATCGCATCCGGTGCGGCCTCGATCGTGAACTCGTACTTGCCCTCGGAGGTCCCTGCGTCGCTCTCGCTCATCAGGTTCACAAGACCCATCGCGGTCGGTCCCTTCAGGGCGCCGACGCGGACCGTCACATCATCGGTATTTTCCTCCGTGGAAGCTTCCGTCGCTGCTGTCGTTGCTGCCTCTGTTGCAGATTCCGCTGCGGCTTCTGTCTCTGCTTCTTGAGCGGCCTCGGTCATCTCTGCATCAGCCGCTGCTGCGACAGTGTCAGCGCTCTGTGCGCTCTGGTTTGTACTCCCGCATCCTGCGATGCTTCCTGCTGCAAGGAGCACCGCGGCAAAAACGCCTGCAACTCTGTTCTTTTTCATAGTCTGTTCCTCCTGTCCCCGACTCTTCTTCTGACTGGTACTTTTCCTTCAGGGCAGAAAAATCGTAGCGGAACAGGGCGGACTTGTCAAATATAGCGTCAGGCAAATGCATAAAAGAAATTTTACTTTTGTGCAGCTTACGCAGTTATTCCCGAATTATTCACAGATTGTTTATGGATTTTCAACAGCAATCTTCTTATAATGGGGTTGCTCAGGGAGGGGAGTCCCTGGGTGCACAGGAAACAAGTCAGGAGGCAGGAATGGACAAAAAGACAGCGATCTTCCTTGCGAACGGCTGTGAGGAGGTGGAGGCGCTGACCACCGTGGATCTTCTGCGCAGAGCAGAGATTCCAGTCACGATGGTTTCAATCAACGGCACGGAGGAGGTGACAGGTTCCCACGGCATCCGCATCATGGCGGATACCACCATTGAAAAACTTGATTTTGACGCATACGACATGCTCATCTGCCCGGGCGGGATCCCGGGTACCCCGAACCTTGCAGCCTGCCCGGCGCTCACTAAGCAGCTGGTGAAGTTTCAGGAGGAGGGGAAGGAGGTCGCAGCGATCTGTGCCGCGCCCTCCATTCTCGCAGACCTCGGTCTTTTAAGGGGAAAGACCGCAGCCTGCAACCCCTCGAAGGAGGATGTCCTCCGGGCAGGAGGGGCAAATCTCGTATTTGTGCCCGTCGCAGAGGATGGCAATATCATCACGTCGAGGGCCATGGGGACAGCAGTACCGTTCGGACTGAAGATAGTGGAGCACTACCGCGGGAGGGAATTTGCGGAGTCGCTCCGGAAGACGATCCTTTTTGCAGAGGAGGGATGAAAATGCAGAACAGGAACGTTTTGTTCTTTCTGACGCCAAAGAGCAGCGTCGACATGATCTACGAGGATGAGACGGTGGGCCAGACGCTTGAGCGCATGAAGGACCACGGCTACACCTCCTATCCCATGATCAACGGGGACAGCGGTAAGTACATCGGCACCATCACGCAGGGGGACATCTTAAGGGAAATCACAACGGGGGATTCGATCCTCCAGAAGGCGCTGGAGCGCCCCATCGGGTGCATTCCAAGGCAGCGGGACTACCGCACGGTGCGGGTCAGCGCCGGGATCATGGAGCTGTATGAGTCCGCAAAGACCCAGAATTTCATTCCGGTGACGGATGACTCCGGGGTCTTCATTGGGATCGTCACGAGAAAGGACATCCTGCAGGCACTGATTGATGATCTGCAGGGACGGGATGCGTCGGGATATGTGCGGCACATGGGCCGGGAACGGGCAAAGGTCGTTGTCTGAGCGATCTCTCCGTGAGGCAGTACATTGTTTGGAAACAGGTAGAGGAGAGCTTCCCGCGTGGGAAACTCTCCTCTTTATTTTGTTCCCTTCTTTTGTTTGCGGTGCTTCGCGCTTTGGCCTTTGCTCTTTTCAGTCCTTTCCGGAGTGATAACCGCTGCCGGTGGACTCGCGCACGACGAGCTTTGCGGGCATCAGCAGGTTGTCGGGCTTCCGCTTTCCATCGATCATGTCGAAGAGAAACTGGATCGTCGCCTCGGAAATCTCGACCTGGGGCTGCTCGATGGTGGTCAGCCGCGGCACGCAGTACTTTCCCTCATCAATGCCATCGTATCCCACCACGGAGACATCCTCCGGGATCTTCTTTCCGCTGTCGATGATCGCGCGGATCGCGCCGATGGCGATAACATCGGAGATGCAGAAGATCGCGGTGAGATCCGGGTTGTCCCGCATGAGCTCCTTGGCGCCGAGGTAGCCGTTCTGCCTCGTGTAGCGCTCTCCGTCCTTCGTTCGGATCTCGTAAACGAGTTTCGGATCGTAGGGGATTCCCCTCTCCTCCAGGGCCTTCTTGTAGCCAAGGTACCGGAGCTGGCCGACGCTTGGCTTGTCGAGGCCCTCGGTGACGATGCCGATGCGGCGGTGTCCCTGCTCCACGAGGTAGCTGATGGCCTTTTTCGATTCCACCAGGTCATCGACGGCGACGTTGGCATAGCGCACACTGTCCCGCACAAGGGGCCTGCCCGCCAGCTCAAACTCGTCCTCGTTTCCGACCGTGCAGAAAATGTACGGCACGCTGATCTGCTGGAGGCTCTCCGGGTCGTGGGTAAAGTTGCCGCCGAGGAATACGATGCCTTTTAGTTTGCGCTCCTTGACAAGGGCCTGCGCCACCACGACCTCATCCTGGTCATCGTCCACATGTCGCAGGATCGCTGCATAGTTTCTCTTCTGCGTGAACTGCTCCATGACCCGGACCATGCCCAGGAAGAAGGGGTTCGAGATGCCCTTGACGAGAAAGGCGATGGAGTCGGACTCGCTGCGCTTTAAGTACCGCGCCGAGTCGTTGGGCACAAAGCCGTACTCGTCGATGACAGCCATGATCTTCTTTTTCGTCTCCGGGTTGATGTCCGGGTGATTGTTGATCGCACGGGACACCGTGCTCACCCCGACGCCGCAGATCCTTGCAATGTCCTTGATTGTCGTGTTTGCCATTCTAACATCTGCCCCTGCAAAAAGGAGAGCAGCGGTTTCTCCCGCCGCTCTCCTGTTCTTCCCTTCTGTCTTACTTCTTCCGCCCATAGGTCTTTGCGAGCAGGCACATCTTCCCGGCAAGGTCCTCCGTGCAGACGCCATCCTTCATGCGCCAGACCCAGTTGCCGCCGAGGGTAGACGGCGTGTTGATTCTCGCCTCGTCTCCCAGGTTCAGGTAGTCCTGCATCGGGATGATCGCTGTGTCCGCAACGCTCATGAAGGCGCAGCGGATGAACTTCCAGGCGATGTCCTTCGTGCTGTGGATGTCCAGGTACCGCCTTGCAAATGCCCTGTCGCGTCGGTTTACATGCTCATACCAGCCCCGCATGGTCTCGTTGTCGTGGGTTCCCGTGTAGACCACGCTGTTGTTCCTGTAGTTGTGCGGCAGATAGTCCGACTCCTCTCTCGAGTCAAAGGCAAACTGCAGCACCTTCATGCCGGGATACCCGGAGTCCTTCACGAGCTTGATGACAGAGGGCGTCATGAACCCGAGATCCTCGGCGATGATCTCCTTCTTTCCGAGCTTCTTCCTGACCGTCTGGAACAGATCGATGCCGGGCCCCGGCATCCATTTGCCTCTCTCGGCGGTCGGATCGCCGTAGGGGATCGCCCAGTACTCATCGAAGCCGCGGAAGTGGTCGATGCGGACAACGTCATAGAGGTTGAAGCAGGCGCTGAGGCGCTTTAACCACCATGCATACCCGGTCTTTTTGTGATAATCCCACCGGTAGATGGGATTGCCCCAGAGCTGACCTGTCGCGGAGAATCCGTCCGGCGGGCACCCTGCAACGACGGTGGGATAGCCCTTCTCGTCGAACTCAAAGAGCTCCGGGTGGCTCCAGGTGTCTGCGGAGTCAAACGCGACGTAGATCGGGATGTCGCCGACGATGCGGATGCCTCTGCTGTTGGCATAGGATTTCAGCTTTTTCCACTGATCAAAGAAGACAAACTGCTGGAACTGGACCTCGCGGATCTCATCGGCAAGTTCCGCCGTATAGCGGGCCATTGCCGAGGGCTGTCTCGTGCGGATGTCATCATCCCACTCGATGTAGCTCTTTCCGCCCTGCTTTGTCTTCACGGCGCTGTAGAGCGCATAGTCCGGAAGCCAGTCTTCATTCTCCTCGATGAAGTCCGCAAAGGCCTTCCTCTTCGCATCATAGGCAGGGCCCTGGTACTTCTCCGCAGGGCGCAGCGCATAGGGGCTGTTCTCATAGGCCTTCCGCAGCACCGGATAGAAGTGGAAGTAGAGCTTTTCGTAGTCGATCTTCTCCGGATCCGTGCCGAAGTCGGCGCCCTTCACGTCCTCTTCTGTCAGGTATCCTGCCTTGACCAGTTCCTCCAGGTCGATGAAGTAGGGGTTTCCTGCGAAGGTGGAAAACGACTGGTACGGAGAGTCACCATACCCTGTCTGGCCGATCGGTAGGATCTGCCACAGGGACTGTCCGGCCTTCTCCAGAAAATCCACAAATGCATACGCCTCCCGGGAAAAGCATCCGATTCCCTGTCGGGAGGGAAGGGATGCAATGGGAAGCAGTACACCGCATGTTCTTGACATGACTGTTTCTCCTTTGTCTTGTTCTGTAACCTTACAAAGTTACCGGAAATATTGCAAGCGTTTCCGGGAACGTTTTCAACATTCAGGGAAAAAATGCGGGATCCGGATCCGGGATCCGCATCCCGCAAGGTCTGTCAGCCCTTGACAGCGCCGGCCATGACGCCCTCAATGATGTACTTCTGGCAGATGATGTAGAAGATGACGATCGGGACGATGGCGAGCACGAGGACTGCCATCATGGCGCCCCAGTCGACCTGGCCGTGGCTCTGCTTGAGGTACTGGACCGCGATCGGGATGGTCTTGTACTTATTGACATTCAGGACCAGAGCGGGGAGCAGGTAGTCATTCCAGATCCACATCGCATCGAGGATCGCGACGGTGATCAGGGTGGGCTTCATGATCGGGACAATGACTTTGAAGTAGGTCTGCACCGGGGTGCAGCCGTCGATCATGGCGGCCTCCTCAATCTCAAGCGGGATGCTCTTGACAAAGCCCGTGAACATGAACACCGCAAGTCCCGCGCCAAAGCCAAGGTACACGATGCAGATGCCGACAGGATTCGAGAGGTTCAGCATGTTTGCGAGCTTGCTCAGCGTGAACATGACCATCTGGAAGGGGACGATCATCGAAAACATGCACAGCACATAGATCAGGTTGGAGCCGAAGTCCTTCACCCGGACGATGAACCATGCGGTCATCGAGCAGCACAGGATGATCAGGGCAACCGAGACCACCGTGATGAACAGGGAGTAGCCGAACGTATGGAAGAAGTCGGTCTTCTTGATCGCATTGACGTAGTTGGTCCAGCCGACGAAGGTCTTGGAGATGCCGGCCTCCCACTTGGCAAAGCCCTCGGAGATCGGGGTCTTCGAGAGTCCGAAGGGGTTCTTGAAGATGTATGCCTTTCTCTTGAAGGAGTTCAGGAGGACGACAATCAGCGGATAGATCCAGAGGATCGAGAGGATTGCCATGACAACGGAGAGGACGCCGCCATGCTTTGCCCGGCGGACGGTCGAGACCTGTGCCTCTGCTTTTGTAACTTTCTTTGCTGCCATTACTGTTCTACCTCCCCGCTTCTCGACGCCTTATTCTGAATAAGGGAAATGACTGCCACAAGGATAAAGAAGATGACTGCCTTTGCCTGGCCGACGCCCTGCCAGCCGGTCTTGCCGTACATCGTGTTGTAGATGTTCAGGGCAAGGAGTTCGGACTGCTTGCCGGGGTTGCCGCCGGTCAGCGCGAGGTTCTGATCGAAGAGCTTGAAGCCGTTGGTCAGCGTCAGGAACGTGCAGACGGTGATGGTCGGGCGAAGGGATGGCAGGATGATGTTGGTTAAGAGCTGTCTGTTGTTTGCGCCGTCGATCTTTGCCGCCTCAATGAGGTCTGCAGAGACGTTCTGGATGCCGGCCACGTAGATGATCATCATGTATCCGATCTGCTGCCAGCAGACGACAGCGACGAGCCCCCAAAAGGCGGACCACTGGGTGGAGACGATCGTCATCGAGTGCTTTGCCAGCACGCTGTTGAAGATCATCAGCCAGATGTACGAGAGGACGATGCCGCCGATCAGGTTCGGGAGGAAGAAGCAGGTGCGGAAGAAGTTCGTTCCGCGGATGCCCTTTGTGAGCGCCATGGCGATCGCGAAGGCAGCAATATTGATGATAGCCATGGTCACCACCGTAAACAGCGTGGTGTACCAGAGCGAGTGCAGGAACGTGGTATCGAGCTTTCCTGCGACGTAGAAGATCTTGGTGTAGTTCTGGACGCCGACCCATTTCCAGTCTGTGACGGTCGTGAATTTACAGAACGAGAGGAACACGCCGTAGCAGAACGGAATGATAAAGCCGATCGCAAAGGCTGCCATCGTGGGCAGTACGAAGAGCGGCCAGTATTTTCGGATGGACTTTTGCATGAGACTCCTCCTGAATCCAAATCAGAAAACGGATGAGTGAGAATAACTCACTCACCCGTGGGAAAATCAGACGATTTTCAGTTGCTCTGTTTTACGTTACTGGGCAGCCTCTTCCTTGAGCTTCCACTGTGTTGCCCAGCCATCAACGAATGCGGTCTTGACGGCATCCCAGTCGCCGGAGCCATCGGTGTAGGCAGTGAGGGCGGAGACAACGTCTGCTCTCCAGTCGTCGACGTTCGGCGTTGCGTTGAAGCTCCATGCGACAGAGGTCTTGCCGTCTGCCATCATGTCGTTTGCATCCTGGAAGAACGGGTTGCTGGATGCGTAGTCGCCGGTGAAGGTGTCAAACGGAGCGGTCAGACCCATCGTGTTGGTGATGGCATCGCGGCCCTCATCCGAGGTGATGACCCAGTCGAGGAATGCCAGAGTGGACTGGATGTCCTCATCGGAAGCCTGGCTGTTGACAGCCCAGTGGTTCTCAGTACCAACGCAGAGGCCCTCGTTCGCATCGTCGACGCCGAAGTAGATGGGCATCATGCCAAGGTCATCTGCCGTGACCTCATAGCCGTTGTCCGGATTGGTGAGGGCGGCATACTCCCAGTCGCCGTTCTGATAGAAGACGGCCTCGCCCAGACCGAACTCCTCTTCTGCGTTGTAGGAGCCGGATGCCAGGGTCTTGGGATCTGCTGCGGAATCTGCAACGTACATATCCCAGACGTTCTTGTAGTTGTCGAGGTAGGTTCCCTTGATGGTAGCCTCGCCGGCAGTGGTATCGACGCCGTCATCCTTGAACTCATAGTACAGAGGAAGGGTTGCAAGGTGTCCGGAGAATCTCCAGGAGGAGCCGTCATCCAGACCTGCGGAAGCAAAGGCCTCGGTGAGGTCGGTGCCGAACTGATCGTTGATCTCGTCCACTCTCTTGTTGATGTCGTCAGCGACAGCCTTCAGGGTGTCGAAGCTGTTGATCTCATCGATGGAGGAGACAACGGCGTTGTCCATCGAGCAGTAGTCCTCGAGGATGGTCTTGTTGTAGATGATGCCGAAGCACTCATAGCAGTTTGCAACGGCGGCAACCTTGCCGTTGTACTCGACTGCCAGGGACTTGTCGGTCAGATGATTGTAGAGGGAAGAATCCTTCAGATCGTAGGTGTAGTCATCCCAGGTCTGGGCATCGGTTGCAGAGCCGATGTTGAAGATGGTCGGTGCATCATCGCCCTTTGCCATCTCGGACTGGAGGGTCGTGTTGTACTGTCCGTCTGCTGCGGTCAGGACATTGACCTCGATGCCGGTCTGATCCGTGTAGGTCTGTGCCAGATCCTGCCAGGCCTCATCGGTCTCAGGCTTGAAGTTTAACAGATAGACCTTGCCGGTGCCGGGATCCGTGGAATCGGACGCTGCAGCTGCCTCGGTGGTATCGGTCGCTGCAGCCTCGGTTGCAGCGGTGTCTGCTGCTTCTGTTGCGGCGGTCGTTGCTGCCTCGGTTGCTGCAGTGGATGCTGCGGTGTCGCTCGAAGAGCTGCTTCCGCAGCCTGCGAGCATCGCTGCTGCCATGGCTGCTGTCAGGACGATGGTAACGGTTTTCTTTTTCATGTTCCTCTCCTTTTCTTTTGCGGGATTCCAACCCCTTGCAAATTTATGCGCTATCGGAACAGTTCTCGGTATCGGTATCGGTACCGTTTCCGGAACTGTTTTCAATATAGCACCGTCGACAAAAACAGGCAACCAGTTTTTCGGCTTTTTTCGGCGATTTGTCGCTTTAGCCAAAATTATGCCATTCCATTTGTGACTATTTACGAAACGTTTTCGAAATGACTGCTCGAGTCCCGATTTTGTCCTGTCCTTCCTGTGCAGAATCGCCAAAAGTGGTAAAAGACACCGCCCGGGATTTCTTCCAGACGGTGTCTTTTACTCGGTAGATTTAATTTTTTCCCCTTCAGTATCTCCACCTTGCGGCATTGAGTCTTCGGAGCTGGTCCACGAATTCTGTGTTCGTCCTTGTCCTGGCAAAGAGGTCCAGGACCGTGTCCGTCGCCTCCTCCGGGCGCTGGCCGATGAACATCCGGTGGACGATGGCCGCCGCCTCCTGCTCTTCCTTCGTAAGGAGCAGATCATCGCGTCTTGTTCCGGACTTGGCGAGGTCGACAGCGGGGAAGATCCTCCGCTCGGAGAGCTTGCGGTTCAGGATCAGCTCCATGTTGCCGGTGCCCTTGAACTCCTCGTAGACGACGTCGTCCATCTTGGAGCCGGTGTCAATGAGAGCGGTTGCAAGGATCGTGAGGGAGCCGCCCTCGCGCATGTTTCTCGCGGCGCCGAAGAAGCGCTTCGGCATGTGGAGCGCCGCAGGGTCAAGGCCGCCGGAGAGGGTTCTTCCGCTGGACTCCTCGGTGATGTTGTAGGCCCTGGTGAGTCTCGTGATGGAGTCGATGAGGATCATCACGTCGCGCTTTTGCTCGACGAGGCGCTTTGCCCGCTCAATCACCATCTCGGAGACGCGCTTGTGGTGCTCCGGGAGCTCGTCGAAGGTGGAGTAGATGACCTCGACGTTGGGGCCCTGGATGGCTTCCTTGATGTCGGTGACCTCCTCCGGCCGCTCATCGATGAGCAGGATGATGAGGTGGATCTCCGGGCTGTTGACAAGGACCGAGGAGGCAACCTGCTTTAAGAGCGTCGTCTTTCCTGCCTTCGGCGGGGAGACGATCATGCCTCTCTGGCCCTTGCCGACAGGGCACATGAGATCCATGACCCGCATGGCGAGGGATCCGCCGGGGCGCTCGAGGCGAATCTTCTGATTCGGGAAGATCGGTGTCAGGTCCTCGAAGTTGACCCTCGGATGGCTGTCATCCGGCACCTCCCCGTTGACGGACTTTACGTATAAAAGCGCTGAGAACTTCTCACTCGCGGACCGGGTTCGCGTGTTGCCGGTCACGATGTCGCCGGTCTTGAGCCGGAACTTTCGAATCTGGCTGGGGGCGACATAGACGTCCGCATCGCCGGGCATGTAGTTGTCGGAGCGGATAAAGCCAAAGCCGTCATTCATGACCTCGAGGATGCCGGTCACGGTGATCCCGGAGTCGAGCTCCATGTTGATGTCGCTCTTTCTCTGGGACGCATCACTCCTTACAGGGCGCCTTGTGCGCTCCTCCTGGGGATACCCCTGGCTTTCACTCCTCTCATACCGGTCCTGGCGCTCGTAGCGCGGCTCCTCGTCGGCATAGCGCGGCGCAGACTGCTCGTACCCGCCCTCATCATAGCCGCGGTATGGATTCCTCTGATCGGACATGCGCGGGGGCTCCGGCCTCGGGGCAGGCCGGAAATTCTGGGGAAGGGGCTTTGGCTCTTCCGGCTGCGGCGCAGGCTGCTGGTAGGGCCTTCTCTGGCTGCCCGCATCCTCACCTGCCCGGTAAATCACAGGCTTTTTCTTTGTCACGGTGCGCCGGTAGACACCCTCCCTGGGGGTTCCTGCGGGGGCACCCTCTCTTGCGGGCGTGCTGTTATCTCTTCTCGGCGCTGCTGTTCTCTGGGAAGGGGCAGCCTCCTCTGCGGGTGCGGATACTTTGGAAGATACGGCTTCTTTAGAAACCGCTTCTTTCTTTGTCTCCGGCTCCTTCTTTGCCCCCTTCTGGTCCTCCTCGAGCATCAGGTTCACAAGGTCCGCCTTTTTCATGCGGGAGGGCACCTTGATGTTCCGCTTCTTTGCGATGTCGCGAAGGTCGCCGACGCTCAGTGATTCATACTGCTCTTTTGTCATAGTTGTCATGCTTTGATTCTTCGTACAGACCTGCTTTTCGCGCCGGTCTGTCTCCTTTCTCCCTCTGTTCGTTTCGATGTGCCGTGATTTGGAATGTGTGCAAAAAGAATCCGCACCGGAGGGCTCCGGCGGGATGCGGTGTCAGATCAGTTTTTCTGGGTTTTACTCGTAGTTGGGGTAATCAGTGGATTTGCAGTTCCCCTTTGTTTCGGGGCGCTTTAGATGCGCCAAAAGAGCGGGACAGGAACTGCCTTTACTGGAATCTGTCTTGTTTTTCCTGCATTATAAGACAGGTATGCAGAAAAACGCAATCCCACAAAGGCGGGATTTCTCCGCTTTTGTGGGATTTTTGTGCTTTCTGTGCTGTTTTTCAGAACAGGTGCCCGATGACGGTCTGATAGAGGGACTCGTTCTCCGTGCGCCACTTTTTCAGGACGGCCCTCGCCACCTTTTCGGTGGGGACATTCAGGTTCAGCTCAAACAGGATCTGTCTGTTCTCCCGGATGCACATGTGAACCGTGTACCCGCCGAAGGAGGCCTTGTAGTACTCCCCCGTAACGCTCTGGTCCGTCGTCAGGCTGTAGCCGTTTTTGACAAGATAGTCATCCGCCTGCTTCTTGATGCTGTCGGAGATCTGGTTCCGGAAGAAGAACAGCGTCTCGTTTCCCTCCTCGGTGATGGAAAGAAAGAGCGCGCCGTCCGCCTCCTCCCTTGCAGTGACATAGCCGTTTGCCTTCAGCTCCTCGTAGGTTGCCGCCAGGGTCTCGAAGTTGACATAGCCGTTCTCGAGCATGAAGTTCGAGAGAAGGACCATTGGCAGCTCCTTCGGAGCGCGGTGCAGAAGGTACAGGATGATCAGTTGATAGATTGCAATCGTCGATTCCATCGGAAGCTCCCTCCCCTCCGTTCTTCCCTACTGCTGCGTTCTGCTGTCCCCATCCCGCTCCTTCAGCTGCTCCTTCTCGGTGTACTTTGCCTGTCCGGTCAGGTGGGACATGTGCGCCCGGATCATCTTCTCGTACCCGTTCTCCGAGGGCTGATAGAGCGAAATGTCCCGGATCGCATCCGGCAGGTACTGCTGTCCGGCGTAGTGCTCCCGGTAGTCGTGCGCATACTCGTAGCCGATGCCGTGGCCAAGATCCTTTGCGTGGCTGTAGTGGGCATCCTGGAGATAGGGCGGGATCGGAAGGTCTCCGGAGCGGTCGACCTCCTTCTCTGCCGCAAAGACGGACTCCGCCGCGGTGTTGGACTTTGGCGCCGTCGCGACGTACTCCGCCGCCTGGGAGAGGATGATCTGGGACTCCGGCCAGCCGATGCGCTCGGCGGCAAGGGATGCCGCCACCGCAACCTGCAGGGCCTGGGGATCCGCATTGCCCACGTCCTCACAGGCGCAGATCATGATCCGCCTTGCGATGAACACCGGGTCCTCTCCCGCCCGGATCATGCGGGCAAGGTAGTAGACGGCGGCATCCGGATCGGAGCCGCGCATGCTCTTGATAAAGGCGGAGATCGTGTCGTAGTGGCCGTCCCCGGACTTGTCGTAGTGGGAGACCCGCTTCTGGATGCACTCCCTTGCCACATCCATTGTGATGTGGATCTTTCCGTCCGCAGACCGCTCTGTCGTGAGGACTGCCATCTCGATGGCGTTCAGCGCATGTCTTGCATCTCCCCCCGCCATGTCGGCAAGGAAGGAGAGGGCATCGTCATCGATCACAGCGTGATAGGCGCCAAGGCCCCGATCCGTGTCATGGATGGCCCGCCTGAGAAGCACCTCGATGTCCTCCCGCTCCAGGGGCTTAAGTTCAAAGATCATGGACCTTGATAGCAGCGCCTGGTTGACCTCAAAGTAGGGGTTCTCGGTTGTCGCCCCGATCAGCGTGATCGTCCCGTCCTCCACAAAGGGGAGCAGGTAGTCCTGCTGGCCCTTGTTGAAGCGGTGGATCTCGTCGATAAAGAGGATCGTGCGCTTTCCGTAGCCGCCAAGTCTCTGCTTCGCGGCATTCACCACATCCTCCATGTCCTTCTTGCCGGCGCTCGTCGCGTTGATCTGGCAGAACTCGGCACTCGTCGTGTTGGCGATCACCCTGGCGAGCGTCGTCTTGCCGGTGCCCGGCGGGCCGTAGAAGATGACGGAGGAGAGCCGGTCCGCCTGGATCATGCGATAGAGCATCTTTCCCTTCCCGACAAGGTGCTGCTGTCCCACGACCTCATCCAGGGTCCTGGGGCGCAGCCTTGACGCGAGCGGTGCCTCCGCATCCTTTTTCTGCTCTGCCATGTACTCAAATAGATCCATGTTTTCTCATTCCCTGTTTACGGGGTCTGGAGCTTCCAGATGTCCCGCTCGTATTCGGATACAGCCCTGTCAGAGGAGAAGTATCCGCTCTTTGCGATGTTGACAAGGCTCATCCGGTTCCACTTCATCCGGTCCTCGTAGTCCGCAAAGCACCGGTCCTTGACCCGGATGTAGTCCTCAAGGTCAATGAGCGTCATGAAGGTGTCCTCTGTAAGGAGGGCATCGCGAAGGCGCTCTAAGTTCTCCCGGTGTCCGACCTCAAGGCACTGGGGACCTGTGATGAAGTCCACGGCCTCTTTTACGACAGGGCTCTTCTCATAGATCTTCCTGGGATCGTAGTCGTGCTTTGCCTGATGGCGCAGCACCTCGTCCTTGCCGATGCCGAAGATGTAGCAGTTCCCGTCCCCGACGAGGTTCCGAATCTCCACGTTGGCGCCGTCTGCGGTGCCAAGGGTCACGGCGCCGTTTAACATGAACTTCATGTTGGAGGTGCCGGAGGCCTCCTTGGTCGCAAGACTGATCTGCTCCGAGACGTCGCAGGCCGGGATCAGCTTCTCTGCGTAGGACACGTTGTAGTTGGAGACAAACACCATGTGCAGCACGCTGTTCACGTCCGGGTCGTTGTTGATGATGTCGGCGAGGACGAGCAGCAGGTGGATGACGTCCTTGGCAAGGACATAGGCCGGTGCCGCCTTGCCGCCGAAGATGAAGTTGAGCGGGCGCTTCGGCCGCTTCCCGCTCCTGACCTCCAGGTACTTGTGGATGATGTAGAGCGCATTCATCTGCTGGCGCTTGTACTCGTGCAGGCGCTTGATCTGGATGTCAAAGATCCCGTAGGGGTCGAGGGCCACATCCTCTGCGCCCTCGATGTACTCCGCAAGGGCCATCTTGTTGCGCATGCGGATCTCATCCAGGGTCTGGAGCGTCTCCGGGTCGTCCTGGAAGGCGAGGAGGCCCTCGAGCTTTTCTGCATCCCGCTTGTAGGCGTCATTGATCTTCGCGCTGATGAAGTCCGCGAGCTCATGGTTGCAGGAGAGGAGCCACCTGCGGAAGGTGATGCCGTTGGTCTTGTTCGAAAACTTGTACGGATAGACCTCGTAGAACCTGTGCAGCTCTTCCTCCTCGAGGATCTGGGTGTGGATCTCCGCAACGCCGTTGACGGAAAAGCCGTAGTGGATCGCAAGGTAGGCCATGTGGATCACGTCGTTCCCGTCGATGATCCAGAGCGCCTTATCGGAGAACTTCTCCTTTACTCTTCTATCGAGCTCCCGAAGGATCGGGACGAGCTGCGGCACCACCTTCTCCATCGCGGACATCGGCCAGGTCTCGAGGGCCTCCGCAAGGATCGTGTGGTTCGTGTAGGCGCAGGTTCTCTCGACGACGCGGATCGCCTCATCGAGCGGCATTGCCTTTGTCGTCGTCAGGATCCGGACAAGCTCCGGGATGATGAGGGCAGGGTGCGTGTCGTTGATCTGGATCACCGCGTGCTGGTCCAGATGGCGAAGGTCGTACTGCCTTGACTTCATCTCGTGCAGGATCCACTGGGCCGCGTTGGAGACGAGGAAGTACTGCTGGTAGAGGCGAAGGAGCTTTCCATTCTCATCGGAGTCATCGGGGTAGAGAAAGAGCGTTAAGTTCTTCTCGATTGCGGTCTTGTCAAAGGTGATGCCCTCCCGCACAAGATCCTCGTCCACGCTCTTCACGTCGAAGAGCCGCAGACGGTTGACACCGGAGTCATAGCCCACGACGTCCACGTCGTACATGCGGCTTGTGACCTTGCGGTCTCCAAAGTACACGTCAAAGGAGACATCGCTCTGGGTCTCCCAGGAGTCCGGCTCGATCCAGGGGTCCTTCTCCTCCTTCTGCAGGTGGTCTTCCAGGACCTGTTTGAAGATCCCGTAGTGGTAGTTGAGACCGATCCCCTCCCCGGCAAGGCCGAGGGTTGCGATGGAGTCGAGGTAGCAGGCGGCAAGACGGCCCAGTCCCCCGTTTCCTAGGGAGGGCTCCGGCTCCACCTCCTCGATCCTCGAGAGGTCCTTCCCGTACTTCTCGAGCAGGGCCTTCATCCTGTCGTAGATGCGCAGGTTGATCAGGTTGTTGGAGAGGAGCTTACCGATCAGGAACTCCGAGGAGAGGTAGTAGATGGACTTCTCTCCCGTGTTGTGCTCTGTGACGGCCAGCAGGCGCTTGCAGTAATCCAGGATGACGTAGTAGAGCTCCCAGTCGGAGCACTCTCCGAAGGCGTGTCCAAAGCGCGCCATCGCAATCTCCTGGACCTGGCGCTCCATGTTCATGTTCAGAACGTCCCGCTGCATGTTCGTTGACTGAATTCTCATTTAGTTCCTGTCCTTCCCGTGCGTTCTTCTCTCCGGCTTCCAAAAAAGCCATGCATGCCTCCCCTCTCGGAAAGGCAGGCATGGCCCAACTTCTATTTCCTTCTGTCTGATCCTGTCATCAGAACTCGAAGAGCTCCTTCATGACCAGGTGTCTCGGGGTGCCGTTGACCCAGATCGGATAGAGCTCGCCCTCGATGAGCGGTCTTGCGTACTTCACGTACTCCTCGGTGACATCGTCGCCCGCAGCGTTGATCATGTTGTCAGGAACGTTCTTGACGCCGTTTGCGATCTGATGGATGTCAAAGCGGGAGAACTCGATGCGGTAGGGCTCCTTCTCGGAGTTCACTCTCTTGAAGATGACCATCTCACCGGTCTCGCCGTCGGCTGCAGCCTCTGCAGCCATCTTGCCGGCTGTGAATGCCTCGTTGATATCGGTCAGGGATGCCACATGGGTAGCGGCTCTCTGCATCGTGGAGAACTCGATGGCTCTGGTCTTGCAGCCGGTGCGCTCGCCGATGAGCTTGCACAGGGCACTTGCGGTGCCGGAGAGCTGCTTGTGGCCAAATGCATCGACCTTGTCGGAGGCATCGCCGAGCTCGCAGGCATATCTGCCGTCAGCCAGCTTCAGGCCCTCGGAAACTGCGATCACGACGGATCTCTTGGTCTTTGCCAGATGATCAACCTTGTCCAGGAACTTGTCGACATCGAAGACGCGCTCCGGCAGATAGATCGCATCGACACCGGTGCAGTCATCTCCCTTTGCAAGGGCAGCTGCAGCGGTGAGCCAGCCGGCATCGCGGCCCATGATCTCGGTCACGCAGATGGTAGGCTTCTCGGCGCCGAAGGACTCGTTGTCGCGGATGATCTCCTTCAGGGTCGTTGCAATGTACTTT
>Ga0256404_1006286_pt1 | contig 19858 bp, 18 predicted proteins | sample RumenRJG_01DNA_FD_185990 | JGI IMG/M metagenome (GOLD analysis project Ga0256404, IMG submission 185990) | Bovine rumen microbial communities from Lethbridge, Alberta, Canada - RJG_01 | ecosystem: Host-associated > Mammals > Digestive system > Stomach > Rumen | place: Canada: Alberta | collected...
GTGAGATTCCTGATGGAAGCGGTGTAAGCTCAAGCGCAGCTGTTGAATCACTTTTCGGATTCGTAATTAGTCATCTTTACAACAATGATAAGATTGATGATTTAACAATCGCTAAGGTTGGAAAATACAGTGAAAATACTTATTTTGGCAAGCCAAGCGGACTTCTTGATCAAATTGGAACATCATTTGGAGACTTCAATTTCTTAGATTTTGAGAATATCGATGAACCTAAAATTGAGACATTAGATTTTAACCTACCTGTTGATATTTTCTTAATAAAATCAAGCGGAAATCACGCAAACTTAACTCCTTTATATGCAGCTATTCCTTCATCAATGTATGACGTAGCTCATGAATTCAACGTTAATTTCTTAAGAGAAGTTAAAGTGGAAGATCCAATAGCTGAAATTGAAAAATTAAATATTGACGAAGCTAAAAAGAGAAAAGCAATACACTTCTTTAATGAGAACAAAGTAGTTTTAAAAGGAAAGAAAGCTATTGAAGAAAATGATTTAGAAGGTTTCTTTGAAGCGGTTAGAGAAAGCCAAGAAAGCAGCAAAAATAACCTTGAGAATACATATGTAAAAGAAGAATATAAAGGTTCGCCTCAATATATATTAGATAAGATTGCTCCTGTTTTAGGAAATAATGGAGCCGCAAGAATTCATGGTGGTGGATTTAAGGGAACGGTTATTGTATTTGTTAAGAAAGATTATTCCGATACATTTGCGGAATATCTTGATGCACACCTTAAAAGATATCCTCACTATAAAGTGAACTTCTCTAAAAAAGAAGCTAACATAATTGATTTTTAAAAAAAATAGCACTTCATGATGAAGTGCTATATTTTATTTCTTTTTATCAATTCTATCCCGTTCAGTGATTTGAGCTTTAGAAGGAACAATTATTTCAGGAAGATTTCTCCCAAATTCTTTATAATCAAGTCCATATCCGACAATGAATTTATTTTCATTGAGTGTTGCACCAACTAAATCAGCTTCAAGTTCAACTTTTCTAAGTGGTTTTTTGTCAATTAAACAGATTATTCTAATTGAGCGTGGTTGATAATTTATTTGGAAGTATTGTTTTAGATAATGGAGTGTAGAGCCTGTATCAATAATATCTTCAACTATAATGATATCTTTACCTTTGATGTTCTCTGAAATATCTTTCTTTAAGTGAATGACACCAGTTGATTGAGTCCCGCTATAAGATGATACTTGGATGAAATCTATCTTAAGATTGAAATTTAATTTTTTAATTAAGTCCATCATAAAAGGAGCTGATCCTTTTAAGACTCCGATGAATACTGGAGCTTCTTTGCTGTCTTTGAAAATTTTATTTAATTCAAAGGCAATATCTCCTACCATGTTGTCAATGTCTTGTTTACTGAATATAACTTCTTTAGCCATTTTTCTTCTCCGATATGCGTATCATAAATATTTAAAGTTGATAGTTCAAGCGAAAGAGGAAAAAATGAAATAGATTTAATAATAATTTAATATATAAAGAAAAAACGAATGTTTTGTTTTTGTCACTTTACATTTCCGGAATTATAAAATTTTGAGATAAATATTTCAAAAACCCTGCAAAAACGCAATATTTTTAGTATTTGCTTTTATAAATACAGACTATTTGATAAAATATTTAAGCATTAAGCAAAGTTATTTTGAGGTAGTTAAATGGATATTATTAAAAGACTTGACCAAGAATTGGATTTAGGTGAAAAGCGAATTATTGCTGCTATCGGACTTATTGATGAAGGCAACACAATTCCTTTCATCGCTCGTTATAGAAAAGAAGTTACTGGAAATCTTACAGACGAAGATTTAAGAAAATTATTTGATAGACTCACTTATTTAAGAGGCTTAGACGAAAGAATTAACACAGTCTTAAAATCGATTGAAGAGCAAGGAAAACTTACTGATGAATTAAAAACTCAAATTGAAAATGTCAGAACATTAAGTGAACTTGAAGATCTTTATAGACCATATAAACCTAAGAAAAAGACTAGAGGTTCAATTGCTAAAGAAAGAGGTCTTGAGCCACTTGCAAAATATATTTTAGATGAAGACACTTCAGTAGATGTTAAAGAAGAAGCTATTAAATTTGTTAACGAAGAAAAAGGCGTTAAAACACCAGAAGACGCTTTACAAGGAGCCTACGATATTGTTGCTGAAGTAATTAGCGATGATCCTGAAGTTAGAAAAGATTTGAAGTTCTTAATCGGAAAAGAAGGCATGATTCATTCGGTTGAAGTTAAAGCTGATGAAAAAAATACCTACGAGATGTATAAGGATTATAAAGAAAGCGTCTCATCTATTCCTCCACACAGAATCTTAGCTGTTAATAGAGGCGAAAACGAAAAATGTTTAAAAGTTACTGTCGATTATGATGAAGATAAAGCAAAACTTCAAATTGCTAAAAGATACAACAAAAAACGCGTTTATAACGAAATTTATGTCGATATAGTTGATGACGCATTTAAAAGACTCATCAAACCTAGTGTTGAAAATGAAATTAGAAATGATTTATTCGACAAAGCAAGTGAGCAATCCTTTGAAGTATTTAAGAAAAACCTCAAGAGCTTATTAATGTATCCACCTCTAAAAGACAAAAACATTTTAGGTTTCGACCCAGGTTTTAGAACTGGTTGTAAATATGCCTTGATTAATAAACTTGGTGTTCCAAATATGAGCTGCATTGGTGTAAGTTACATCACAGCTGCTTCTCAACAACAAATCGAAAACGAGAAAATTAAATTAGTTCAATTATTCAAGAAATACCCAATTGATTATATTGCTTTAGGTAACGGCACAGCTTCTAGAGAAAGTGAAGCAGTACTTAGCGATATCATTAAAACTTACAACTTACCAATTAAGATTTATATTGTTAATGAAAGCGGAGCATCTGTTTATTCTGCTTCAAAACTTGGTGAAGAAGAATTCCCAGATTTACCTGTTGAAAAACGTAGTGCAATATCCTTAGCAAGAAGATTAATGGATCCACTTAGTGAACTTGTTAAGATTGATCCAAAAGCTATTGGTGTTGGACAATATCAACATGATTTAGATCAAAAACGACTTGGTGAAATATTAAGTGGCGTTGTTGAAGACTGCGTAAACTCAGTTGGAGTCAATGTAAATACTGCAAGTGTTTCATTACTTAAATATGTTTCAGGTGTTAATAAATCAATTGCTGAATCAATTTATAAATATAGACAAGAAAATGGTGCTTTTAAATCAAGAAGCGAATTCTTAAAAGTTCCAAAACTTGGTGAAAAAGCTTTTGTTCAATGTGCTGGCTTCCTTAGAATTGTTGATGGAAAAGAAGAACTTGATAACACAGGCGTCCACCCAGAAAGTTATCGCTACGCAAAAGAAATCATTAGAGAAACAGGCATAGACTTAAAGAATGATTCTGAAGCAATACTTGAAATGAAGCTAGATAAATTCGATAAGAAAAAATACATGTTTAGAGATGAGGTCGGTGACTTAACACTTGAAGACATCATTAAAGAACTTAAGAAGCCAGGAAGAGATATCCGTGACGATGTTAAAATTGTCGAATTAGACAATAACGTTAAGACAATCGAAGACTTAAAAGTTGGTATGATTCTTAATGGTACAGTAAGAAACATTGCAGATTTCGGAGTTTTTGTTGATATTAATGTCCACCAAGATGGTCTTGTTCATATTTCAGAAATTGCTGATAAGTACATTAAACATCCTAGTGAAGTTCTCTCAATTAATGATTTAGTCAAAGTAAAAGTCATTAGTGTTGACGTAACTAAAAAGAGAATTGGCTTATCAATTAAGCAATGTAAGTAATATTTAAATCATCAAATTTGCCCTTCTAAAAAGAGGGCTTTTTTTCTTTTATTTTGCAGATAACTAACGCACGTATCTATTGTTTTTCATTTTATCGCTATTAGTAGCTATAAATTATTTATAATAATTTAATTGTATTTCACTAACTATCAAAAATCCTTTATAATCAAAAGGTAAGTACATTTTGGGAGGTACTCGATATGAAAAAATACAGATGTTTACTTTGCGGAATCGATTTTGAATCTGACGAAGAAAATCCAGTTTGCCCAGTTTGTGGTGCAAGTGGTGAAGATTTAGAAGAAATCAAAGAGGAAGAATAAGATGGCAAATAGATACGAAGGCACAAAAACCGAAAAGAATTTAATGGCAGCTTTTGCCGGCGAATCACAAGCAAGAAATAAATATACTTATTTTGCAAGTGTTGCTAAAAAAGAAGGCTATGAACAAATTGCAGCTATTTTCTTAGAAACAGCTGAAAACGAAAAAGAACACGCAAAATTATGGTTCAAAGAATTAAATGGAATTGGTGACACAAAAGCCAATTTAAAAGCAGCTGCTGAAGGCGAAAATTACGAATGGACCGATATGTATGAAGAATTTGCTAAAACAGCTGAAGAAGAAGGCTTCAAAGATTTAGCAATTAAATTCAGATTAGTTGGTGCTATTGAAAAACATCACGAAGAAAGATATCTCAAATTATTACAAAATATCGAACTTTGTGAAGTCTTCAAAAAAGACACAGGTATTTGCATTTGGAAATGCAGAAACTGTGGTCATATTCATGTTGGAAAAGAAGCACCAAAAGTTTGCCCAACATGTGCTCACCCACAATCATATTTTGAATTAGTTAGTGAAAATTATTAATTAAGGAAGAGGTTTTTTAAAAATGGTTAAATACGCCGTTATCCCTTGCGCAGGAAAGGGAACGAGATTTTTACCTATCACAAAAGGCATTGCAAAAGAAATGTGCCCAATTGTTGATAGACCAACACTTGATTACATAGTAGATGAATGTATTGATGCAGGAATCACTGATATTGTTTTCATCATTAGTGAGGATAAAGAAGATATCAAGAAATATTACACTAGAGATGAAGCATATGAAGAAGAACTCATTTCTAAAGGCAAAGGTAAATTTGCTGAAGCTATTAAGAAAGCAACAACAAAAGCTAGATTCCATTATGTTATTCAATATGAACAAAATGGTTTAGGTCATGCAGTGTTACAAGCAAAAGAAGTTGTTGGTAATAATCCATTTGTTGTTTGCTGTGGTGATGACATTTGCACATATACTGGTGATTCTCCAGTTAAGCAATTAGTTACTGCTTTTGAAAAATTTGGTGGTCATACAGTTGTTGGTGGTTCAAAAGTTCCTCATGAAGCAATTAATAAATATGGCGCAATGGAAATTGAATCACAAAAAGCCGAAAGAACTTATTCTTTAAAAGGTATTGTTGAAAAACCAAAACTAGAAGAAGCTCCAAGTGATTTTGCTTCATTAGGAAAATGGTGTTTTAACGGAAAGATCTTCGATTATCTTGAGAAGACACCTAAAGGAGCTGGTGGAGAAATTCAACTTACAGATGCAATTGCTCTTCAACTTAAAGATGAAGAAGTCTTATATTACGACTTTATTGGCAAAAGATATGACTGTGGCGATAAATTAGGATATTTAACCGCTATCGTTGACATCGCTCTTAGCAGAGATGATTTAAAAGAAGGATTCAAAGCTCACCTTAAATCTCTCAATTTAGATTAATTACTTTAACCCGTTGAAATATACGGGTTTTATTTTTAAAGAATTTTTGTATATAAAATATTCGAATTTAATTGATTTGGACCTAAAAAGGGGAAAATAGGCTATTATATGAGACACAAATATATAAAAGTGTCTCATTTTTTAATATTTTTAAAATTTATGCTTGCATTGAGTTTGAAAGGGTTCATAATATTGTACTTCGTTGAAGACAACGGGGTAGCAAACAAGAGTTGATAGGCTCTAGAATGCTAAAGACTAGGTAAGTCAACTAACGCAAAAGAAGTTGAAACGGCGTTTGGAGGCAATTAAAAAACCTTCATTAATAGTTGCTCTAGCACACGTCTTACTTCGGTAAGAAACAAGGTGATTCTTATCCAGAGGTTCGGTAAACCTCCACCTGGCAAGTCAAAGAGAATTAGAAAGACTGCTTACTTGGATCGATTCATGCAAGTCAACTTAAAGCGTGAAATGTGATTGACGAAAATCAATTAAGACCAGTAAGATAAAGTACTCCCTCACAGTCAATCCTCCGCTATGTTGGAAGCGTGGTTCAAGGTTAATAACTTGTTAGTGACTGATATGAGTGGCCAACAGTAATGTTGACTAGGGCAGACCTCAATAGCTTGCTAGTGGTTGCTGAGTTAAAGCTTAACAGCATAAAACCACCGCCCGTTATTCAAAGATGAGGATGGAAGTCATTCTTCCTAAGTCTATATCCCAACTTATGTATAGGCTAGAGCATAGAACTAGGTTAGTAGCGTGGTATCTGTGCTTGAAAAAGAAGTTTAAGTCTAGGTAAGACAATCGCCGCAATGAGCAAAGTTGTAGTGGCTTGGGTTCAATAATTAAAAGTTATTGATTAAAGATTGCGCTAGCAACAGGTTCTAATCGGAACTTGGGGGTAGGTTCTTATCCAGTGGCAAGAAGGCCACCTACCTGACACAGACAAAAAGAATCATAAAAGTCCAAATGAAAGTCGTCTTGCGCTAAGCAACTAAACACGCAGGATAGTGGATGTGAAAACATTCATAAGACGGAAATTGATGGATCACCATGATCAACCGTTAGTGCGATATTGATAGCAAAGGTTCTAAGGTAATCACTTAGTTAATGATTATGGGAAAGCCGCTTGTAAAAGCGACAAGGGTCGACCTCCCTCCTAGAGTGGTAGTTGAGTTAGAGCTTAACAACGTAAATCCACCGCCCGACAAGTTCGAAGAGGAAATAATTTGTGAGATTAACTGTTCACAAGAAGCCAATAACGTATTACTCAATTCAAAGTGCGTTGCAACTAGGTTAAGCGAGTTAATGACTGCGTATTACCTATGAGTAAATGGTCTAAAGAGCTTAAGACTAGATAAGTCAACCTGGTCCTTAAATTGGGGGAGGACCTTCTAAGAGTTAAAGATCTTGGTTAAAAGGTTGCGCTAGCAAAGATTCATCGCTATAAGGTGAATATCGGTACGTTCCTCCCTGATAACTCTCCCGTTATCATCGGTCTCTGTGTTAAAGTTTGGCAGAGTAAATCCGGCACCGGACATGACTAAGAGGAAGACAGCCTCAAAGCTAACAACTAGAGGAAGCTGGCCACCAGTACGCTATTCAATCCAAAACGTATTGTCAACAAGAAGCACCACCAGCCAAAAGGAACTTAACTTGTGTATTGTGAGTCAGGGTGAAATTCCCTGCCACAGTATGGAGGTTACTTCGGATGCGAGAGCATCCAATTTTTTTTGCTCTTTTTCCTTAATCCTTATATATAAAAGACCTTACAATTGTGATCTAGATATCCTAAGAGGTATAAGCATGATTGATGAGCATTTTTTAACTAAATCTTTGGAGTTAATTGAGCCAAACGGAATTGGAATTGGATTTGCTAAAATAATCTTAAAGAGTTTGAATTGGGTGTGTAATAAACTATATAAATAAAAAAAAGTCTACTTTTGCAGACTTTTTTAATTATTTTGCTTCGTTTTTCTTAATTAGATTGAGATTTATATGACAGTATCCATTAGGATTTTTCTTTAAATAGTCTTGATGATATTCTTCAGCCTCATAGAAATTTTCTAATGGTTTGATTTCAATATAGTAATTATTTCCAAGTACTTTATCAAAGAATCCTTTAATAATGTTTTCTTCGTTTTGATCGAGATAATAAACGCCTGTTCTATATTGAGTTCCTACATCTTCACCTTGTTTATTAAGTGAATATGGATCAACAAATCTCAAATAATGTTCAAGGAGAGTTAATAAGGAAATAACATTTTCATCGTAAATAACCTTTACAGTTTCAGCATGAAATGTTTTACCAGTTTTGACGTCTTGATAACTAGGAGAAACTGTAATTCCATTAGCGTATCCGCTAGTTGTTTTAATAACGCCCTTAAGTCTTGAGTAGTATTCTTGGACGCCCCAGAAGCATCCACCAGCTAAATAAATTGTTTTCATGCATTAATTATGAACCGCTAGTAATAATTGTAAAGAATGACGCTTTAAGGTGGCAAATTTTAACGATTACAATGCATTTTTTCTTTACTTATATATTAAAAATATATAAAATACTCACTGACACTAATTCAGAAGACAATTAAAGTCCCGGTAAGACTGAAATTATTTGGAGGATAGTGAAATGACAAGACAAACAACAAGTTTAAAGAAGGAAGAAATCACCCGCAAATGGTATGTCGTAGATGCAACTGACAAACCACTTGGTAGATTAGCAAGCGAAATCGCTGTTGTTCTCATGGGTAAAGAAAAACCTTCATGGACACCAAACCAAGATTGTGGTGACTACGTTATCGTTATTAATTGTGAAAAGGTTGCAGTTAGTGGCACTCACAAGAAAACTAACAAGAAATATTACAATGTTTCCGGTTATAACGGTGGTATGAGAATTAGAACTCTCGAAACAATGTTAGAAGAGTATCCAGAAGAACTCTTCGAAAGAGTAGTTTGGGGAATGTTACCAAAAGGAAGACTTGGCAGACAAATCTACAAGAAATTATTTGTTTACAAAGGTTCCGAACACAAACAAACTGCACAACAACCTGAAGTATTAGAGTTCAAAAGCTTAGGAGGTAAAAACTAATGGCTAAGAAGACAACTGCTTTCTACGGAACAGGTAGAAGAAAAACAAGCGTTGCTAGAGTTTATATTAAATCTGGCAAAGGCAAAATCACAGTCAATGGCTTAGATGTTAGAGCATACTTCCCACACGAAACAGAAGTTATCGATCTTACACAACCATTAACCTTACTTGGTGCAACTGAAAAATACGATGTTGAAGCTTTTGTTAAAGGCGGCGGATTTAATGGCCAAGCTGGCGCATTAAGACTTGGTTTAGCTAGAGCATTACTCGAAGCAAACGAAGATAGAGCCACTTTAAAAGCAGCAGGTATGTTAACTCGTAACGCAAGAGTTAAAGAGAGAAAGAAATACGGTCTCAAAGCTGCAAGAAGAGCTCCACAGTTCTCAAAACGTTAATCGTTTTACAAGAATTATTACAAAACTTGTTGGCCATCCCTCGTGGATGGCCTTTCATATTGGAGCAAAATTTAAAATAAAGATACAGAAATCTCAATTTTTATATACTTTTAAGTCAAAAAATATTTAAACGATTGCACCAATTTTTATATTGAATAGAATAATAGCGGAGATAGATATGCATCAATTTAGAAATGATTATAGTGAGCTTGCTCATGAAAAAATACTTAAAGCTTTAACAAAATATTCTGCTGAGCAAAACGTTGCTTATGGATTAGATTACCATTCAGAAAACGCCGCAAATCTTATTAAAGAAAAGTTTGGTGCTAAAGATGGCGCTGTATATTTCCTTGCGGGTGGAACAGTTACTAATCTAGTAGCGATTTCATATTTTTTAAGACCATATGAGGCTATTCTTTGCGCTGAAATAGGCCATATTAATGTTCACGAAACAGGGGCAGTAGAAGGAAGCGGACATAAAATATTTACTAGAAAAGGAAAAGAAGGAAAACTTTATCCAAATGATGTTATAGAGGCTCTTAAATTTAACTGCGATGAACACATGGTTAAAATTAAGATGGTCTACATCTCAAATTCAACTGAAATAGGCACTATATATAATAGGAAGGAACTTCAAGATTTATATAAAGTCTGTAGAGAAAATAATCTGCTTTTATTTATAGATGGAGCTAGATTAGGGAGCGCTTTAACTTCTAAGGAAAACGATATAGATCCAAAAGAAATGGGATCTTTGTGCGATGTATTTTATGTAGGCGGAACAAAGAATGGATTCCTTTTAGGCGAAGCTTTAGTAATTAACAATAAAGAAATCGCAAATGATTTTAGACATCATATTAAAAATAGAGGCGCTATGCTTGCAAAAGGCTATTTGTTAGGAATTGAATTCGAAGCAATGTTTGAAGATGATTTGTATTTTAAATTAGCAAAAGAAACTAACGAAGTGGCTGACTATTTAAAAACAAAATTAAAAGAGTGCGGATTAATTATTAATCCTTCACCAACTAATCAAGTTTTTTGTGAAATTGATAAGGGCATTGGGGTACTTATTATCGAGAATCTTGGATGCGAAAAATGGAAAGATCTTGGAGATAAATTAAGTATTAGATTTGTAACCTCGTTTAAAACTAAAAAAGAAGACGTTGATGAAGCGGTGAACTTCATTAAGTCTGTAATTTCCAAATAAATTTTGATAATGCATTAAAATTAAAAGGCAGATTTTATAACCTACTTTTTCTCTTCGGTAACTAATTTATATACGTTAGTCTTCTTGTCATAAACCAACATATTTTTCGAATAAGAATTATATAGATATGCTCTAATTTCTTGGATGTCTCTAAAAGCGCTCAAATTCGATATTGAATATTGGTTTGCGAGTTCGTTTAAATTAATGGAATGACCCTTAAGTAATTCCTCATAGATGTGAAGACATACTTGCGTTTTTGTTAACTTCATAAAATTTTCAAATATAAATTATTATTTACTTTATGAATATCAAAAATTGATAATGAAAATAATATGTCAAATTTTCAATTTTTCTGCCATCATGATTAAAAATACTTGAGTTTTGCAGGGTTTTTGACAAAAAAATAAAACCGCTTTTAGTGCAAAGCGGTTTTATTGATATCCTAAACTTACTATTTTGTGTCGCGGTATCCAGATCCACCGATGAATTCTTTTATAAGAGAATTTGATGGAATCCATTTCTCTTCTATTGGTTTAAAGTACTTAATTAAACGAATTAATCGTTCGGCAATTCTCCAAGTTGGATGAGTGTGACTGACATTATTTAATAAAGGAAGCGCATGTTTAGCTAAGACATTAAGTTCATAATTTAAAAAACTATCAAACACATAATCTGCGCCTTCTTGAGTGTGATAAATCCGTTTGAATTCACCTTTTCTAACGCTTGGCCACATTGTTAAAGTTTCTTCAGCGCTTGCCCCACGATATTGGTAATCTCTAACCATTCTTCTTAATAATCTAATATCAGTTAATGAAATTGGGTTTTCATAATCAATATTAATTTGAGCTTGAGGAGCAATATAAATCTTGAATTTCAAATATTTAGGAATTGAACTTGTCATTTCTTCGGTTAAAGCGTGAATTCCTTCGATAACGATTGGATCGTTGTCTCCAATTTTTACTTTTTTATTAAAAACTCTATCGTTTGTTTTGAAGTTAAATGAAGGGAGAGAGACTTCTTCGCCATTTAATAGAGATACTAATTGTTCATTAAATAAATCTCTATCTAAAGCATCCATACTTTCAAAGTCGTAGTCACCATTTTCGTCTTTAGGAACAAATTCTCTGCGTTTATAATAATCATCCATTGAGATTCTGATAGGATTAATTCCTCTTGATTTAAGTTCAATAATCAATCGATCTGCAAAAGTGGTTTTGCCACTACTTGATGGACCAGCAATACATATCAATCTAATAGTATTAATTTGACTTTGAATCTTTTCGCCGAGTTCGCAAAGCATTCTATTGTGTTTAGCTTCACATAGATTAATTAATTCAACAGAACTTAATTCATTTGATTTAATTTTTGAATTGATTTCAGCAACTGTTGAAAGCCCGACAATGTTTCCCCATTGTTGTGAATTAATTAGAGCATTTGAGAAAGTTGGCTCATCTTTAAATGGGGGAATTTTACCTTCATATTCGCTTCTAGGATATTGAATAAGAAGTCCAGGTGAATAGAATCTTAACTTGAAATCTCTAAGATATCCACTAGAAGGAACCATTTTTCCATACATATAGTTGAAGTAGTTATCGCAAACGTAGAAGTGGACAGTCTTTTCCTTTCTATATTTAAGGATTGCTTTTTTGTCCGTTAAATTAAATTTTTCATAGATTTCTTTTGCTTCTTCGTTAGTTTTGATAATTCTTTGGAAAGGTAGATCTAAAGATGCGATTTCTCTCATCTTGTCTTCAATGTTTTGAACCATTTCACCAGTTAAGAAATATTTCTTCTTTTCTCCTTTTTTAGAGATAATCTGAGCAAAAATAGATCTAGAGATACTATAAGTGAGTTTAAATCTTAAATCTGGATATACTTTATGAGCAGCTAAGGCAAAAAGATAACGAATACTGCGCTCATATATTTCCATAGCGCCATGATCTTTAACGGTTAAGAAATTTAAATCTGCGTCATAATATAAGTCATAATCTAATTCTCTAGTTATTCCATTGACGACAGCACAGATTATTTCTTTATTGCCATTAGTTAAATCAAGCAGTTTAATTTTTTTCTCAAAAGAAATGGATTGACCATTTAGTTTTACTGTAAAAGACATATTATAATCTCCTCTTATTTAGGCGTGAAATTAGTATATCATAAATTAATGCGCATTGCTTTAGAGTATTTATTCAATAATCCAATGTATCGGAGGTATTATTATATGAATCTTCTTATCCTTTTATACTCTTCTAGTTTTTTATCGGTTGTTTCAACAACCGTTTGCGACATACCCTTCATAAAAAACAAATACAACATCAGTGCTTTTAAATCATCTTTTGAAGAGCTGATTACAAACGTAAAAGAAACAAAAATATATTTTGAAAATCTGGTCTATTTTATTTAGAAAAAAACTTTTTAAAATTTTTAGCACTTTTGTGTTGACAGTGCTAAAAGTGGGTATATAATATTGTTAGCACTTAGGAAAAGTGAGTGCTAAATATCGGAGGTATTAATTATGTTCTATTACAATTTATTAAACGATTTCTTAAATGATGCTGGCTATCCAGTTTGCAAAGATGAGAACAACTGCGATGCTATTTTTACAGGTATGTTAAGGACGGACGTTGTCGAAGATGATGAGTCTTATAAGTATTATATTGAAGTTCCTGGATTCAAAAAGGAAGATATCGATATCAACCTTGAAAACGGAATTTTGAAAGTTTCAGCCAAGAATAGCAAAGTTTTTGAGGAAAATGAAAAGACAAAAGCAGTTTTAAATGAAAGAATTTATGGTGAATTCGCAAGATCATTTAAAGTTGGTAAAGGTTTAAGAGCTGATCAAATTGAAGCTACATTCAATAACGGCGTTCTTGAAATTGTCTTACCAAAAGTTAAAGAAGAAGTAACTTCAACAAAAGTTGCAATTAAATAGAAGGAGAAAACTATGGTCGAAAAAATGGAGTTCCAAACTGAAAGCAAAGAGTTATTAAATTTAATGATTAACTCTATTTATTCAAATAGAGAAATCTTCCTTAGAGAACTTATTTCGAATGCAAGTGACGCTATTGATAAATATAAATATCTCGAGCTTACAAGCGAAGGAAAAGTTCCTCATAAAGATTATGAAATTTTTATCGACTTAGACAAAGAAAACAGAACCATTACTATTAGTGATAATGGTATTGGTATGTCTAAAGAAGATTTGATTAATAATCTTGGGACAATTGCTCATAGCGGCAGCAAGGACTTCATGAAAAAGATCCAAGAAGCTAAAGAAAAAGAAGAACTTGATATTATCGGTCAATTTGGTGTTGGCTTCTATAGTTCATTTATTGTTGCTAAAGAAGTCGAAGTCTACACAAAAACTTTAAATGATACAGGCTATGTTTTTAAGTCAAATGGCGAATCTAGTTATACAATTGAAGACTGCGAACTTAACGAAACAGGAACAAAGATCGTTTTAAAGTTAAAAGATGACGATGAAAACGAAAAATATTCTAGATTCTTAGAGACTTATACCATTGAAGACTTAGTTAAAAAGTACAGCGACTTTGTTAGATATCCAATCAAAATGGAGGTTACAAGTGTTGAACCTACTTTAGACGAAGAAGGCAAAGAAATTGAAGGCAAGACTACAGAGGTTAAAGAAATTAAAACTTTGAACTCTATGATTCCTTTATGGAAGAAGAATAAAAAGGATGTCACCGACGAAGAATTAAACGAATTCTATAAAAACAATTTTGGTGATTATGAAGATCCTTTACTTGCTTTGAATTTGAATGTTGAAGGCGTTGTAAGCTTCAATTCCTTAATCTATGTTCCAGGTAGAGTTCCTCACGATTTATATGCCCAAAATTTTGAAAAAGGCCTCAAATTGTACATAAAAGGAATTTATATTAAAGATAAAGCAAAAGAACTTGTTCCAGATTATTTGAAGTTTGTTAAAGGATTAGTTGACACAAGTGACCTTAGCTTAAACATCTCTAGAGAGATGCTTCAAGAGGATGCTAGACTAAAAAAGATTAGCGAAATAATCGAGAATAAAGTTATCTCCAACTTAAAGGATTTAAAAGAAAAAGATTTTGATAAATATGTTAAATTCTGGGAGATGTATGGCGACCATATCATGTATGGAATCTATTCAAGTTATGGCTTCAAAAAGAACGTCCTAGGAGACCTTCCAATCTTCAAATCATTAAACGATGTAGGTTATATTGATTTTAAGAAATATAAAGAATCAATGAAAGAAGGACAAAAATATATCTATTATGCTAGCGGCAATTCTATTGAATCAATTAAGATGCTCCCTGAAATCGAAAGATTCAAAAAGAACGGCATGGATGTATTGTTCTTTACAACTCAAGTCGATGAATTTGCAATACAAATGATGCGTGATTATGAGAAGGTGGAGTTTAAAAATATCACTGAACACACTCAAGAAGATTTAACAGAAGAAGAAAAATCTAAACTTGATATCGCTGAAGCAGAGAATAAACAATTAATGGACAACATTAAAGCTTCTCTAGAAGGCAAAGTCGATGATGTTGTAATTTCTTCTAAATTAGTTGATTCACCAGTTTGTATTTCAACAAAAGATGGGCTTTCATTAAATATGGAAAAGACTATTAATCAAATTCCAGGCGACGAAAATATGAAAGCTACAAAAGTCCTTGAAATTAACCCAGATCACGCGATCTTTAAATCTTTGTCAGCAATTCAAGGCGATGAAGAAAAAGTCAAAAAATATTCAAAAGTTTTATATGATGAAGCAATGCTTCTCGAAGGGTTCGAGGTTGAAAATAAAGAAGAGTTTGTTAAAAACTTAAATGAATTAATCCTCGAATCATTAAAATAGCGTAATTCGAATTCCTTAGAATCTTCCAATATGAAAATGCTTGTGGGTGCCCTTCCACAAGTTTTTTCTTTGCAAATTTAAAGAAATATTAGTTTTAAATTTGTTAATTTTATTCACACCTTGCCAGGAGTATCATAATTCTTTTTAATTAATTAAATTAATGCTTGCAAGTCATATTTCATAGTAGTAATATTTACGAGCAACTGAAAAAGTTCTTATTTTTTAGTCAATGTAATGATACACCAGGTATTGTGTGTATGAATGGAGGAAAAAAGATGCCAACTATTAACCAATTAGTTAGACAAGGCAGATCAAAAGCTGCTACAAAATCTAAAGCACCTGCATTATTAAAGAGATTTGACTCCTTAAATAAAAAGGAAACTAATCAAAATAGTGCTCAAAAGAGAGGCGTTTGCACCCGTGTCGGCACAATGACACCTAAGAAACCAAACTCAGCTTTAAGAAAATACGCAAGAGTTAAGCTCTCCAACGGATATGAAGTTACAGCTTATATCGGTGGTGAGGGACACAACTTACAAGAACACTCAACAGTCATGATTCGTGGCGGAAGAGTTAAAGACCTTCCAGGTGTTAGATACCATATTATTAGAGGTACCTTAGACTGCGCTGGTATTGAATCACGTAGACAAGGTAGATCTTTATACGGTACTAAGAAACCTAAAGGTAGCGCAGAATAGGAGGGAGAACATTTATGCCAAGAAAAGGATATATAGCTAAAAGAGATGTTTTACCTGATCCAATTTATAATTCAAAATTAGTCACAAGATTAATCAATAGAATTATGCTTGATGGTAAAAAAGGCACTGCACAAGGTATCTTATACGGTGCATTCAAGATGATTGAAGAAAAGACACAAAAACCAGCAATGGATGTCTTCGCAACCGCAATCAACAACATCATGCCAGAAGTAGAACTTAAGGCAAAAAGAATCGGTGCTGCTAACTACCAAGTTCCAACCGAAGTTAGTGCTGAAAGAAAAGTTACATTAGGTTTAAGATGGTTAGTCACCTATGCAAGACTTAGAAAAGAAAAATCAATGCAAGAAAAACTTTGCAACGAAATCATTGATGCAGCAAACGGAACAGGAGCCAGTGTCAAGAAGAGAGAAGATACACATAGAATGGCTGAAGCTAACAAAGCTTACGCACACTACAAGTGGTAATTTAGGGGACACGTTATGGCAGAGAAAAATAGCACAAGAGAATACGATTTACACCATACTAGAAATATCGGTATCATGGCACACATTGATGCTGGTAAAACAACTACAACTGAGAGAATCTTATTCTTTACAAACAAGATTCATAAAATTGGTGAAACTCACGAAGGTGCAGCTACTATGGACTGGATGGTCCAAGAACAAGAAAGAGGTATCACAATTACCTCCGCTGCTACAACATGTTTCTGGGCTGGTAACAGATTAAACATCATTGACACTCCAGGGCACGTCGACTTCACTGTTGAAGTTGAACGTTCACTTAGAGTTCTTGACGGAGCTGTTACTGTTCTTGATGGTAAAAACGGTGTCGAACCACAAACTGAAACTGTTTGGAGACAAGGAACAAAATATGGTGTTCCTAGAATTGTCTTCGTTAACAAATTAGACGCAATTGGTGCTGACTTTGAGATGAGCTGGCAATCAATTCATGAAAAACTTGGCGCAACAGCATGCCCAGTCCAATATCCTATCGGACTTAGCAGTGAACTTAAAGGCGTCATCGATATTATTAAAATGGAAGGCTGGGATTACACAGATGCTAAAAATCCAACAAAGATTCCAGTTCCAGAAAAATATGTTGCTAGATGTGAAGAATTAAGATCACTTTTAATTGAAACACTTGCAACATTTGATGATGATTTCTGTATGAAAGTTCTCGAAGGTGAAGAAGTCACAGTCGATGAAATTAAGGCAGTTATCAGAAAAGCAACAATCTCAGGTAATTTCCACCCAGTATTCTGTGGCTCAGCTTACAAGAATAAAGGTGTTCAATTATTACTTGATGGTGTTATTGATTACTTACCATCACCACTTGATATCACTCCTGCAAAAGGTGAAAAGGAAGATGGTAGTGAATATACCTGCATTCCAGCAGATGATCAACCACTCATGAGCTTAGCATTCAAGATTGCTACAGACCCATTTGTTGGTAGACTTGCTTACGTTAGAGTTTATAGCGGTGTCTTAAGAAGCGGAAGCTATGTTTATAACTCAAATAAGGGAGTTAAAGAAAGAATTGGACGTTTAGTCCTTATGCACTCAAACCACAGAGAAGAAGTCGAAGCACTTCACGCTGGTGAAATCGGTGCAGTCATTGGTTTAAAGAATACCACAACAGGTGAAACCCTCTGTGAAGATGGATTAAAAATTCAACTTGAAAAGATGGAATTCCCAGAACCAGTTATTGAAGAAGCAGTTGAACCAAAGACCAAAGCTGACCAAGAAAAAATGTCACTTGCTCTTGCTAAACTTGCTGAAGAAGACCCAACCTTCAAAGTTCATACTAATGAAGAAACAGGTCAAACAATTATCGCAGGTGTCGGTGAACTTCACTTAGACATCATTGTCGATAGATTAAAGAGAGAATTCAACGTTAACGTTAACGTTGGTAAACCACAAGTCGGATACCGTGAAACAATCAAAGCTGAAGGTGATTGTGAAGGTAAATACATCAGACAATCTGGTGGTAGAGGTCAATATGGTCACGTTATCATTGACTTCGAACCAAACCCAGGAAAAGGTTTCGAATTCGTTAATGCTGTTGTTGGCGGAACTGTTCCAAAAGAATACATTAAACCAACTGAAGACGGTCTTGTTGATGCACTCCAAAGAGGTCTTATCGCTGGATATCCAGTAATTGACATCAAAGCTACATTACATGATGGTTCTTACCACGATGTTGATAGTAGTGAAGCTGCTTATAAGATTGCTGCTAGTATGGCTCTTAAAGAAGCTGCCAAAAAGTGTTCACCTGTAATTCTTGAACCTATTATGAAGGTCGAAGTTACAGTTCCAGAACAATACTATGGTGATGTTATTGGTGATATCTCAAGAAGAAGAGGCCAAATGACAGGCGAATCACAAAGAGGTAACGCAAAAATCATTGAAGCAGAAGTCCCACTTGCAGAAATGTTCGGTTATGTCACTGACTTACGTTCATTCACACAAGGTAGAGGTTCCTACTCAATGCAATTCTCACATTTCGGTGAATGTCCAAGATTCATCCAAGATGAGATCATTAAAAACAGTGCTGCAAAAAACTAATTTGCAGTCACTGATATTTATTGATTAACAAAATAAAAATAAGTAAAATATATGCATTGCAAAGCATTATAATCAGGAGGAAAGATTACTTATGGCAAAAGAAAAATTTGATAGAAGTAAGGTCCATATGAATATCGGTACCATCGGCCACGTCGACCATGGTAAAACAACCTTAACAGCTGCTATCACACACGTCCTTGCAAAGAACGGTATGGCTAAAGTCATGGATTATGACCAAATCGATGCTGCACCAGAAGAAAAAGCAAGAGGTATTACAATTAACACAGCTCACATTGAGTATCAAACAGCAAAAAGACACTATGCACACGTTGACTGTCCAGGGCACGCTGACTATGTTAAGAACATGATCACAGGTGCTGCACAAATGGATGGTGCAATCCTCGTTGTTGCAGCTACAGATGGTGTTATGCCACAAACAAGAGAACACATTCTTCTCGCAAGACAAGTTGGTGTTCCATATATCGTTGTTTTCTTAAACAAAACAGACTTAGTTGATGACCCAGAATTAATCGATTTCGTCGAAATGGATGTCAGAGATTTATTAAATAAATATGGCTTCCCAGGCGATGAAGTTCCAGTTATCAAAGGTTCAGCAAGAAAAGCACTTGATGGTGACCCAGAAGCAGAAAAAGCAATCCTTGAACTCATGGATGCAGTTGATAACTACTTCCCAGATCCACAAAGAGCTACAGATAAACCATTCTTAATGCCAATCGAAGACGTCTTAACAATTACAGGTCGTGGTACCGTTGTTACAGGTAGAGTCGAAAGAGGTCAATTAAGATTAAACGACACAGTTGAAATTGTTGGTATCAAACCTACAAGACAATCAGTCGTTACTGGTATCGAAATGTTCAGAAAAACACTTGATTACGCAGAAGCAGGCGATAACGCAGGTGTCTTATTAAGAGGTGTTGCAAGAGACGAAGTCGTTAGAGGTCAAGTCTTAGCAAAACCAGGCTCAATCACACCACACTCAAAATTCGTTGGTCAAGTTTACGTCTTAACCAAAGAAGAAGGTGGAAGACATACAGCCTTCATCTCAAACTACAGACCACAATTCTTCTTCCACACAACTGATATTACTGGTACAATCACACTTCCAGAAGGTGTCGAAATGGTTATGCCAGGTGATAACGTCAGCTTCACAGTTGAATTAATTCACCCAGTTGCAATTGAAAAAGGTACACAATTCTCCATCCGTGAAGGTGGTAGAACAGTTGGTGCTGGTACAGTTACAGAAATCATTAAGTAATTGTATTAATCAATTCACATTTAAAGAGCGAGGGTTTCTTCGCTCTTTTCTTAGTATGTCGGGCATGCTATATGTCTAGGGTGAAAGTCCCAAGAGAGGTAGTTGTCGCCAACTCGATAGCAACTTGCAAAGCGTAAACCAGTAATGGAGAGTGAAAAGAAGCAATAG
>Ga0256404_1006287_pt1 | contig 19858 bp, 16 predicted proteins | sample RumenRJG_01DNA_FD_185990 | JGI IMG/M metagenome (GOLD analysis project Ga0256404, IMG submission 185990) | Bovine rumen microbial communities from Lethbridge, Alberta, Canada - RJG_01 | ecosystem: Host-associated > Mammals > Digestive system > Stomach > Rumen | place: Canada: Alberta | collected...
TGTCCAGCTGCATTGCTGCTTCAAAACTGCTCATCTTCATGGCCTCTGATGACTGGCATCCCGTAATCATCCATGTCTTGTTCCGCAGCTCCAGATCAAGAGCGACCCGGTAAAGCATGTAACCATTCTCGGTGCCTGCCACAGCCTGGGTGGTGGTGGCAATAGCCTGTTTTACACTGGCCTTTACAGGCACCACCTTCTCTTCTTTTGTGCTGGCCTTCATCAGGGTCTTGATACCGTGTTCCATCAAAGGAGATTTCTTCAGTTCCTCCAGAGGAATAGTGGTTATGGTACAAGCAGCCTCAAGGTCTCTGTCCATCATGCGCATGATGAAGTAATTGACAGTTTCCTGTTTAGAGCACCAGTCCGGGCTCACCTTCTCGATAATTCTTTCCGGTGAGATGCTCATGTCAACACGTCCGCTGTCTTCAAGGGCTTCCAGGGTCAGTTCAAGCCGCAGGCGGGCCAGTCTGTATTCATCTCCGTCAGGAGTCTTTTCCTTTTCCAGATAGGGGTTCATCTTCCCCAGAGCCTCTTTAATCAGGAAATACACATCTGTTTCATTCAGATTTACCTGGGAACCGCCCAGGGGGTCTGACATTTCCTTCCAGACCCTCATTTCACTTTTGGTGAGCCGGTGAGGTTTTTCCGGAATAACTTCATAATAGTTATCGGGCCCCAGTTCAGAAAAATCCAGATGAATAAACTGATGAACCGTTATTTTAGGATTTTCATTCTTTTTCCACTGAACGTGGAGGGCCACCACTCCCATGAGCCTGGTATTAGTACCTGTGCATCTGTAAAAATTACAATCTCTGAAGGTGTTGTAATGCTCCGAGAGTCCCCCCTCTACCACCTTGAAATTTCTTCTGTTCATATTTGTCACTTACTTGTTTCTCATAATATCAACGATTGTCTTCTCAGTTCCCGTCATTCCCGGTGATGCAACCAGCCCCATGTTCCTCATGGTTTCTTCCGGTGTTCTGCCGTTGATTCCGTGATTCCAGCTGATTGAAGCTCCGTTCATGGCCAGGTCCACAGAACGCCAGATGGTTTCAACTGCTGCCACGCCTTTCATAACACAGCCCTGATTTCCTCCATCGCAGATCATTCCAGTAATGCTGGATGCCATGTTATTTATGACGTCCTTCATTTCTTCAATTCCACCGCCCCTGAGCATTGTCAGCCCGCAGGCCGTTCCCGTACCTGCTGCAATAGCGCATCCGCAGAATGCAGAAAGTTTTCCTGAATACTCCTTGATGTACATGCAAACCAGGTAGCTTAAAGCCGTGGCCCTAAGCAGTGCTTCCTCACTGTAATTATTTACCTTGAACGCACCATAAAGAGGAAGGGTTGCTATGATTCCGTGTGCCCCTGATCCTGTAATGCTCATAGCAGGTCTGTCCAGGCCCAGAACCCTTGCCTCAATGGCTCCGTTGCACAGAAGGGAAGCTGTCCTCAGCTCATCATCTGAAATAATTTTATTGCTGTTCATTTTGAGAAGCTGATGTGCAAAAACGGTTCTCGGGCTCTCCAGGCCGTAGTTGAACAGCTCCATGTTGACCTTAAAAGCCTCCTGGATAAATGAAATCCGGTTAATATCAACCTTCTCAGCATATTCAACCAGCTGTTTCAGACTGTATTTGTGAATCAGCGGCTCAGGCTCCTCTTCTGAAGTTCCTGTTTCATCCGGGGTTTCATTGCAGTCACCTGCTTCGGCCATCTGACTATTATCTTTTCCCGGGTCTTTTGAAAAAATTTCTTTTCCATTTTGCGTTATGGATACGATATTAGTGTGGGAATCTCTGATCGTCACCGTAACCTTTTGTTCTAAGCCATCCTCATCTTCAGATACCACTGCAGCCTGAATGAAAATTCTGCTGGTGACTCCGCTCATTTCCACGGTCACCATGCCTGACTCAACCATTTCCGCTGCTCTCTGGTCATCCTCAGGGGTAACACCGGATAAGGCCATCAGACCCTTTTCCGGGTCTCCTGCCACAGCTCCAAGGGCAGCAGAATACATGTTTCCAACTCTCGTGCTGTTAGGGATTCCGCAGGTATATCCGTTCTTGTACATACCGCTGTTCAGCTTAACGTTAACTGATTTCAGCCTTCCTCCAGCATGTTTTTCAGCCGTGGCAACTGCAAATGCAATTGCTCCCGGCTCTGTAACTCCCAGGGCCGGTTTCATATCATTACGGATAAGTTCAGTTAGCTCTTCCATATCAACATGGTTCATGACGACCTCCTTGCCTAAGCTCTTATTTGGTGCCTTTCAGATATTTCACCTCGTTAGGATTAAGCTTCCTGCAGCCTCCCTCGGGAAGTCTGCTGTTAATATTTCCAATGGCAATTCTTTCCAGCTCCATAACCGGATGACCTATGGCCTTGAACATCCGCCGCACCTGGCGGTTCTTTCCTTCATGAATAGATATTTCCACGAGGGTTGAATTTTTGTTATGTCTTATGAGCTTCACCTTAGCCGGAGCTGTGGTGAATTCCTTGAGCCTGATGCCCTTTTCCATCATCTTCGCTTCTTTTATTCCCATAATGCCTTCAACTCTTGCCAGGTATGTTTTCGTCAGCTCATGGGACGGGTGTGTAAGCCTGTTTGTCAAATCTCCGTCGTTTGTAATGATCAGGAGACCGGACGTGTTGATGTCCAGCCTGCCTACTGGGAAAAGTCTTTCACCGGTGTCCGGAACAAGTTCCATCACCGTAGATCTTCCTTCAGGGTCGCTGACAGTTGTTACATATCCCACAGGCTTGTTTACCAGGTAGTAATACTTCTTCGAAGAGCTTTCAAGAACCCTTCCCTCAACTTCTACCCGGTCCCCCGGCTTCACCTCATATCCTTTTTCCATGAGAACCTGACCGTTCACCGAAACCTTGCCCTGGTCCACAAGAACATCTGCCTTTCTGCGGCTGCATATACCTGAAGCTGCTATGTACTTATTGATCCTCATAATCCTGCTCCTCTGAGTATTCTTCCTGTGTCTGATGGTCTGTCTCGTGGACAGCACCTTCAAGCTGATCTGCCGTAAATCTTGTCTGCCTGTCTTCGTCAAAATTATCCAGGTCCGGAAGGTCTTTAATGGAGGAAAATCCGAATTTCATAAGGAACTGGTCGGTTGTGCCGTAGGTGTAAGGCCTGCCGATGGCGTCAGAGCGGCCGGTGACCTTGATCAGGTCTTTGTTCAGCAGATTGTCAATAACCCTCTCGCTTTTTATTCCCCTTATGGAATCTATTTCTCCTCTTGTTACCGGCTGCTGGTAGGCGATTATTGCCAGAACCTCGAGAGCTGCCTGGCTAAGCCTCTTCACCCTCACCGGTGTACAAAGTTTTTCAATAAACACATTGTTCTCTGCAGGAGTTACCAGCTGGAAGGAGTCGTTGATCCGGCGGATCCTTATTCCTCCCTGTTTCTCATCGTACTCCGATTTCAGTTCCTCCAGCAGTTCCAACACATCTTTCCTGTCTGCATCCAGGGCCCCGGCAGCGCTCTTTACGTCCAGGGGTTCACCTGAAATGAACAGCATTGATTCCAGTGCTGACATTGCAGCTTTCTTATTCTGCATCATTACTTCCACCTGTATCTGATAATTCTATTTGCTCCTGATCTGTGTTTTCACTGTCCTCTGTTTCCCTCTGCTTCTTGCCGAAGTCAGGACCTTTTTCTACCAGGATTTCTCCAAACAGTTCACTTTGCCTGGCATCATAGCCCTGGGTCTTCATCATTTCCAGCAAAGAGGAAAAGGACAGTATCATGTCGTATCTGTCCGGATGATCTGGCACCAGGTCGAAGAAGCTGACTGTGCTGGAGTCCTTCAGTTTTTCCTCAAGGAGCCGGCTCATTTTCTTTATTCTCTCTTCTATGGATTCCCTGGGACTTCTGGCCCTCTGGTACCTGGTTCGCACGTCCGTCACTCTTTTCCGCCTCTCCAGAAAATCCAGGAAAGCGCTGACGAACTTCTGGCTGCTTGCATCAAGGATTTCAACCGGTGCGTTCAGGTACTGGGAAATATCCTCTCCCGGCTTGGAGAGAACGGCTTCCATGTACTCTTCTCTTTTCTGGAGCATCTCGGCAATCCGCTTCGTCCTGCGGTACTCCAGTATCCTTGCCGCAAGTTCTGCCCGGGGGTCTTCATCTATTACAGTATCCCCTTCTTTATTGACTCTAGGCAGAAGCATCCGGGACTTCAGGCGGATCAGAACTGCAGCCAGAACGATGAATTCGCTTCCCACTTCAATATCCATGCTCTCCATCTGCCGGAGATAATCTATATACTGTCTGGTTATCTCGGAAATGTTGATATCATAAATATCCATTCTGGCGTTTTCCAGCAGATACACCAGAAGGTCGAAAGGTCCTTCAAAGCTTTGAATCTTTACTTTATACAATTACTTTTCTCCCATGATCTCTCTTAGCGAAACATCATAAGGCGGACGGATCACACCTTTTTCTGTTACCACGGCAGTGATGTACTTGTGGTCTGTAACATCGAAGGCAGGGTTGAAAGTTTTAACTCCTGCCGGAGCCATAGGACGGCTGTACCATTTCTTATAGATCTCACTGCCTTCTCTTTCTTCTATTACGATTTCATCTCCTGAAGGAGTATTAAGGTCGATGGTAGATGTAGGTACGAACATATAGAAAGGAATACCGTATTCCTTTGCCAGAACAGCAAGGGCAGATGTTCCTATTTTATTTGCACCATCTCCGTTGGCAGCCATTCTGTCGCAGCCTACTACCACAGCATCCACCAGTCCCTTCTTCATCACCAGGGAGGACATGTTGTCGCAGATGAGTGTTACATCTACACCGGATTTCATAAGTTCCCATGCAGTGAGGCGGGCCCCCTGGAGAAGAGGTCTGGTCTCATCGGCATAGACTTTGAAGCCGTAGCCCCGCTCCTGTCCCAGATGAAGAGGAGCAAGGGCTGTGCCATAGCCTGCCGTCGCCAGTATTCCTGCGTTGCAGTGAGTCAGAATGCCCATTCCAGGTTTGAGAAGAGACAGGCCGTTTTCTGCCAGAGCGAAGCAGCTGTCGTAATCTGCCTTTCTGATATTCTCTGCAGTCTCTCTCAGAAGATCCACAATCTGTCCGCAGGTTACTCCGGTATTCTCACCGGCTTTTTTTGCAGCCTCCAGCATTTCTGCTGTGGCCCATGAAAGATTTACTGCCGTCGGTCTTGAAGAATCCAGATAGGCCTTCGCCTCTTCCAGAGTGGTAATAAAAGACTTAACTACAGCCGGTTCTGCCTCATCTGAGATATTTTCTTTTTTTACATAATCCCTGGCCTTGATATACATTCCGTAGCCTGCTGCCACACCTATGGCCGGTGCACCTCTTACGGCCAGCATCTTTATTGCGTACCACAGTTCTTCTATGGAACCTGCCTCGTGGAATTCATCGTGGGCAGGAAGTTCTGTCTGGTCCAGCAGGAAAAGTTTGTCGTCCTGAAATCTTACGGGTATTATGTCTTCTATTGCCATTAGTGCCTCCTTGGATTTATTACTTGTGGATTACTTGATGATTATTGTTTCTCGCCCTGGTTGATGCAAAAAACAGTTATTTCAGATACTGGTCGAATTTGTGGTCAAAATAGATTTCCTTAAGGTAGAGACCCTGGGGTGGTGCGGTGAAGCCTGCCTTTGATCTGTTTCTGCTTTCAATAATTTCCGTCATTTCCTCCGGCTGCCGTTTTCCGGCGCCGATTTCCACCAGGGTTCCGGTTATGATTCTGACCATGTTGTACAAGAAGCCATCTCCTGTTATTTCAATGGCAATGGTCCTGCCACACGAATCCCTGACTTGCTCTGGATCCGGCATTGAATTTCCCCAGTTTACTTCATTAATGGATAATTTGCTTACTGTGCGGACAGTAGTTTCCCTGGGGGTGCCTCCTGCTGTCTCAAAGCACTTGAAATCGTGGGTTCCCTGGATCAGTTCAGCCGCAGCTCTCATTCTGTCCAGATCCAGCTTTTCATTGTAAAGGAAGGCCTGATTTCTTCTGAAAAGGCTTCCGCTGGAATCTATGAGGTAACGGTATGTTTTGCCGATACAGGAGAATCTTGCGTGAAAGTCTTCAGGCATTTCTCTTGCATCTACAATCTCAATTCCTCCGTTCCTGTTGGGCCGCCCCTGTCCTGCGCTGCCAAAGCGGCGGTTAATGATCATTGGAATCTTGTCCACAGGTATCTGTTTGTTCCACCTGAAAGAGGCGCATTGCCCCAAGGCATGCACCCCGCTGTCAGTACGGCTGGTTCCTGATATTTCCACAGGTTCTCCTGCCAGGTAGCTGAGAACTTCTTCGATGCTGCCCTGAACAGTAGGATGATCAGGCTGTCTCTGCCAGCCCCGGTAATCAGTACCATCGTATCTAATCTTCAACAATATGTTGTGTTCTTTGTTATTCATGGGCCTATTATACATGAAAACATTCACACCGTAAACGAAGGCCCTCAAGGCACATTGCATTAAAAAAGGCCTGAATCTCCAGCTGGATTCAGGTCTCGATGTTCATACACTCCCATCTTATCAGCAGATTCTCGGCAGCAGCTCTCCAGTAGGCTGAGGCAAAACTGTTTCAGTGCCAATTTCTGTAAGGAGAGTAACCACTTCAGGGTGATCTTCTGTAACTTTTCCGATGATTTTTGCCCCCTTGGTATCTTCACACTGCTGAAGAATTTCCACTACTTCTGCAGCTTCATCTTCCGGCACGAACATTACCAGCCGGCCTTCACAGGCAAGATACAGAGGATCCAGGCCCAGCATTCCGCAAACTCCTGCAACCTGCGGGTCTACTGGAATCTCTGAAGAATTAAGCCTGATTCCCACCTTGCTCTGACCAGCTATCTCGTAAAGGACTGTTCCCACTCCTCCCCTGGTAGCGTCTCTTATAACGTGGACATCCGGGCATTTTTCAAGGACCTTGTTAACAGGCGCCCACAGAGGAGCACAGTCGCTGGTGATCTCAGCTTCCATCCCATAGTCGTCTCTTTCCAGCAGAATTGTTGCTCCGTGCCTGCCCACATCTCCTGTTACAATAACTGCATCTCCAGGAGCTGCCTTTGTTCCCTCAGGTGATACTCCGGCCATTATCTCACCTACTCCTGTGGTGGTAATGAAGATTCCGTCCACCTGGCCTTTTCCTGCCACTTTTGTGTCTCCAGACACAATGTGAACCCCTGCCTTGGCTGCTGTTTCAGCCATGGATTTCACGTAGCGTTCCAGAGTCTCTACAGGGAACCCTTCTTCTATTACGCAGGCACATGAAATATAAAGAGGTTTTGCACCCATACATGCCAGGTCATTGACCGTTCCGCATATGCTGAGCTTTCCAATATTCCCCCCTGGAAATTCCCTTGGAGATACTATAAATCCGTCTGTTGACATGGCCATTCTCCCTGCAGGAGGCTGGAGAACTGCTGCATCGTCTGCAGTGAGATATGGACTGTCAAAATATTTCTTGAAAATATCATGAATCAGCTCTGAAGTCTGTTTGCCCCCTGCTCCGTGGGCCATGGTAATGAATTTTTCCATTGGAATCGCCTGCTTTCTGTTTTATCTGTGTATTCTTCCGAATATCCGGCACTTCACCAGCCGCCGGCTCCGGTTTATTTAATGAAATTTAATTTGCCGTATTTGTAGTAGGCAGAGCATGTGCCCTCTCCTGAAACCATACATGCACCCACCGGATGCTCCGGAGTACATACTTTTCCATAAAGAGGACAGTCATAAGGTTTAATTTGTCCCAGAAGGATCTCTCCGCAGCGACATCCCGGACTGGTAACCCCGTTCATTTCAGGAATGGAGAACTTTTTCCTGGCATCGTAACTGCTGTACTCTTCCTTCAGCCTCATACCTGAATCGTGAATGACTCCCAGGCCTCTCCACTCAGCGTCACAAGGCTCCATCACCCTGTTTACAATTACTCTGGAAGGTCTGCTTCCCTCTTCCGTAACCACTCTCGGATAGCAGTTTTCTGCAAAAGGCTTTCCCTCTCCCAGCTTCTTGATTATTGTAGCCAGTGCGGTGATTATCTCACTTGCCGTAAAACCTGTTACTGCTCCTGAAATGCCGTAGTCCCTTGCCAGTTCCCGGTATACCCCCATTCCGGTCATTGTGCTTACATGGCCGGGATACATATAGGCGTCTGCGCTGGTTTTCAGCTGGATGTAGGCGTTTCTCATGGTTTTGTTTGCCGTCAGAAGAGAGAAGTTTGTAATTCCTTCTTTTACAGCTTTTTCAAGGGCTATGCACGCTCCTGGAGTGGTAGTCTCGAAGCCTACTGCCAGAAATACCACCTCTCTGTCTGGATTTTTCCCGGCAATCTTCACGGCATCTACGGGAGAATAGACAGTTTTAATGGTTCCACCTTTTCCTCTTGCCTGCCACATGCTCATCTCTGATCCCGGAACCCTTACAAGGTCCCCAAATGTGCAGATTATGGCATTTTTTTCCAATGCAAGATACACTGCCTCATCTATATAAGACATAGGAGTGACGCACACCGGACATCCCGGTCCTGAAATAAGCTGGATGTTATCAGGCAGAATGGATCTTATCCCCAGCCTGAATATTTCGTGGGTATGAGTTCCGCACACTTCCATTATTCTTATTTCGGGCCCACTGTAATTTTCAACTATAGAGCGGGCCCTGATTACAGAACTTTTTTCGTTGTCAGTCATTTTATATCTCCGTGAGCATCTGATTCTGCAGGGCTAGTTTATTCCAGCCATTACCTGATCTGCTTCTTCTGCATCATCTGATCCTATTCTTGCTATTGCAACACCTGCATGGACCATTACGTAATCTCCCGGAACCAGATTCTCCACCAGTTCCGCTGAAACTGTACGTTTTACTCCTGAAGCATCAACAACAGCCATGCCGTCTTTAATCTCGGCAACCTTTGCCGGCAATCCTACACACATTTCTGCACCTCTCTTTTTCTGTGATTTTAGTATTTGTTCTCACGGCCTTCACTCAATATTCTGTGCATGCCTATGGCCGCCTGTCCCAGAGAGATTCCCCCGTCATTAGGTGGAACCTGGGAGTGAAGAAGGACCCTAAAGCCTTTTTCCTCAAGGGAGTCAGAAAGCATCTCCACCAAGAGTGTATTCTGCATTACTCCCCCGCTGAGAGCCACCGTTTCCAGCTGGTACTTGCTGCGAACCTGGCAGCATCCCTCTACGGTCATATCCGCCAGCACCCGGTGAAAGACAAAGGCCAGTTTCTGGCCCCATTTTTCCAGTTCCTGAGGATTATCCGTATCATCGACTATTTCGGATATTTTTTTTCCTATCCAGCGGAACAGCTGGTCTGTCCTCATTGTAAAATCCGGTTTGTACTCCCCATCTTTGCCTTCACAGAATCTGAGAAGACCTCCTGAAAGGGAAATATCCCGGCGGCACTTCCGGGCTAACTCAGCAGCATCTTCGTCAGTCTTCATCTTTTCAGCACTGAACTGAAGCTCCATAGATGCCTGCCCTTCATATGTGGAATTGGAACGCACTCCCAGTATAGCACTTATGCTGTCAAAGAGTCTGCCGCAGCTTGTGGATCTTACTGCATTGACCCCCCTGTTCTTCATAAACTCTATAGCTCTTCTTCCCTGAGGGGTACCCAGGCCCAGTTCTTCCGCAATGGCGGAATCCATTGAAGCTGCTATTCTCCAGCCTTCCTTTGAGGCCATGTCTCCGCCGGCATGAACAAAGGGTTCTATTGAACCTTCTCTGGAATAGCCCTCAAGGTCTGCTACCAGTATTTCACCGCCCCAGATTGTGCCATCAGGGCCGTAGCCAGTTCCATCATATGACACGCCAATAACCGGATCCGTATATCCATTTTCCGCCATACATGAAGCCACATGGGCGTAGTGATGCTGGACTTTGAACAAGGGAATCCTTTTTCTCTCGGCCATCTTCTCAGCCACCTCCACTGAGTGGTAGGCTGGATGCAGGTCGCACACTACAGCCTCCGGCTCTATTTCCAGAAGCCTTTCCATCCGTTCCACAGCCTGGTTTAAAGCTTTTATTGTCCTTACGTCAGCCACATCTCCGATGTATGGAGACAGATAATACATGTCCTCCTTCCCAAGGCAAAAAGTATTTTTCAGCTCTCCCCCTACAGCCAGGATTCCGTGATGAATTTCCACCGGCATTATTACAGGCAGCGGTGCATATCCTCTGGATCTTCTTATCATGTAAGGTCTGTCATGGAAAAAAGACATTACTGTGTCATCTGCCCTGATCCTGATTTTCCTTCCATTAGAAAGGATTCCGTCTGACAGATCACTGAGGAATTCCGCCGCTTCCAGGTCATCCATGGATATTGGGGCCCCTGATGGATTACCGCTGGTCATTACCAGCACATCAGTCATAGGCTTTCCGTCAGGATAATCGAAGAGGAGCATCTGAACCGGCGCATAGGGAAGCATCACTCCCATATTGGGATTTCCTGGCGCCACCGAAGGTGCCGCCAATGGTTCTCCACTTAATTCAGAATTTTTTCCATAAGCCTTCTTCTCCAGAAGAATTATAGGTTTCTGGGGGCCTGTCAGGAGTTTCTCCTGGGCTTCTGAATACCTGCACTCCCGGCCAACAGTTTCCATGTTCTTCATCATTACCGCAAAAGGTTTTGCATCCCTGTGCTTCAGCTGGCGAAGGCGCTGAACGGCTTCTTCATCTGAGGCATCGCAGCAGAGGTGAAAACCTCCTATGCCCTTGACCGCCAGAATGCCTCCATTTCTGATTATTTCTCTGGCCTTTATTATAGACTCCCTGTTTCCTGTTACCCGGTGGCTGCCGTCCTTCTCCAGGAAGTACAGCTCCGGTCCGCAGTGGTTGCAGCACACAGGCTGGGCGTGATATCTCCTGGTCCGTGGGCTGGTGTATTCCTCCCTGCACTCCGGGCACATAGGAAACTCTCCCATGCTGGTCCTTTCCCTGTCGTAGGGCATGGAATCCAGAATGGTGAGCCGCGGTCCGCAGGAAGTGCAGTTAATAAATGGATGAAGATACCTTCTGTCCTTCGGGTTAAAAAGCTCCCTGGTGCATTCCGGGCAAGTGGCTATATCCGGGGAAACGAAGACCAGTCCCTGGTCTTTGCGGCTGGATACAATATGGAATCCCTTATCGTCGTCTTTCAGATTTTCCGGATCCTGGATTTCCGGCTCTTCTTCCCATGTTTTTATCTTCAGAATCACCGATCTGTCCGGAGCCTTCTCTCTCAGATCTCTCAGAAAGTTTTTCATTTCATCTGACTTGCCGGTTCCGTGTATTTCCACGTAAGATCCTCTGTTGCAGACCCAGCCTGTAATACCGTTTTCTCTGGCCGTCTTTGCCACAAAGGGCCGGAACCCGACGCCCTGGACGATGCCGTAAATTTTAATTAGAAGTCCGCTGTATTCGCCTTTCATACTAATTCACCAGCTTTTTTCCAGAAATCTTCCTCTGTCCTGATTCCAGCCAGCTCCCCGGAAGCTACATAATGTGGAAGGGAAAGATAAATTCCTTTATATCCTGGCAGGGCACGCCTGTATACCGGATCTCCAAGAACCATGTCGTAATTTCCGCCAAAGACCATTTCTGTCAGATCTCTCTCCTGCCTCAAACTTCCGTCTCCCTGTTCCATCAGCTCTTTCCTTGTCATGAACCAGGTTGCGCACTGGATTTCCGGGAGAGAACCACCGGAGAACTTCTCATCATTCTCAAAGGCTTTTCTCAGACCGTTCCTCAGGGAATCGGCAAATACCTGCTGGTGGATGATCAGGATTTTTGATGGCATCCTGCCTTCATTGTTCCTGATGATTTTCCTGGCCAGGCCGGAAACATCTTCTCCTCCCAGGGGGTACATGGTCCTGAAGGGAATGCCGAACCTGTCGTTCATATAAAGGGCAGGTTTCATTCCTGAAGGGGAAACTACTATTATCTCATTTAACTTTCCGGCATCCTTCAGATTCTCAAATCTGTCCCCTCTGCCGAAGACTACCACCTCTGCCTCATAAGGGAGAATGCCGGTTTTTTTAAGCATCTTTTCTATCTCCAGGTGACTGTCTGAGCCTAGGGTATCAAGGGGAGTTGCTCCAAGGACGCCAGCCAGATATCTGCCGGAATCCCACTTGACAGAAGCTTCTTCTGGAACATCTTCTGCGAACTGTTTGAAAAGCTGCATATATGCTTTCTCCTGCCCTTTGTCGTAGAGCTCCAGCCCGTTAGTTTCCACAGGCACTACAGGCAGTCCGTAGTCTTTTTCCATCAGCTTCTTAAGGGCTCTGTAGTCAGTTGCAATCACCGACGGCACCGGCGTGCCGATCAGTCCCACAAAGGCCGGGCTCACGTCCTCCAGGGCCTTTCCTGTCTTTTCTATGAGCAGCTGGTCTCTTCCCAGTATGGCATCCATGTCTCTAAGGCCAGCACTGAAAATGGCACTGGTCTTTGTCATCCACCGTGGCTCATCATATCCGCAGATATTTCCTACACATCCGCCTGCATCAAGGATTTCCAGCATTCCCCCATACTCGTAAAGGACGGAGCAGGCTCCGCTCTGGTCCGGTGTGAAAGGTGACATAAACAGCCTCATTCCCTTTGGCCCCCGGTTCTCCGGATCAGTATAGGGATTGTACTCTTCCTTTACACCAGTCTCTTTCTCTGCAGGGCAGCCCTGTATCTTCGGATCAGGGAAAGATATTTTTTCCGGAAGAGCCACTCTATTATCCTGCTCAAATGCCTCTCTCACAGATTTGAGAAGCTCTATGAACCCGCTGTAGCCAAAGGGCTGGTCTTCCTGGTTCCAAGGCACATTGGGAACCTCCGGATAGTAATAAGCTCCGTCCATTCCAAGAGTCAGATCCACATCACCTGCTTCTCTGTAGTTGATCATTGACGGACTGAGGGTGGCATAGAATTTCACCTCAGGGTCCAGCTGTGCCAGCTCCCTGATATATGGAAAATCTTCTTCCCCCTGATTGGCAAATACGGCTGTGACTTTCAAGCCCAATCTTGTGAAGGCCAGAGCCATTTCTGCAGGACTGCCGTCAACCACCTGTCCGATTGCCAGTCTCCTGCCACTGAAATCAGCCTTGAACTTCTCTGCTTCTTCAGCGGCCCGGGACTCCCACTGGTCCAGTTCAACAGATCCACCCAGAATACCAGCCAGTCCCCTGTACTGTTTTCCTATTCTGTCAACTTCATATACCCTGGACATTTCGATAAACGGCATTCCCAGCCTTTCCTGAAGGCTCACTGCCGCCTTTCTGGCCTCCGGATGGAGGAGAATATTGAAATTGGCAGCGCCCATCTCAAGGAATTCATCCATGGTACTGCACCGGGCCACCTGTTTAACCTGGTTTATTCCAAGGTGCCCCAGTACCTGAAACAGTTCTGAGTCTTTATCAATGGAAGAGAAAAAACCGAGAATATTAGTCATTCTTGTTTTCACTGGAAGTCTCTCCAGAAGGTTGTAGATACTCTCCCTCACTGCAACCATAGGGGGATTTCTTCCTTCTCTGGTGAGAGCGTACATATAAGTAGGCACCACCTTGACGCCAGTCTCCTCCTCAGCTTTGCGGCAGACTCTTTCCAGGTCAGTACCCATAAGCGCATCTACGCAAGTGATGCAGATCACCACAGCTTTAGGATCCTGCCCCCGGCTTCTGCAGACCTTCAGAATCTCTCTGATGACCCGTGGAATATCGGTAAGATGACGGCCAGTAACAAGGTCGTTCTCGTCCATTTCCAGGAAAAAAGTTCTGTGGCTGTAGCCTCCCATGTCTCCAAGGATGGTGGTGTTCCGTCCGCAGCAGGCAGGTGCAACCAGAAGCATTACTGATTCTGGTATAACAAGGCCTGCTCTCTTCACTCCGAACCCCTGGGCTCCCGGAGAGTTGTACGACAAGGTGGCAGGTGAAGAGAAAATCAGCCCTTTTCCGCTGACCATCTCATCAGGCATGGACTCAAATCCCCTGTCTGCCAGTTCTCCTGCTGTAATGTAAAAAGCTTTTCCACCCATAGTTGCTCTCCCGGCCAGAAGGCCATGTTTCTCTTTAGTTCTGTGAACTGTCGTCCAGTTCTCTCTGCTCTCTTTCTTCATGGTCTCTGATGACCCAGTCTGCCAGCTTGAAAAATGCTCCTGCAATCTCAGAATCAGGGTCTCCTTCAACTACAGTAAGGCACTTGTCCTCGAATTCCAGGATTTCCCGGCTTCTTGGAATCTCTCCTACTACAGGAATTCCCGACTGGGCAGCAAAGGCGCTGACCTTTTCTTCCTCGTTCTCCACGTTTCTGTGGTTGAAAACTATGCCCCTCACCTTGGCATATCCTCTGTCTGCAAAATTATCTACTGCAGTTTTAATGTTGTTGGCAGCATAAAGGGCCATTTTCTCTCCGGAGGTGACGATCAGAATATCTTCTGCGTATCCTTCCCGTATAGGTGCGGCAAACCCTCCGCACACCACATCTCCCAGAACATCGTAAAGTACAATATCCGGCTTGAATTTTTCAAATACCCTTAAATCATCCAGCAGGTTGAAGGTGGAGATTATTCCCCTTCCTGCACAGCCGATGCCCGGTGTAGGGCCTCCTGCTTCCACGCAGTACACTCCTCCGAAGCCCTGGCGGATAATATCCTCTATTCCCGGTTCCTGGTCAAACTCCCTCATGTAATTCATTACAGGCATAACCCCGTCCCCGTGCAAAAGGTTAATAGTGGAGTCAGCCTTCGGATCGCATCCTATCTGCATCACCTTGTATCCCTTTAATGCAAATGCCGCAGCCAGGTTGCTGGTAACAGTGGACTTTCCTATTCCTCCCTTACCGTATACAGCAAGTTTGATCATTTCATCTTCCTTTCATATTGCTTATCAGCACTTAAAAGCATAACAAACAGCGCCGTCTCCAGGGAAACGGCGCCTATATATCTCACAAGTCTCTATATACAAATGACATACTGCACCTTCCCGCTTGGATAACCTTACAGTCAGTCTTTATTTACGGATTGTATCATCACCCATTGATGCAAGTCAACGCAGAAGAACGTTTAAAAGATAACACTGAAATACCGGAATTTCAGGTATTTTCAGCTGTTTCCGCTCATTGACAAATCATGGTCTGCTGATACAATAACCATAAATACAGATTACTGACAGGTAATGACAAGTTCAGAGCCGGAAGTGTCTTACATGAACATCAGATAAGCTGCTTTCATGAATACAGATGCTCCGCCTCAGGGCGGAGTGTTTTTATTTACTATACCGAAAGGAATTATCATGAAAAAAATCGCCATTTACGGCAAGGGTGGTATCGGCAAGTCCACCACCGTTTCAAATATGTCTGCCGCCCTGGCCGGCCAGGGTCTCACTGTAATGCAGGTGGGATGCGACCCGAAGGCTGACTCCACCATAAGCCTGAGGATGGGAAAGCCCCTTACTCCTGTGCTGGATATATACAGGGAAAAAGTCAAGGCTATAACCCTGGAAGACATGTATATCCGAGGCTATAACGGAGTTATCTGTGTGGAGGCCGGCGGTCCTACCCCTGGCATTGGCTGTGCCGGAAGAGGCGTGGCTAAGGCCCTGGAGCTTCTGAAGGAAAAAGGCGCAGGAGACATTCTGAAACCTGATGTAGTCTTCTTTGATGTTCTCGGGGACGTGGTTTGCGGCGGCTTCTCCATGCCCCTCCGCCGGGACTTTACTGACCAGGTCTTCGTTGTCTCTTCAGGAGAACAGATGGCCATTCACGCAGCAATGAACCTGGGCCTTGCAATGGACAATTTCAAGCGGAGAGGCCACAACGGCCTTGCCGGAATAATAGGCAACAAGAGAAATGTTCCTGATGAAGAGAAAAAGCTCTACCAGCTCTCGAAGGATCTGGAATGCCCTATTGTTCACATGCTTGAGTACAGCGAGACCGTAAAAAAAGCCAGCGACATGGGTCTCACAGTGAGCCAGGCCTTCCCGGGAGATCCGGCAGCACAGGACTATCTTGCCTTGGCTTACAAGCTCATGGGAACTGCAAACGCCTGACCCCGGCTGCCTCCTGCTTATCTGCCAGAGGCCCGGCACCCACTTAAAAGGTACAAATATGAGTTTAATCACTATTGTAAAATAACGGAGGCCACATATGCTTGTAGATCTTCACAATCCAGATCCTTCAGGAGCCGAAATAAAGGTAAGCCAGATAACTGAAGACGAGCCTTTCAGAGACAGCCTTGAATACACCTGCCCTTCCAGGGGAACATGGACCATCACCCATACAGCCAACCTGGTTCCCGGTGCCCACCAGATCTACGTAGGCGCTTCCGCCTGTCTTCGTGGCGTAGTCCTTTCCGCCGCAGAATATGAAGGACTGGACAGATATTCCATGGTCATGATTGAAGAGCGGGACATTCTTTCCGGAGACATGGAAGAGCTGTTCATTGAAGGAATTTCAGACATCATAGACAAACTCCCGAGAAGGCCTACTGCTGTGCTGGGATTTACAGGATGCATACACCACTTTCTGGCCACAGACGTAGACTATATATATGACACCCTTAACGAAAGGTATCCTGACATCGATTTCATCCGGTGCTATATGATACCTACGATGCAAAAAAACGAAGTTACACCTGAAGAGTTCATCCGCAGTCAGATTTACGGCGGGCTCAGGCCCGGGGAGCAGGATCCCCGTTCCGTTAACATGATTGGCAGCAACACTGCCATCACACCGAACAGCGATCACATGAAACTCCTCACAGATAATGGATACACCGTAAGGGATATATGCAAATGCATAACCTACCCAGAATACAAGGAGATGAACAAGGGATCTCTTAATATCTACTCCATGCCAGTTGCAGCCTATGGAGCGGCAGATCTGAAAAAGCGGCTGGGCCAGGACAATATATACATGCCTTATACCTGGAACATGGATGAAATCGACGAAGACATGAATAAGCTGGCCCGCAGGCTGGGAATCTCCATAAAACCCGGTTATCTGGAAGACCGCCGGGCTCAGGCTGAAGCTGCCCTGGAGAGCGCAAGGAAGAAGCTGGACGGAGCACCTGTTGTAATCGACATGAGTTCCACCACCTGTTTCTTTTCTCTCACCAGGCTCCTTCTTTCCCATGGATTTAATGTCACCATGATTTACGGCGATGTGGTAATGCCTGATGATCACGGTGCACTGAAATGGCTTCAGGAAAACTATCCTGATCTGCCTCTCAGGGCAACAAAAAACTTCAAAAGCCGGTTCTTCCCACGGAACGCCGCCACCCTGGCAGGAGGAAGGCTGCTGGCCATAGGTCAGAAAGCAGCATATTTTTCCGGAACCACCCACATGGTCAACATGATTGAAAACAACGGCTGGTACGGATACGAAGCTATCATCCGCCTGTGCGGTGAAATGGAAGATGCCATGGACCGGGAAGACGACGTAAAATCGATTATACAGGTCAAGGGCTTCGGATGCTCTGCATAGCTGAACGTGAAAATCAGGAGCAGGCAGTTGCAACTACGCTGATTGGAGGTATGCCGTGAAACAGGCAGTGAGAGTTCTATCTACATATTCTGCAGATTTGTTCGGAATCAATTCAGTTCTCTATGAACTGGGAGGCATGGTGGTGATGCACGACGCTTCAGGGTGCAATTCCACATACAACACCCACGACGAGCCACGCTGGTACACCATGGACAGCATGATCTACATTTCCCATATGATGGAAAACGACGTAATCCTGGGAAACGACGAGAAGCTGATAACCGACATCTGTGATGCCGCAATGGACAAAAAGCCCCGGTTCATCGTAGTTACTGCCGGCCTCATTCCTCTGTTCCTTTCAACCGATATGAAGGGAATTGCCAGAATAATCCAGCAGCGCACAGGAATTCCCTCCTTCGGATTCACAACAAACGCCATGGACACCTATGTGCTGGGAGCCTGTGCCGCTCAGGAAATGCTTGTAAAAAACTTCTGCCATGATCCGTCCGGGTCTGATAAGAAGGAAGGAAAAATGGCTCCTGGAAAAATCAAGATCAACCTGCTGGGCGTCAACCCCCTGGATTTCTCTGTAACAGGAAATGTGGAGGCTCTGACCAGGCTCTTTGAAGAAGCGGGCTTTCAGATTATTTGCACCATGGCAATGGGCTCAACCCTGGACCATATTGGAAGAATGGGTGAAGCCGACGTTAACGTGGCCCTGTCTTCAACGGCAAGAAATGCTTCTGTTTATATGAAAAAAAAGTTTGGCATTCCCTACGTTACGGGAGTGCCCATGGGAAAATACGCCTCGGAGAAAATGATTTCCCTGATCCGGGAAGCCGCCGCAGACGGCCGGTGCCGCAGCATTTTTGACGGCCTGGGCCCGTCAGCCAAAACCTCTCAGACCCACATCAGAGAAGATTTCTCATACGCAGACAACGAATATAAAAGCCGGCGGGACCCTCACAATATAAAACAGTGCGCCACCGGCGGCGCCTTCGTCATAGGCGAAGCCCTGGCTGCTGCATCAGTCAGAACCTGCCTGGAACATGACTTTGGAATGAAAAACGTCCACCTGATATGCACAACTGAATTCACCTGCGGCCTCCTGAGAGATGGTGACCTCCACTCCCGGGAAGAAGAAGACCTGGAAAAAGCCCTGGCCGGTGCCTCCACCGTTGTGGGAGATCCTATTTTCAGCAGGATTCTTCCCGGAAACCGCAAACCGAGGAGCTGGAGCAACAGCCCCGCTTTCATCAAAGCCCGGGATGTAAAAGACCAGAACATGGATACCCTCAAGATTGCCAGCGCGGAAGATGAAAGCTTCCGTTTCGTCAACCTGCCTCACGAAGCTTATTCAGGGCGGATGTACAGAAGCAGTATTCCTGTTTTCATTGGACCGGAATTCACCGGCTGGATGAAAGAGCAGCTGGAAACTCAGCATATTATCTACAGCAACGATATTGAACAGGCCAACCATCCTTTCATATATGTGCCGAAGTACTAGGACAAAAGGTCAAACTGCCTTACAGACACCTTTCCGGCCGGGTAAGTCCTGTGAACGTCTTTATTTTTTCCAGACATAATGATATAAGTAACTTGTAAGATTTGTTCGGGGAACCGAACAACATAATCCGGCCTCAGGGCGGCTGCAGAAGGAACAGATTAACAGCAGATAAACTACAGATGAACCAGGAGGAAAAAGCATGGACAACAGAGTAGCAATTATCGGAATCATTGCAGAGAATACTGACAGTGCAGAGCAGATCAATGACCTTCTCCACCAGTATTCTCAGTATATCGTAGGAAGAATGGGCATCCCTTACAGAGAAAAGAAGATCAACATCATTTCCGTCATCATCGATGCCCCTCAGGACGACATCAGCTCTCTGTCAGGAAAGATCGGCAGACTCCCTGACGTAAGCTGCAAGGTTACCTATTCCACGAACTAGAATATTTACTATTCAGAATTTAAAAGGCACTGGCTGGTCTGAACCGGTCAGTGCCAGGTTTTTTGTCCTACAGGCCCCTATAACCACAAAAAGAACCCGGCTCCCGCCGGGTTCTTTCAATATGCCATCAATATGCTTTCAGTTCCCTCCAGGTTTTCCTCAGGCTTACTTGCCGATGTATCTTGCCTCAATGTAGTATCTCTTCTCGTTGGCTTCTCCCATGGAGAAGGTTTTTCTAGGAAGAGCTCCATCTGCTGCAACTGCAGGGAAGAGCATGAACTTATCCATTGCAGGAAGCATGAATCCTGCGTTTCCATCCTCGGCAGAAAGGGACTCAACAGCCTTTGTTCCGTGGATGTAGTCTATATCTGCATCTTCTCTTTCTTTAACTATGACGTCCAGGGCGTTCTGGAGAGCTCCTACCTCCAGCTTAGTGGAAGGT
>Ga0256404_1006288_pt1 | contig 19853 bp, 17 predicted proteins | sample RumenRJG_01DNA_FD_185990 | JGI IMG/M metagenome (GOLD analysis project Ga0256404, IMG submission 185990) | Bovine rumen microbial communities from Lethbridge, Alberta, Canada - RJG_01 | ecosystem: Host-associated > Mammals > Digestive system > Stomach > Rumen | place: Canada: Alberta | collected...
TGCACATGTCCAAGGATGCCATTTCTAAGACGCATTAACATTGGTTTGGAATTAAACGAAAATCAAGTTTGTGAAAAATTAACGCGGTAGGTACCCGCATCATACTGGGGGGTGCTGAGTAGTTACCCTAACCTATTAAAGAACAGAAGAAACTGAACGGACTTGTCGAAAACCTTGTCACACCAACTCCCAAAATGCTTCTTCTTGGTAATCCAAATCGAAAGCCAAGCGATAATCAGGATGGGCGTTGCCAGCGGGTGCTTTAGACTTATGTCGAGAAGCACAACCCATGTTAAGGGTATGAACAAGTAATAGACCAGTATATTGATTTCGTTGTAGGTGAGTCCCGTTTGTCTGGCTATGAAGTTAAGGCTATTTGCTACTTGATAAAAGAACCTATGGACAAAGCCTTCCTGCTCTCTATCTTGCCTCATATCGCAAATGTGCCACAAGCCTTCTACCACGTCATCGAGTTGGTCTCTATATATCAGCCCCTTAACATATTCTTGCGGAATGGAATTGAATCCGAACTTCGCACCAAGGATAGCGCATGCAACAGCAGCATTGGTGTCTGCGTCTCCACCGGCATTAACAACGGCTAACAGACCATCTTCAAAAGAGGAAGCATGCCAATAAGCCCACAAGGCTACGGACAGAGTCACGAGTGTGTAGCCCATGTGGTCATCATCCATCAACTTTGTGATGTCTGTCTCCTTCCAAGCAAGCTCGATGTAGTCAGCTATCCGCTCATCGTATTCCATCGCTGTGTCAATCATGTCTTGATAGCTTGGTACTTGGCTACCATATACCAATGCATGAATGAGATTGGAGACGATAACGCAGCTTCCTACGCAACGTGGGTCGTAGTGAGTGAGCTTGCAGATATTTTCCGCACATTCTGTCACATGGTTTGGAAAGAGCCCCACAACAGAAGTGCGCATCACACCTCCGTTGGCAGCCGATTGATATCTGCTCATTTTCCAAACCATTCGCGATACTTCGTAGGGCTTCTCTACGTAGTCTGCAATATTCAGCACCTTATAGGTATTCTCCCCAATTCCCATGGGCTCGCCTTCAGCCCACGCTTTGAAGTGTCGTGCGATGTTGGTGAAGTTTACGCCCTTGTCCTCAATGACAGCGTGGGCTATGCACAGCATCATGTCGGTATCGTCAGTCCAATCGCCAATCTTCCATCGCTTACGGTGTCTGTCCTGAAATATCTGGCCATAGTGCTGCAGCCCATGAGGATATTTCCACGCCATATCCTCGTCGGTCATGCCCTCAGTGCCAAGACCGAGTGCATCACCAACAGCCTGACCGTAGAGACAGCCCTTGAAGCAATTGTAAATGATGCTTTTTCCCATATCAAATATATTCGAATGATCGTATCTGATCAATTTATTCTTTTGTATAGATCCATCACCCGATTTCTGACATCTCGGATCTCATCTATTGATGGCTCAATTTCCATATCATGGTTCGCATAGTAGATTTCATTTAATTGTTCGCATCCCTCGAAAGCTCCATACTCTACCAGCTTGACACTCTTAGGAAGTAACATTTTCTTAAAATTCGTGCAGTTGCAGAAAGCATAGCGTCCTAAAATGTTGACACCCTCGGGTATACTGACACTTGAAAGAATTCTACAGCCACAGAATGTATAGTCTGCTATCTTTCTAACCCCAAAAGGGATGTTGATTGACATAAGACTGTGACACTGACTGAATGCACTCTTTCCAATTCGCGTCAGACTTTCAGGAAGGACAAGTGATTTTAGGTTTATGCAACTGTCGAAAGCTTCTTCCCCAATACTTTCTACCCCCGATGGAATCTGAATATAACTTAATGCTCTGCAATTCTTGAATGCCTCGTCACCAATTTCTTGAAGTCCTTGCGACAGACATACAGTTGACAGCTCAATACATTCTTCAAAAGCTGATTCGCCAATTATACCTACACTTCCTGCTATTGTTACCGTACGTAGTTTCTTACAAGCATAAAAAGCGCCATTGGCTATTATCTCTACGCCTTGCGGAATATCTATCGTTTCTAAAGTTTTTATGCCCCAAAATGCATCTTTGCCGATCACAGTTACGTCATTGGGTATGATGGTTGATGAGCAACCAGCAATGAGCTTACCTGTCTTCGACTCAATGATGGCATTACAGTTTCCACGGGAATCGTAATTTGTATTTTGTGCGTTTACGTGAATGAAAGTCAAGTTATCATCCCTCATAAAGAGCCGTTGGCCGATATTTTCTAACCCTTTCCCAATTTCTATTGACTTGAAATCATAGCATTCCATGAAAGCTCCATCACCGATAATTTTAACGCTGTCAGGAATTGTGATCATTTTCAACCCTGAATATTCAAATGCGGATTCACCGATTTCTCTTAACAGTTTTGGAAGCTGCACGGTCTCCAACTTCTTACAACCCTTAAAAGCCCTGCCGCCTATAACAAGGACACTATTGGGAAATTCTATGGTTTGCAAATCATTACAGTCATAGAAGGCACCGTCACATATTACTTCTGTACCCTGTTTTATCTTGTATTCAACAAGCTTCTCAGGAGCGGACATCAGCCGTTTACCATCAGCACTATATCTCACCCCATACTCATCTAATACCGACGTTTCATATTCTCCTTCCAAATAATAGGTTGGCAGATAAGAAGCCAAGTCACTATCGGGGTATTTATCCTCCATATCCATTCTTAGCACAGCTCTCTTAGCCTCATAAAGTCCTTGCGCAGCGGCCTTCTTATACCAATCCAAGGCTATTGTCCTGTCTTTTGCGACTCCGCGTCCCTCTTCGTAGCAACCGGCAAGGTTGTATTGAGCAAGCTCAACGCCTAATTCTGCAGCTTTTTGGTACCACACTACGGCCTTTGCATAATTCTGTTTTACGTCTTTCCCGTAATAATATCTGTCGCCCAACATTCCCATGGAGTAAGCGTCACCCCGCTCAACCATCATGATATTGTAATTCAAATCCTCTCGCACGACAAAATAGTTAGGAAAGTCATCATCAAATAGCTTATCTAATGCAATGAGAGCCTTCTCTGCCACTACATTTCCGTCATAGGTTGCCTTGTCTATCTGCTCATAGGCTACGCTGATACTATGGTGTACATCGGCATCATTGATAGTTGGCACTGTTACTGCAGAGCTTTCTTTTTCACTTTGATTCTGCATGAGGTTGGCGTATTTATTGATAATCTCAATGCATTGTGCCTCTTTTCCTGCTTCAGGAACGTAGCAGGCTTCTTCTGGATATAATTTGATGTGTGACATTTGACAATGGTTTTAAGTCTAAATTCGTATATCATGAATTATCAAGCCAATAGTCTCTCCATCAGCCCGTTAATATCATCCCTAAGCGTGTTGCTCCTCAACTGTATGGAGCCCGGTTGCAGATAAGCCCGCTTGTTTATTTCAAGCATCATAGAGTGATAGTGAAATGGGCAATCGGGAGTCTCTGAATTGCTGTAAGGCATGTTTACACCGACCTTATAACCGCAATCCATGAAATGGTTTACAGCCATCTCTATCGTAGCCTTGGATGGCTTTGACCAGTCCTCATTGAACCCGATGCAGATGTCCACGTCGCTCAGCTCTTCAGGAAAGGAATGGCAGTCCAAGAGCAGGGCTCCTTCAGACAGTTGTGAGCTCAACCGACGCTGGTGCCACTTCCAAAGGCCGAGAAGGTTTTGCTCGGATTGCATGGGCACTGTCCGCCGATGTCCGTCGAAGTTCTTATACACGATGCCCTGGCCTACGCTCTCTAATGGATCGTTCCAAAGACGCTCAGCATCAACGATGAAACGGGAATAAGGAAAACGCACGGTCTTGATACGGTCATCCTTCAACCCATGAAAGAGGTAGTCCGTATGCCAGTCCGTCCATTTGATTACTACATCATTGAGGAAGTCGGCATCGACATCCCAATAGCTCTTTTCCGCATCATAAAGCCCTTCCAAAGAGGCGTGCGGCTCGTTCAATACAAGTCTGTTGTACATACAAGTCAGTTTTAATTGTTCCACAATTCACATCCCATCATTGTACCACCGTGGCTGACTGCTCGGTTGGTGTGCACAAAGGCAACTCTATGGATGCATGGTGCAAAGATAGTGAATCTTTTACTTTCAGAGGCATAAATAAAGGATATTATAGCCTTATAATTTATACATATCAAGGATCGACACCAATATAGTCTTTAGTCAATGACTCGAAAATTTAGGTGTACTTTTTTGATTACTATTGCACTTTCTCACTTATTTCTTCTGCTATCTGAAGGAGTTCTTCCTCTGAAGGATTATCATTGATAATGATCCTTCATCCAATGGAGCATTGTTCCCTGCTGATGGTCTGTTCTCAAGCAAGCCATCAAAGTTATTGTTACTTCTAGGCTCACCTTCATTAGCTTGCAACCATCTACCAGTAGTTCTTCTTTCCTTGTCACTCTGCAATTTAAGTTTATAAGGTTAAACTTCAAACTTGAATATCTACCAATTGTTACATTTCTTTTTATTTCACTCCATTCTTGATGTTCACTGCTACCATCATTACTTGATACATTGTTGGATTTTCCTTGTGATGATTCACTATCCAGTTCAGCATAATTCCCATTTGTCTTTCTGTCTTCAACATTGTGACTATTGCTTGAATATTGTCCTCTGGTAATTTCATTTCCAGGAGACAATCTATTAATAGTACCTGAAACTTTTTCTCTTTCTCCGTCATAGTGCTCTTTTCCTTTTGCTATTGGATGATAATGGAGGCATTGGATTTTTTGCTGTTCATCATGTCTAATGTTCTCGCGTCACCTTTTCCATCAAAGAATGCATCCAGCACCTTTTGAAAGATATCATTGGGCGACACGGCATTAAAGAGCGTCATAGAAGAACGAAGCTTGACAGCATCTATCGGACTGCCCATCAGTGTCTCGGCATCCTTATCAGTATGAGTAAGCAAGACGTTTGTTATCTCTCGCAGTCTTTTCCCGAGAACAGGGTGAGCAAGATAGGCTTTCGCCTCTTCCTCGTCAGCCAAACCGTATATCCACGAGAAGTTACTGCGTCCGAGTCCACGCAACTGTGGAAGGACGTACCATATCCAATGACTCAATTTCTGCCCGGATTTCATCTCTTGAAGGGCAGCATCATAGTCATGCGACTGTGCTGCTACGAAGCGATCCAAGTCAAATGGATCTTCCGTGGTTATGCCTATCTTATTCTCAAAGGCATTCAGAATGGCACGCAGATCCGGAGTCAGCAAGCCATAGCAATAACCTGCAAGATGCTTTGGCATCTCATAGGCAGCCTGCGCAATAGCACCGGTCATGGCTCCAATGGTATCACTGTCGCCACCGACGGAGACTGCCAGGCGGATGGCATCCTCAAAATCGTGGCTGTCCAAGAAGGCGATGATGGCTGGTGGTACACTGCCCATGCAAGATACGTCATATTCATAGAACGGGCGCATCTCATCTATCGTATAATGCAGGTCGTACTCGAACTCATCCTTGATGTAGGTCTTAATCTCCGATTTTGACTTCTTCTGCCGTGCCAGGAACACTGCTGCGGCAATGGCCTGCGCTCCCTTGATACCTTCAAGATGGTCGTGGGTCACCACTGCTGAAATCTTTGCCAGTTCAAGAACCTCGTCCAGCGTCTTCGCATAAAAGCCAACGGGACTCACTCGCATGCCACTGCCATTGCCCCAACTGTTGTAAGGCTGAGGATTGGGATTGATCAGCCAACGCTTGAAGCTGCCGCCATAGCCTCTGTTTGGATGCCTTAGCCCCAACTCCTTCATACATTTTACTAAATACTCATGACTGTGGCTGTCATCTTCCGTCAGCCATTTTGCGACTGCAAGCGTCATCACTGTATCATCTGTGAACCTACTTTTGGTTGTCAACAGATGAAAGTTGTAATCCTTCGTATTGTGGAACTCATAGACAGAGCCTACGATGTCACCTATAATTGCTCCTAACATGATAGTGTTGTTTCTATAGATTTATTATTCAAAGATGCATTTATACGAGTAGCGTTCATAGTCCTTCCACAACGGTTGACGTACAGAGGTCCATGCAGTGGATGTATGGCGCAAAGATAGTGAATTATCAGCAAAGTGCGTGGTGTCATGATGGAAATTATCCATCACTGCACCACATCTTTTGCATTAATCTGGCACATTCGGATTGATTACATATTGCATGAAGCTGCGCGGCACATAAACATTACCGAAGGCGTAGGCTTGGCGGAAGAGCGGAGCTATCTGCCTGACCTCGTAACCGGCATTGCCGGTACCGACGGCTGTAAGCATGAACCTGTTCTGTGGGTGGAAGGCCACGTATTCCGTAAAACGCTCAACAGCCTTCGCCAAATCCTCAAACGAATTACCGTCAGTCGGGATAGCATAGCTCTGCCCCTGAATGCCTTCGGCCTGACCATACTTGGCATCGAAATGCTGTAAGGCATAGTAGGCCGCACCGCCATTGTGCATGCCCTCAACATTGCTGCCGAAGACGAATATTTCATCCTTACCAAGCGACACGATGTTATCAGGTGCTAAACGACAACCTTGTACGAAATAGCCTTTATTCATGGCGCTTCTCATCTTGTCCCGCTCTTCTCTATTCATTTTTTGATAACATGCAGTTGTTTCCATGTAAGCGTTTTTGGACATGAATGCCCTCCGGCTCCTTCTCTCACATTCAAACATATCCTCCATGCCGGTCTGCGTCTGCTCAAACTGCATGAAGCTGTCGATGCCCAGGCTGTTGGCCGTGCTCTCTACATCAATGTTGGCACCGATGAACGAGAATACCCAACCTTTCTTTTTCAAAGTGGTGATGAGTTCTTGTACAAGTGGCAACGTCCATTTGCGAGATGCATTCTCATATCCGTCGGTGATGATGGTGACATTGCCTTTAGCCTCCTTGCGGTCAATCTTGCGAAACAACTGCAACACCGTATATCCTATGGCGTCGTAGAGAGGCGTGCATGCACTTGGGCAATAGTCTTCCCTTGTCATATCCCGGACCTCCTCGATAGGAGTATCGTGGAAAATGTAACGGGAATGCGAGGAGTCGAAACAGAAGACAGATACAAATTGCTGGATATTTGGATGCTCCTTCTGTAGGTTACGGATGCTGATCAGCGTCTCATTGCACCCGGAGAAGGTCTCATCTCTGACGGTTGACATGGATCCACTTTCGTCAAGTATGATAAGGTTGTAGGCATCAGACAGATGAGCAGTAGATTGGGGCTTGTCGTCCTTCGTCTCTTTTTCTGCCGTGGCGTTGTCCTTCTGTTCTGTTACCTCGTTCACCTCTTCTGTTGCTGATTTGTCTTTGTCGTCCGTAATGTCTTTGCCCAGGTCCACCTGGTTGTTAATGTTCTTTACATGCTGCTGCGTGTCCGACTCGTTAGCATCGGAATCGTCATCAGGCATAATTAAACCCTTGATAAATGAAATTAGTCCCATAATCTGAATGATTTTTTCTTACCTTTTACTTGTAAAATTTATAAATATGAACGACTGTACTCTCATTTCCCTGCGTTGGACTTACATCAATGCCATACGAATAGCCATTGTATCTCAGGGCATAATAGCGTTTGCCTCCGGCCGTCTTCTGATAGTAAGGCGAAAGCTGTTGGTACAAGTCTTGGATACAGGTTCTAGGATAAGCCTGTTTGTGGAAAATCCAAAAGCCAGCGAACTTACTGTTACCGGCCGACGGGTCATACATAATCGTGTTGATGCCCAATCCATTATTGTTATCAAGATAGAAGTCAAGATTCGAGTTCGTGTAGATATACGAACTGCCGGAGAGCTGCTCGTCGGGATGGTAATGATAACGGCTCATCGTTGCCTTGAATGTTGACACATCCATATTGACAATGGAAAGGAGGTTGTTCAATGTCGGCACGATGACCTCATAGGAGCAGTCGCCGCTGATACTCAATGTCTCTGTCTCCAGACTTTCTTGTGCGCCACTTGCCATGGGAAGCAAGCACAGGCAGAAGATAAATGCAATAATCTTTCTCATGTATGTTAAATTTAAAAGTTTACAGATATTCCTATTTCCCAAAGATAATAGCAGAACAAAACCGCACTGTCTTTTGAATCCTATGCTATTTTATTCTTTAGAAGTTCTGTAAATTTATCTTTACGTTTATAAATAATGTTGGCACCAAAGTCAAGTACCCAACCTTGACTTGCAATGAATGACGAGCCCAGCAAAGCCTCAACTGGCGGAGTCGATTGGCCTTCATCACTTGACTTCATCTTTTGGGATGGAATAATGTATTTAGGAATAATGTTGAAGATGGCAGTTTCCTTCATTTCCTTTTCTGCATTGCCTAAAACTGACACAAGACAGAAAGGAATTATGGCCTTCTTGGTCTCCACTGCACCATTCGAGCCAACCATAGTGTCCCCATCGCCAAGATAATAGAAAGGGACTTGACTCTCGGCCATTGATTGAATGGCTATCATATTATTGGTAGCACCAGAATCAACACCCGCAACAATCTCTTTTCCGTTTAGTTTTATGGATATTACAGGAAGTCGATAGTGCTTATTGCCCAAATTCATTGGAAAAAGGTACTCGCAGTCTGCCGATGACAAGGTTGACGGATTGACATTAGACGTATGGAGCGTGTTATCGCTATAGTCTAATGCTAGCTTGTGCTTTGTAAGGAAGTCATTCCCTAAAAGGCCAATGACAGGATATTCAAAATGCTGGGGATAGTCAACGCAGCATACACAGAAAACTTCATGACACATCATCGACTGCAACGTAAAGTTCAGCTCAACATCCTTGACCTCCTGCGGCTCGTTGCCAAGGCCGTTTAGGACATGCTTGGATCCAATCTTTACCCTCTTTAAGCAAAGATGCTCTGTCATGTTCTCAAAAAGCATGCTCACCTCGCTGCAGGAGTCAATCATTATCAAGGCGCAACGCTCACCGGCATCCTTGTCAAGATACTCAATCTTGACGAAAGAGGCGCTGTTTTCATTGCCTTGAAACAGTTCCATTCTGATTTCTCTGCTTGTTCTCATGTCTGTTTAAATTTGAAGTTGATGTTTCTATTTTATCGTTGAACGTTTCCGCTCAGAGTTCTTATTCGGCTTTTTATGAAAAAAATCCGTTGAGGTTAACAACTTGTGAAAATAAAGTTGTACTTTTGGCCTAAGTTTTGAAGAATACCATCAACTAATATGAGACATCGACTTTTTGCAATAATAACTATAGCTTTCCTCTGCCTCCAATCGGTTTGGGCTGGTTCTAAGCGTGCCTTGATTATAGGATTATCCCAATACCCCAAATACAGGCAGGCACAACTTGACTGGCCGAATATCCATGGCGCGAATGATGCCGTACTGATTAGCAAGACATTAAGTAAGCAAGGCTTTACCACTCAATCGCTGACCAACAGACAGGCAACGGCGCAGTCCATACGAAAAGCCCTAAGCGCCCTTGAAAAGAAAACTCATAAGGGAGATATCATCTATATCCACTTTTCTGGACACGGTCAACCCGTAGAAGACAGAAATGGTGATGAACTGGACGGTTGGGACGAGGCTATTGTACCCTACAACGCAGGACAACGGTACGCAGCCCATGTCTATACTGGACAAAATCACATCATAGATGATGAACTGAATGTCTACGTCACCAATATTAGAAAGAAGGCAGGACGCACAGGATTTGTTTATGTTGTTATAGACGCTTGCCATGCAGGAGACTCCTCACGCGGTGAAGAAGAGGAGGATTCCGTCTTTGTAAGAGGCACGAATATCGGATTCTCAAGAAGCGGCAAGGCGTTTATTCCCAGAATTGACACACGGCCCGTCATCAGAATTTCCGGAGGGTCCAATATGGCAGCCACATGCTATTTGGAAGCATGCCGCTCGTACCAGACGAATACGGAAATTAAGGTTGGAACACAATATTTCGGTCCGTTGTCCTATTATATAAATAAGGTACTATGCAATCATAAACTCAATGCGAATACTGCATGGATAGAAAATGTATGTAAACTTATGAATGCGGACAAGCGCCTTATCAGGCAAAACATGGTTGTAGAAAAGACGAAACAATGATTGTACAGATGGCGGCATACAGCGAACAGCTTCTCAGCGAGTTCGCCCGAAAGGAATGGGATAAGGCGAAAGCCTATCTCATGAAGCAATTCCCTTCCCTGTCAGAGATGGAATGTGAGGATATATTCCAGGAATCTTTTGTCATCCTGTTCCAAAACAACAGAAACGGGAAGTTGAAGGACTTGTCCTGCTCTTTGTCAACGTACTTCTTGTCCATCTGCCGTAACAAGGCGTTTGAGTGGCAGAGGACGAAATCGCACAGTCTGGTTGTGGATACGGATTCTGAACTTGACTTCCTTGACGCCATAAAAGAGGACAAGATAGACAGCCTGATTGCTTTAGACCCGGACATTTCATTAGTTGAATCTAAGGAAGCCATTGCCAGGCAGATTGTCCGCGACCTGCCCGAACCCTGTAATAAATTGTTGTGGGGTTTCTTCCGCGACAACTATTCCTTGAAGGCCCTTGCCGACATACTGGACAAGACTGTTGGCTATGTGAAGGTCACCAAGCACCGCTGTCAGGAGAAGTTCAGGAAGCGTTGGAACGACTTGGCAAAGAATCTCTTCTAAAAAACCATTAAAGACTGATTATCATGAGTGACGAATATAAAATAGTTACCGACAAAGAGCTGCAGGACGATGAGCGCATATCCGCTTATCTGCGTGGCCGTATGACAGCCGAAGAGGAAATGGCCTTCATGGGAGAGCTGAAGAATGATGACGAATTACGCTCACAAGCCATTTCGACAGCTCATCTTGCAAAGGCCATGAAGGAAATCGGTGAGGAGAATGATGAGAATGTCAAAGAAGCTCTTACATCGATTAGCGCGACGGCGGCAAAATATTTCGCATCCAGAGCTTGGTTCTTCCATAAGCATGAGGTAGATTATTACGCCCTCACATTAGAAGATCTGAGGGCAGAGGCAAGGGCTGAGCTTAAGGCAGAATCTTCAAAATCGGCAATGATCAGAGCTAAACGGAAGCGTATTTTTAAACTTATATCCATTGCAGCATGTATCGTCGTGCTGTTCGGCGTGGGCATCAAATATTATAACTACCGCACAGTGACGAAGCTCGGCGTTGAATATTGCACTGCCTTTGTCAGTGAGCAGACGCCTTCCCGTGGCATAGAGAATGCAGATGTAGCGAAGGAACTCCAAACTCTTTATGCGAATGTGCAGGAAGGCAAGGATTTGGACAAGACCGTCAAACGTCTGTCTGTACTCTGGGAAGTGTCTAAGATGAAGACGTATAATGACTACACCAACGAGTCAGCTTACATTGGTTGGAACCTTGCCATTGCCTATCTTAAAGATGATGACAGGGAGTCTGCCTATGCCACCCTTCAATCCCTTGTCAGCACTGCTGATAATGCAATTGTAGAAGAGAAAGCCAATGAACTGATGAAGAAAATCAAATAATAATAGCTATGAGGTTGAGACAAATACATAAGTTATCCTTCTTGATATTATTTCTTTGTATGTTAGCAGGGCCATGCAAAGGGCAAAAGCTATATAAAGAACTAATAGCATGTGGGGATTTGTTACAGGAGCGTAGATCTGATATGTACGACTATATTGAAAATTATCTGCTTTATGAAGTGGATAAAGACAGTATTCGTAATGTCTCCGGGCTCGATATTATCTATAACTTGGATATGGGATTTCTTTATTCGGTAAAATACAATGATGAAGAAAAGGCCATTCCATATTTAGAATATTGCAGGAATAAACTGTATGCTTTAAGAGATGACAAGGAAGTACGTGTTCCATACAAATCTTGTTTAGAGGCTTTGCAGTCGTATTACTTTAACACACGACGATTCGACAAGGCTAAGAAAACATGTGAAGAATTTCTTGCTGCGTCTATAACTGATGACATTAATAGCAAAATCATAAATACTTATTCTATCTTATCCGCGATTTATGAACAGGAGGGGGATTCTGTCCTGGCCTATAACGCCCATAACGAATGTCAACTTGGATACGTTAAGCTATTTGTAAAGAATCATCCTGAGCAATCTGCCGTACTCAGCCAATTCAAGATGTTGCAGCAGTCAAGAAAATCGTTTGAATTAAGAGAACAAACAGATAGCATAGGCTATGTCAACACATTAATTTTGCTCGGTAATATTTTGAAGACAGCGTGTGGAAATGATGTTGTGGAGCCTTTTAGTCTTTACCTCAAGGCATATAGAATAATCCACGAAAACGGCCTTTTGAAATATAAAACATCATTATTAGAGGAATGCTATGTAAACTTGCAAGAAATATATATAAAATATGTAGCGGAACCAACAAAGTCAATATTTATAAAGCAAATAACTCCCGATCTTATCTATCTGTTTGACGGTATATTGAGCGAAAGTGATATTTATCAATCGTTTGCAGCTAGTTTTGGAGCAAAAGGCTTTGATCAACAGGCATTGGACTACAACAAACTTGCTTTAAGTAGTATTAAAAGCAATGAAAAGAATGTACGTAACAAAAAAATACGCATATATAAAAGCTTGTTAAATAACTATTGGGGACTAAAAAACGACACGGCAAATGTGTCTGCTTTGGCTTGCGTTAGGGAACTGAAAACCCTATCACTTAATTATGATGATAGTCTCTACTCTGATTGCTTACTAAATGAAGGAATAGCCTTGCGATATTTGCATAAAGAGAATGAGGCTATTGCTCAATTCAAAGATTGCCTGCCACTCTTCAAGAACAGATATGGAGCAACTTCTGATTTCTACATATCTTGTCTTAACCAGATTGCTCTAACAGTCTCTAACACTGAAGAGGCAATCAAGTATCTTACAGATGCCAAAGAATTGATCAAAGCCTCCGCCAATGTAACATCCTCAACTATCCACGGAGTCTCTCTCAATTTGGCCAGATGCTATATAGTAATATCAAAATGGCAACCCGCACTAGAAGAATTAGAGATAGCGGAACAAGAAGAAAAGAAGATATTAGGCAAAGCGAATCTCTCAACCTTACAATTGAAGGAACAATGTATATTCAACTTAAAACAAGGAAATTAATCCTATTAATAGCTGCAATATTATGCTGTATTACAAGTAAATCCCAAATTTCTATTACGGAGCAACTAAACAACTTCGTAACAAAGCAGGACTACGATGGTGGGTTAAGTTATCTTCTTCAAAATGCTGATCAACTTGATCCTATCGCCAAAGATTTATATTACACATCATTTAGTATTGCGAAGTTTTACAAAAAGAAATCTATTGATATGGACTCTTGTTTTCATTCAATGGAGAGAGTCATAACGTGCTTTGCCCAAAACAAAGAGAATGTAAAATCTTTAGGACCAGGGATGGCATCATACTATTCATTATTCTCTGGTTTTCTCACATGGACGAACAATTGGAACTTGTCCTTAAAAGTATTTAAGTCTTTCAAGACGATATGGCCTAAAATCAGTGGAGATATTAAAGACTATTATGTTGCACAATTAGAAAATACATCTAACTCATTATTCACAAATAAGCAATATTCCTATGCCATACCAGTATTGAACGAGATAGACTCCTTACAACATAAAGGATATCAATTTACCTATCCAACATATTTTTATGAGGGCTTACTTGGGTTATGCTATCATAACACTGGTCAGGATGACAAGGCCTTGGAAATATTGGCATGGGCAACAGCCAGCTATCCGTCAGATAGGAAAACAGAAGAAAGCTATATTAATTTGCAGAGAAATAGATTTGATATTGCCATCAACAAATCCATTTTGTCAACAGCAAGAGAGGTGGGATTAGAATTGGTTAATATGTATAAGACTAAAGGTGATAAACAGAGTCAAATTGATATTGACTTAGCATTATCCCGTCTTGAAGCATCCTTAAACGCAAACACAGGTGAAGCCATCAAATTGTATGAAAATGGAATAGAACTTATTTTGAAATCTCCCGATTATACTGACGATTTACGCGAAAAATATCTAAAAGATTTATTTACTTTTTACAATACTTTCAATATTCCAATAAATCAAAGGAAATTTAATAAATACGCCAAAACGCTTGATATGGGCGAAAAGTATAAAATTAATGGATTCGTAGATGATACATTCATTGATTCCTTGGTAAATGTCATACGTCAAGAAGAAGGGAAACAAAAGGTTGATGTTAACCGGTATGTTTATGCCGTCTCTTTTGTAGCCTCCAATCTGGCAAATAGGCTTCAGGAACGAAAAGGCTTAGATATGGTCATACGTGCTATAGAAAAGTGTCAGTCTCAAGGAGCAATGCCATCAGAATATGCATCACTTTATAATGTTGCAGGAAATATATTTTCTGGCAATTTAGCTGATTATGATCAGGCTCTAAAAAATTATGCTAAGGCATTGGATATTTTACAGGATAATGGCCAACAAAGTAGCAGCTTGTATTTATTGACTTTAAGTAAAATAGCGATAGATTATAAAAATATTGGAAATCTTATAAATGCCAAAATATTCATTGACAAAGCTTTAGATGCGTTATTAAAGTCTCCTGAACTTAAAAGTTTGAAGAAAGATTATTATGAGCTTTTAGAAAATGCAAGTTGGATATACGCATGTTTAGGGAAGGAAGATGAATCCTTGAAATTTTGCGATGAGATATTAGATGATGTCGCTAACAATTTTCCTAAGGATGAACTTGTTAACTTGTATAAATGTCTGAAAATCGATCTTCTGTTATGTTTTAACAGATATAATGAGGCTAATAATATTTATAAAGAAATCAATCCTACTTACTTTGATAAACGAAAGAGTTGGAGCCTACCATTCCAAACAAAATTTTTTAACGGAGATTCCAGCTGTGTTGTAGAGTTAGCTAAGGAGCATGATAGGTTATGTTCTAACATTAAACGACTATTCGAAAAATTTTCTACATCGGACCTTTTTAACTACTGGGATACTAATGCCGGCATTCTAAATTTTTATTATTCAGAAGCTTTATATAAGTTCAGGACACCCGAATTACGAATTCAAGCTTTCAACAACATCCAACTTACAAAAAATTTTCAATATTTTTTATCGAAAAATTTCCGTTCGAATTCGTCTCATAATTTACAACAGAATATAGCTAAATTGGCTGTAGAAAATGCATTTTCAGAAATTATAGATTATGATAGAATTAAAGAGAAGCTCAAAGAAAGCGAAATAGCTATAGAATTCTTGGTTGTTAATAATAGAATAGATTTTCATCATGTCAATAACAGATATGGTGCTTTAATAGTTAGAAAGCAAGACAAATATCCAATATTTGTTGATATTTGTGACTACGATGCATTGTCTTGGATTAGTTTTTCAAGCCCGTCTAAAGCTCCGATAGCGTATGCAAATAATCTCTATTCAATTAGAGACACTCGATTATTCGACATTTTATGGAAGCCCTTAGTTCCATTTATAAGTCCACATTCAATTCTTTACGTCTCTAAAGCAGGAGACCTCAACAATATAAATCTTGCCGCTATTTCGGATGGAACACAGAGAATGGGAGACCTCTATGACATTCATAATGTCATGTCTGCTTCTTCTATCCCTACTGGCCCCGATTCCAAAGAAACATTTTCATCGGCCTATTTATGTGGGGGCATAGATTACGACACATCTCTTGCAGACATGACTATCAAAGCCCACCAAGAAACAAATTCAACTTTCAGCGGTAATGTTGCATATCGTGGACTGGACGATAGAGGACACTTAGGTGCTCTTCAAACAAGTCTGTTTGAAATTATGGCAATAAAAGAGACTATAAAGAATAGCATAGCTAAAATTAAGATTGTAAGTGGAAAAGAGGCAACAGAAGAAAGCTTTAAACGTTTGAATGGGCAGTCTCCGGACATTGTTCATATATCTACTCACGGATTCTACTATCAGCCCTATTTAAATAATATTATTGCACTTGGAAATCCTCAATCTTCAGATGTGTATTTCTCTAAGAGAAACGGAAGGTTGAATAGTGGCAGTCAGCTACAGTATAATGGCTTGTTTTTCTCCGGCGCAAATAACGCATGGAATTTTAACAAATATACAGAGGGCGTAGATGACGGAGTCTTGACAGGCGATGAAATTGCAGCCTTGGACTTTTCAAACACGAAGCTCGTTGTCTTATCAGCATGTCAGACCGGACTGGGCGAAATATCAGAAATAGACGGTAACATGGGACTTATTAAAGCTTTCAAAATAGCGGGTGTAAAACATATCATTTCCACTTTATGGAATGTCTCAGACCAAGCAACAACTATATTTATGCAAGAATTTTACAAGCAATTAGTGATTCAAAAAAATGTTCATAAAGCTTTTAACAAGGCAGTAAATACTTTTAGATCAACGAACGAGACATACGCCAATCCTTATTACTGGGCAGGCTTCGTCATGTTAGATTGATGGCAACCATGAAGAAATATTTTCTCTTCCTTTTCTTGACGCTATTCTCACTGTCTTGCTGTTCACAAACCGCCAACAGTGATGTACAGAGATGGTACAAATTGAAGATAAGAGTGGACTCGACGGTCAACCTGTATCAAAAGAGGTTGCTCCTTGTAAACCCGGCGAGCAAGAAGGGGTCGGAATTCTATCACGACTACTTCAAGTGCATTCGTTTTGCCCTTTCTCTGCCATATCATCTTAACATGCGAAGCGATGAACATCAATGGAACAAGTATCTTGCCGACATGATGATGTACTTTTATGTTTGTTGCGACAGTCTGCCGGACAGGACATCGGAAGCGTATGACAATCTGATAGCGCGAAAGAATTTCTTTGCCATTCAAACTGGCAAGACCAAAGGACTGGCCAAGGACTGGAAGTCCATAGTGCAACGCCTTGATGACCATGAGGTTGCCATAGAAATCACGGACCTGAAAGACGAACTTCTATTCTTGAAGCGTGGATATAGCTCTCCCCATAGCGTAGAAATAGACTCACTGCTGGCCGAGGAGATTACGAAAGACTTGACGGATGACCCATTGGCCATTGACAGACTCTACAACGAAGATGGGCCATTAAGAAAGTTATGGTTGCTCATGGCTCCGGAATTGCATGACATAAGGACCATCTATATCTCAGGCAACTTCAAATACTCTCAGCTCAATTTCGCAGCAATTCCTATTGGCAATGGCGAGATTCTCTCTGACAGGTTCGATGTGCATCAGATGCTCTCTACGACAAGCATCAAAAAAGACAGCGAGGTACTAACGAGGGTTAAAACTGCTGCTGTCTTTGGCGGAATTGATTATGATCTTGGACTATCTAATCGCCCTGCTACGAACAATGAACCATGGGATCTCGTCCGGGGGCTTCCAGACAGCATACGCAACGGCTTTGGGGCATTGCCAGGTTCAAAGTTGGAGGTGGCAACTATTGACAGCATTCTTACCAGCAGGCATATTCAACTGAGAAGTTTACAAGGGAAGCAAGCCTCGGAAGATGAAGTACACCGGTTAAGTGGCAGTGCTCCTGACTTACTTCATTTCTCAACGCATGGTTTCATGTTGGCTCCATTGTTCACCGACAGCACAATTGTGAAAGACTATGGCGACACCGTCAAGTACCTGACGATACTTTCTCAATCCGGACTTCTCTTTGCAGGTGCGAATAAGGCGTGGAAAGGAAGAACGAGCTATGACAATTACGATGGTATTCTGACTTCTAGCGAATTGATGAAGCTGAACCTCTCCGGTTCCCGACTCGCCATCCTTTCCGCTTGCCGGGGAGCTCTTGGCGAAGACCGTAACCTGACGGGAATGCCATTCGGCGTGGCTTATGCTTTGAAAGATGCAGGAGTCAGTCAAGTGATGTGTTCATTGTGGAGCATCTCCGATAAGGCTACCTATGTATATATGAAACACTTCTACAGCCACTTGATGGACAATGAAAGCCCTTCTGAGGCCTTGAGGCATACAGTGAACGACATGAAAAAAGAGGGCTACAAGTCACCCTACTATTGGGCATCGTTCATTCTCGTAGAATAATCGATTTTTCTTTCTTTTGTTGTTAACCTTTGGAGAATCCTATCATAAAGTGATAGAACAACGTTAAACATTTCAAGTGTAGAATTATGAAAAAGATTATTCTTACATTAGCTATCGCTTTGTTTACCTGCGGCGCATATGCCCAGTACAATGCAGGAACATCAACAACCAGCCAAACCGACATGTTCGGCAACACCACGACAACTCACCGTGATGCATACGGCAGAGTTACCGGAACTTCCACCACAGGGCGAACCGACATGTTCGGTAATACAACAACTACCCATCGTGATGCCTACGGACGAATCATAGGCACTTCGACCACAGGAAGAACCGACATGTTCGGCAACACCACTACCACCGACCGTGACGCCTACGGCCGGACCACTGGCACATCAACCACTGGCAGAACCGATATGTTCGGCAATACAACCACTACCCGACGGGATGCCTACGGACGCACAACTGGCACATCCACTACGGGCCGTACAGACATGTTCGGCAATACGACCACTACTCATAGAGATTCCTACGATCACACAACCGGAACGTCAACAACAGGACAGACTGACATGTTCGGTAACACCACAACACAGCAAAGGAGCAACAATGGTGGTCAAATTTGGACTTGGTAATACAGCTTTAAAACATCTGTACATATGAAAAGATTATTTCTTCTTTTAGGATTCATGCTGACAATATTTGTTAGCAAGGCTCAGAATAATCCGTATGTCGTAGATGGCGGCTTCGAGCCTATGACAATGGATGAAATGCTTTTGCCATTCGTAATCTATTCACAAAACGCTGAGCGCATACAGCAGATTCAAGAACAACGAAGAAAAGCAGCAGAACAACGTTTTGATGAATACAAGGAGAAGGCATACGAGTGTTACAACCACAATGACTACTCCGGCTTTATCTACTATTCGAATGTTGCTCTTGAAACAGGATGGTATACAGACAGAATGTACTACGACCGTGGAGTTGCATTCGAAGCTCTTCATGACTACAAGCAGGCGAAGAAAGAATACAAGATGGCTATCAAATATGGCTATTATCCTGCTACGGATGCATATAATCAAGTCAAAGAGCATATGAAAGAGTGGAAGAAGTCGCTGAAGAGATAACTCAAGTATATTTTCATCGATAAAGATATGAGATGTTGACGATTGACCCCAAAAGACAACACAATCTTCGAAACAGTCGTCAACATCTTTAGGTCGCGTGCTGCGAGTGTGGTATTCTTTGCAATGACGAGGGACGTCAAATCTACAGCTTGTCAGTTAAAATACCAGTCACAGATAGATATATGACTATTAATGTGTCTGTAGCTACATGATGAATTGATGTATAAAGTTCTTTATTTATGAACAAAAAATACTTTAGAAAAGTCGTTAGTATAGCTGCGCTGGCATTTTTCATTTTGGTGATTGTCATAATTGCTACATGCAATGCCTTTGTTTACTATAACGCAAAAGGGAAAGATTTTTCAGAGATTGATAGCATTCCTAATAACATAAATGGAGTTGGATTATTGTTAGGTACGACGCCATATTCAAGAATTGGCCATGACGAAAACCTGTTCTTTAAGTATCGCATTGAAGCTGCAATAAGACTTTATAATGCTAACCTGAATTATTCATAGAAATAAAAAAAAGAGAACGTTTCCTTGCATATATGCAAGGAAAGTATTATCTTTGAAGTGTCTAATAATCAAAATAATACGACGTTCTCATGGGCAAAATTAATAAT
>Ga0256404_1006289_pt1 | contig 19849 bp, 17 predicted proteins | sample RumenRJG_01DNA_FD_185990 | JGI IMG/M metagenome (GOLD analysis project Ga0256404, IMG submission 185990) | Bovine rumen microbial communities from Lethbridge, Alberta, Canada - RJG_01 | ecosystem: Host-associated > Mammals > Digestive system > Stomach > Rumen | place: Canada: Alberta | collected...
TGGAAAAGGCGGCCGGGACGCAGGCCGATATGCTGGCGGTCACCGGAGATATCTTCGATGATGCGCGACAGAATGACGCGGCAATCGAGCTGATGGCCAGCTATGCAGACCGTTTCCCGGATGGCATATGGTTCTGCCTCGGCAATCATGAATACATGAGGGGCGTCGATCATATCCTCCAGCATCTGCGGGCTACGCCGGTGCATGTGCTTGTGAATGAGGCAGCCGAGGTGCCAGGGCGCGGTCTCTATATGCTGGGCGTCGGTTATCCCTTCGTGAAAGGGGCGGGCTTCTACGAGCGGAAGCAGAGCTATTTTGCCCAGGCGCTGGCTGCTGTGCCGGCAGGAGCGCCAACGGTGCTGCTGGCCCATCATCCCGAGTTCATCGACGATGCGGCGGCGGCCGGCGTGCCGCTGACGCTCACCGGACATACGCATGGCAGCCAGTTCGGCTTGTTCGGGCAGCCGCTGCTGCCGGTGTTCAAATACACGCGCGGCATGGTGCATATTGGCGACTCCTATGGCTATGTGCACTCCGGCAATGGCAGCTGGTTCCCGCTGCGCATCGGCTGCCCGCCAGAGCTCGCCGTATTCACATTGCGCGGGCGCTGAGCTCGCCAGAGGTTCGTGTCTGTGCACGGAGCAGGGGGCCATGCTCCCGGGAATGAAGAAAAAAGGTATGAATCATGGAAAAGGAATTGAAGCAGACGATACAGGACCTGCGTGACAAGCTGCAGCAGGGCCGGGCGGCGGAGGCGCTGTCGGAGATAGAGGAACTGCTCACTCAGCATAAGGATAGCAGCGAGGCTTGGCGGCTCTGCGAGCTGGCCGGGGCTGCCAGTGAGCAGCTGCTGAATGCGGAGGGCGTAGCGTCCTGGTATCTGCGGGCCGGATATAGTGACACGATATTGCGCAGCCAGCGGGAGCATCTGTCGAATTATCTGTTCGCGCTGCACTATCTGCCGGGGCTGGCTCCTGATGATCTGGCCCGCCAGCATCGCGGCTATGCGATGCTGTATCAGGACGAGGAGATGATGCCGGCACGTCCGCCGCGGGCGGAGGGGCCACTGCGCATCGGCTATCTGGCACCGGGGCTGCAGTCATCATCATCATCCTTTTTTTTCGATGTCATGCTCACCGGGCTGGACAGGGAGCGCTACCGTGTCTATGCCTATTCGCTGTCGGAGGCGGCCGATGACTATACCAGGCGCCTGCAAGCGGAGGAGGGGCTGACGTATCGCTGTCTCAGCAATATGTCCATAGCCGAGGCGGCATCGATCATCAGGAATGATGGCATCGACATCCTGGTCGATCTCGGAGGGCACAGTCAGGGCGGGGATACGCTGATGGTGGCCGCCAGGCGGCCAGCTCCCGTGAATGTCACTGGCATTGGCTATTTCTCGACGACGGGGCTGCCCTGCAGCCGTATGGATTACTTCCTGACGGATGGCGTCATGGATGCTGAGCATTATGCAGTGCCCGGTCTGCCGGAGAATGATGACATATATTTTTCGGAGCAACTGCTGCGGCTGCCACATGGCTTCTGCTTCACGCCGACACCGGCCATGCAAAGCCGCGAGCCGCGCCTGCGCACGGCCAGACCGGACGGAGGCCGGGCCGTGGTATTTGCGGCCATGGGCAATTTCCTCAAGATCAATGAGGCCGTGCTGCGGGTCTGGCACCGGATCATGATGGCCGTGCCGGGCAGTCGTCTCGTGCTGCAGGATACGATGTGTCTGGAGGTTCGGCGGCGTATGCTTGAGGCGCGCATGCGGCATTATGACTGGGGACAGCTGATCGATGCCGGCCGGGTCGAGCTACGTCTGGGCAGTGATGATTATCTCGCTGAGTACAGCGCGCTGGATATCGTGCTGGATACGTTCCCCTATACGGGCGGGGCTACGACGGCGACTGCTCTTTATATGGGCGCGCCGGTCGTGACGCTGGCTGGCGATCATCACAGTGCGCGCATAGGCGCGAGCCTGCTCACGGCTGCCCAGCATGAGGAATGGATCGCTCATGACGAGCAGGAGTACTGCGATATCGCGGTACAGCTGGCTGCTGACCGTGACCGGCTGGCTCAGCAGAAGCTGCAGCTTCGCAGCGAACTGATGACATCGCCGCTGCTCGACCGCAGTGCCTATGCCCGGGCCCTCGAGGAGGTATACGATACCATTGCCAATATAGCCCGCGTGCAGGCCAGACTGAAAAATCAGGCGGGGAACGTAACAGACGAGGGGGAACGCTCATGAAAAAGGATCTGCGTCATTTCCTGCACCCTTCACCGCTGCCCTCGCGCTGGCTGCTGATCGAAAGCAGTGAATACATACCGCATCTGCTGGCGAGGTGCCCGGCCGCCCGTATCACCTCGGTCGAGTCTGATGCCGATATCGCGGCGCTGCCGCGCTTTGCCGGCTTTGATGTCGACTGGGTGACGGCAGATTTCCGTACGGAGGACTTGCCGGTCGGGCGTGGTGCTTTTGACTTCGTGCTGACCGATGTAGTGCTGACGGAGAGCTGCAGGCCATACGAGACGCTGCTCGGCATAGCGACAGCACTGACGGATACGGGGACGCTGCTGGCGAGCTTCCGCAATCTGCGCTATAGCGGCGTGCTCGAGGCGCTGCGGCAGGGCGAGTTCCCGCTGGCGCCGACGACGATGAACCGCCATTACTATACGAAAGCACAGCTGGTGCGTCTGCTTTATCATACGATGTTCCACGAGATCATATTTGCGCCCGGCGAGCAGGATGGACCGGGGACGGGGCAGGCCGGCGATGAGCCGCTGTCGGCTTCGGAGCAGCAATGGCGGGAGCGGGGCTTCGATGACTTCGCACATGATCTGGCAACATCGGTCTGGCTCGTCGAAGCCCGGCGCTCCACCAGCGCCGTCGCGAATCTGAAGAGCCTCTACACGCCCGAAGTGCGCCGTCAGCTGGCCCGTCTGCTTCATCGCATCGAGTACGATGTCAGCAGAGGCGAGGCCGTGCAGCAGCTGGTCGCGCTCTGTCAGAGCGAGGGGATATTCCCCGAGTATCTGGACGATTTCATCACCGAGGCCTGCCATCATGCCGACCGCGTGCGGGGCATACTGTGCAGGTATGGTCAGGAGTAATATAATTACAGGAAATATAAATAAAACTGATGAAAATATATAGACAATTTAGACCGTTTGTGTTATTATAATTACGTAATTAATTCAAAACGGGACGGAATACAATTAATTTATATCATCTGTCCCCAAATTTTCATCAGATGAGCATAGCAAAGGAGGGTAGGGGCATTTTCCGGTATCATAACTCCACAATTGAGGTGAATTGCAAATGGTTACATTCCTTATTGCACTCTTCTGCCTTATCGGCGGCTTCTTTACGTATGGCAAGATTGTAGAAAAAGCCTTCGGGCCTACAGACAAGCCGACTCCGGCTGTAGTACACGATGATGGTGTTGACTACATACCGCTGCCGACCTGGAAAGTTTTCCTGATCCAGTTGCTGAATATCGCTGGCCTCGGCCCGATATTCGGTGCGCTGGGCGGCGCGATCTGGGGACCGAGCGTCTATCTCTGGATCGTTCTTGGTACTATTTTCGCCGGCGGCGTGCATGACTACCTGTCGGGTATGATTTCGCTGCGCGAGGATGGCAAGTCGATATCCGAGGTCGTCGGCAACCACATGGGGACGACGATGCTGTTCATCATGCGCGTGTTCTCCGTCGTGCTGCTCGTGCTGGTCGGTACTGTTTTCATGACCGGCCCGGCTGGTCTGCTGCACACGCTGACTGGTCAGCCGATGTTCTTCCTGACCATGTGCGTATTGACCTACTTCTTCCTGGCTACGTTGCTTCCGATTGATACGCTCATCGCGCGCTTCTATCCGATATTCGGCGTCTGCCTCATCGTCATGGCTCTCGGCATCATGGGAGCGATGCTGTTCGGCTATGGCGGCGGTGGTCACAACATGCCGGAGATGGTTCTCGCGAACCTGCATCCGAAGGGAGATGCCATGCCGATATGGCCGCTGATGTTCATCACGGTCGCCTGCGGTGCGGTATCGGGCTTCCACTCCACGCAGTCGCCGCTCATGGCCCGCTGCCTGAAGGATGAGCGCCTCGGCCGTCCGGTCTTCTACGGAGCTATGGTGTCTGAGGGCATCATCGCCCTGATCTGGGCTGCTGCCGGTATCACTTTCTTCTATGACACGAACGGACTGGCTGCTGCTATGGCTCAGAAGGGCGGCGCGGCTACGGTCGTCTATCAGATCTGCCAGGGATACCTCGGCGACAATATCGGCATGGTGCTGGCTATGCTCGGCGTCATCGCCTGCCCGATTACTTCTGGCGATACGGCATTCCGCTCAGCTCGTCTGACGCTGGCTGACTGGTTCGGCATCGACCAGACGAAAGCAGGAAAACGCCTCATAATCGCTGTACCGATGCTCGCTATCGGCGGTTTCCTCTCGCAGATGGACTTCAACATCATTTGGCGTTATTTCTCCTGGACGAACCAGACGCTCGCTATGATCGTGCTCTGGACGGGCGCTACCTACCTCTATCATAAGAAACCAGATTCGAAGGCTTACTTGATTCCGATGGTACCGGCGACATTCATGTCGGCCGTCACCTGCACCTACATCCTCATGGCGAAGGAAGGTCTCCAGCTCGGCACTGCGATATCGTATCCGATCGGTATCATATTCGCCGTGTTCTGTCTGGCCCTGTTCCTGAAGAAAACGGTGCTGAGTGGAAATAAGTAACAGATGAATATACTAGTGATTATCTGACAGCAACGAGGCTGCCGCAAAATTTGCGGCAGTCTTTTTTTCTGTGGCGCTTTGCGGTATAATAAAAACGAATTAGCTTCATATATGATATAGAAATTAGGGGGCTGGCGCATGCGATATCCGATGGAGCTCGACATAACCGGGCGTTGCTGCGTCATCGTCGGGGGCGGAGCTGTGGCTGAGCGCAAAGCGGGTCCGCTGCTGGCGGCCGGGGCTGATGTCACGGTGATAGCCCCGCAACTGACGGCCGGGCTTGCTGCCTGGCGGGACGAAGGCCGGCTCCGGCATGAGGCGGTGGTCTACAGACCCGGTATCCTGAAAGATATGGCAAGGAGACCGTTCCTCGTCTTTGCTGCGACTGATGACAGGGATGTGAATGCGGCGGTGTATGCCGAAGGACGGGCGACGGGTGCCTTGGTAAACGTGGCGACTGCCATGGGGGCGCCGCGTTCCGATTTCACGGTGCCGGCAACGCTGCGGCGTGGGCGGCTGTCGGTGTCCGTGGCGACCGAGGGACTGAGTCCGGCGCTCTCCCGCGCCTTGCGGCTCGAGCTGGAGCAGCAGCTGCCGGAGTCGCTGGGGGAATGGCTCGAGCGTGTGGCCAACCTGCGCAGTGAGCTGAAAGAGAAAATGAAGACACAACCAGAGCGACAGGCATTCTGGCGCCGGGTTCTCGATAAAGATATTATGGAACTGGTGCGCCAGGGTGATTTGGATCAGGCGGAGGTAATGATTAGGAATGCAGCTTCTGGTATTGGGATTGAACCATGAGACAGCGCCAGTAGAGGTGCGTGAGCGCTTTTCGATAGACAGAGACGCCATGCGCGAGGGACTGGCCAATATTGATGATTATGACGGGCTGGAGGAGGCAGTGGTACTCTCCACCTGCAACCGCAGCGAAGTGTATGCGGTGCTCGATGATGAGGGCGAGGGGCTGCCGACGCTGAAGCAGTTCCTGTTCGATCTTACGGGCAACGATGATGATATCGATGAATTCCTCTACAGCTACAGCGGTGTGGATTGTATCAGGCATCTTTTCCGCGTGGCGGCCAGCCTCGATTCGCTCATCCTGGGCGAGGGACAGATACTGTCGCAGGTGAAGGATGCCTATACGATCGCTCGTGAGGCAGGAGCTACGAGCACGGTGCTCAATACGCTCATGCACCGGGCTATCGCGACCGGCAAGCGCGTGCGCACGGAAACGCGCATCCAGTACAACTCGGTGTCCGTCAGCTATGCGGCCGTCGAGCTCGCCGAGCAGGAGCTCGGCGGGCTTCAGGGGCGTGGTGCTCTGATTTTCGGCGCCGGGCACATGGCCGAGCTGACGGCCCGCCATCTGGCATCACATGGGGTGAGCCATATCTATGTAGCCAACCGCCATGTCGAAAAAGCTCAGAAGATAGCAGATGAAGTGGGCGGCGAGGCCATACCATTCGTGGGGGCGTTGCGCCGGGCCGCTGATGTCGATATCGTCGTGACCTCGACCGGTGCGCCGCACTATATCGTTCATCCCTGGGAGACACGCAAGCTCATGAATCATCGTCATGGTCGGCCGGTATTCATTATCGATATCGCGGTGCCGCGCGATGTGGATCCCGAGGTCGGCGATATCAAGGGGATCACGCTCTACAATATCGACGCGCTGGAAGAGGTCGTCGATGAGCATAAGGCGGAGCGTCAGCGTGAGGCCAAGGGCGCAGAGGAAATCGTCGAGGAGGAAGTAGAGGAACTCAGGGAGAAATTCCAGTATCTGCCGTTCCAGCCGCTCATGGCGAGACTCTCAGACCGCTGCGAGCGCATACGCGAGCGCGAGGTACGCCGGGCAGCTTCGAAGCTGCCGGATCTGACGGAGGCAGAGTGGCGACAGGTGGAGCACATGTCGCATATGATCGTGCGCAAGATTCTGCGCACGCCGATGAAGAAGATGAACGAGGCGGCAGGTACGGCGAACGAAGCCTATTATGCAAATGCCATGCGGGCCCTGTTCAAGCTGGACCGCAAGGAGAAGAAAGGAGAGGGGCACGCGAGTGAAGCAGAAATTGATCATCGGTACGCGGAGCTCTGAGCTGGCCCTGTGGCAGGCCGACTATGTGGCCGAGCAGCTCAGGGAGCATTATGCGGAGGAATATCCGGATCTCGTCATAGAGAAGAAGCTCATAACAACGAAGGGGGACAAGGTCCTCGATGCACCGCTGGCGAAAATTGGCGGCAAGGGCCTGTTCACGAAAGAGCTCGAGCAGGCCATGCTGGACGGGCAGATTGATATGGCTGTCCACAGCCTCAAAGATATGCCGACAGCGCTGCCGGAGGGATTGACGCTGGCGGCCATCACGAAGCGGGGCGGCAGCGGTGATGCTTTCGTGAGCCATAAATATGCCCATTTCTATGAGCTGCCGCGCGGGGCGAAGGTCGGCACCTCGAGCTTGCGCCGTCAGGCCCAGCTGCTCCATGTGCGCCCCGATCTCCAGATAGAGAGCCTGCGTGGCAATGTCCTGACGCGGCTCAAGAAACTGGATAATGATGAGTTCGATGCCATCATACTGGCTGTGGCCGGTCTGAAGCGCCTGGGCTACAGCGGCCAGATCACCGAGGTTCTGCCGAAGCGCATCATGCTGCCGGCGGTCGGGCAGGGAGCGCTGGCCATCGAGACGCGTGCTGACGACCAGGAAATGATACAGGCTGTCGATTTCCTCAATGATGAGCAGACAGTAGCCTGTGCTCAGGCTGAGCGGTCGTTTCTGGCGCGCGTCGAGGGCGGCTGCCAGGTGCCGGTGGGCGTCTATGCTGAGCCGGAGGTACAGTTCGGCCAGGCGCTGAATATGAGCCGCCGGGGCAATATGTTTGCCCGTGCTGTCTATACCGGCCGCATAAAGGTGGAGGCCGTTATCGCATCGCTCGATGGCAAGCGCCTTTACCGTAGCAACGTGCAGGGACAGGCTAATCAGGCGCGCCAGCTCGGACGCCAGCTGGCCGATGAGCTGCTTGATCAGGGTGGTCTCGCGATTATGCATGAGCTGGGGCTCCTGCTCGACCGCCAGTAAAACAGATTCAGACATATATTTGATGCATATAGAAGGGAGTACAGCATGGCAGGAATGGTGTATTTGGTAGGAGCTGGTCCGGGCGATCATCGTCTGCTCACATTGAAGGGCAGGGATTGCCTCGCGCAGGCCGATGTGGTCGTATATGACCGCCTCGTCGACCCGCGCGAGCTGCAGTGGGCGCCGGCCGGAGCCGAATTCGTCTATGTCGGCAAGGCAGCCAGCAATCATACGATGCCGCAGCCGGAAATCAGCCAGTTGCTCGTGGATAAGGCCAAAGAGGGAAAGACGGTCGTGCGCCTCAAGGGCGGCGATCCCTACGTATTCGGCCGTGGTGGCGAGGAAGGTTTGCTGCTGCGCGAGAACGGCATCGATTTCGAGGTCGTACCGGGTATCACTTCGGCTGTTGCTGTGCCCTCGTATGCCGGCATACCGGTCACGCACCGGGCCGTAGCCACCTCGTTCGCGGTCATTACCGGCCATGAGGATCCGACGAAGGAAGCCTCCCAGCTGAAATGGGACAAGCTCGCGACGGGCGTCGATACGCTGATATTCCTCATGGGGCTGTCGAACCTGCCGTACATCACGCAGCAGCTCATCGCCAACGGGCGCCCGGCTGACACGCCGGCCGCAGTCATCCGCTGGGGCACGCGCACGAATCAGCGGGTACTCGTCACGACGGTCGGTACGGCGGCCGCCGATGTGGAGAAAGCCGGGCTGAAACCGCCGGCCATATTCATCGTCGGCGAGGTCGTGAAGTACCGCGACCAGCTCGACTGGTTCGACCGGCAGGCACAGCGGCCGCTGTTCGGTCATACGGTCCTCGTGACGCGCGCGCGGGCACAGGCATCGCGCCTGAGTCAGACGCTCGAGAATATGGGGGCCCGGGTCATCGAGCTCCCCGCCATCACCATTGCGCCGCCGAGCGATGATTATGAGGCACTCGATGCGGCCATCGACCGCATCGATGATTTCCACTGGCTCGTATTCACGAGCGTCAATGGCGTCGAGCAGTTCTTCGCCCGCATGGAGCAGCATGGCCTCGACACGCGCGCACTCGGCTACGCCCGCGTAGCCGCTATCGGCCGGGCTACGGCCGGGGCTCTGCAGCGCTATGGCATAAAGGCTGATCTGGTGCCGGATGAGTATCGGGCCGAGACATTGGCAGAGGCATTGCAGGGGCAGCTGCCACCACATGCAAAAGTATTGCTGGCCCGGGCGGAAAAAGCTCGCGAGGTACTGCCGGAGAAACTGCGGGCCTGCGGCGCCGAGGTGATGGTAGCGCCCGCCTATGCGACCCAGGCTGCCGAGCTCGATGAGGCTGCCCGTCAGGAGGTCGCTCAGCAGATAGAGGCTGGCGACATCGACATCGTGACATTCACGAGCTCGTCGACCGTCGAGAATCTCATCAAGCTCCTGGGGATAGAGCCGCTGCAGACAAAGGGCCTGCTCAAAGCCTGCATCGGCCCGATCACGGCCGACAAGCTCCGCAGCTTCGAGCTGGAGCCCGATATCACAGCTGCCGAGTATACAATCGATGGCCTGGTGAATGCCCTGAAAAGCTACCTGCAGCATCAGGCATGAAAACTGTTTCAGAAAGGCAGACTGGCGGCTGCAGCCAGTCTCATATAAATATCTGGAGGCATGACAATATGTACGATCAGAAACTTCGTCCGCGCCGTATGCGCATCAGCCCGAATGTCCGGGCCATGGTCCGCGAGACGACCATCAGTGTAAAGGATTTCGTCTATCCGCTGTTCGTCGTTCCCGGAACGAATGTCAAAGAAGAGATACCGAGCATGCCGGGCTGCTATCATCTGTCGGTCGATAATGCCGTCGAGCTCGCCAAAGAGATTGCCAGCCTCGGCATACCATCCGTCGAGGTGTTCGGCCTGCCGGAGTACAAGGATGATATCGGCTCGTCGGCCTGGGATATGACGAGCCCGGTGCAGCGGGCCATCACTGCCATAAAGAAGGCTGTCCCCGATCTTGTGATCGTCGGTGATGTCTGCCTGTGCCAGTACACGAGCCACGGCCACTGCGGCTGCCTCGATGGCCACTATGTCGATAACGATAAGACGCTCGGACTGCTGCAGAAGGTTGCCCTGTCGCAGGCTGAGTCCGGCGCTGATATCATCGCACCGTCGGACATGATGGACGGCCGCGTAGCTGCAATCCGCGAGGCTCTTGATGAAAAGGGCTTCATCAATACATCCATCATGAGCTATGCCGTGAAATACGCCTCGGGCTACTATGGGCCTTTCCGCGACGCTGCTGATTCGGCACCGCAGTTCGGTGACCGTCGGCAGTATCAGATGGATCCGGCCAATGCGCACGAGGCATTGAAAGAAGTAGATCTGGATATCGCCGAGGGAGCTGACATCATCATGGTGAAACCGGCGCTCGCCTACCTCGATATCGTGCGCCAGGTGCGTGACCATATCCATCATCCGGTCGCCACGTACAACGTCAGCGGCGAGTACGCCATGGTCAAAGCGGCAGCGCAGAACGGCTGGATCGATGAGAAGCGCATCGTCCTCGAGACGCTGACGAGCATGAAGCGGGCTGGTGCCGATATCATCATAACGTATCATGCCATCGATGCAGCCAAGTGGCTCAAGGGCTGAGAGAGGAGCAAACATGCTGAATCAAACGAAATCTGCCGCCGCCTTTGCGGAAGCGAAGAAGTACATGCCGGGCGGCGTCAACAGCCCGGTCCGGTCCTATGCCAATGTCAACTGCACGCCGCCGTTCATCGACCACGGCCTCGGCGACCGCATATTCGATATCGATGGCAACGAGTATATCGATTATGTGGGCTCCTGGGGACCGCTCGTCGTCGGGCATGCTCATCCGCAGGTCGTACAGGCGCTCAAAGAAGCTGTAGAGCGCGGCACAAGCTATGGAGCTCCGACCGTCATCGAGACCGAGCTCGCGAAAAAAGTGCACGAGATCTACCCGAACATCGAGGTCATCCGCATGGTGAACTCGGGCACCGAGGCTACCATGAGTGCGCTGCGTCTGGCGCGCGGCTACACGCATCGCGACAAGATTGTGAAGTTCATCGGCTGCTATCATGGACACAGCGACAGTCTGCTTGTATCCGCCGGCTCAGGTATGGCCACGTTCGGCGTGCCGAGCTCGCCCGGTGTTACGCGCGGCACAGCGGCTGATACGATCGCCGTGCCGTACAACGATCCTGAGGCCATAACGAAGGTCATGGACGAGCAGGGCGATGAAATCGCTGCCATCATCGTCGAGCCGGTGGCCGGCAACATGGGCTGCGTGCCGCCGCGTCCGGGATTCCTCCAGTTGCTGCGCGAGCTGACGGCTCAGCACGGTACGCTGCTGATATTCGATGAGGTCATGTGTGGCTTCCGCGTATCGCTCGGTGGAGCGCAGGGTGCCTATGATATCAAGCCGGACCTGACGTGCCTCGGCAAGATCATCGGCGGTGGCCTGCCCGTAGCTGCCTATGGCGGCCGCGAGGAAATCATGCGCCAGATATCGCCGGACGGACCGGTCTATCAGGCCGGGACGCTGTCGGGCAATCCGCTGGCCATGACGGCCGGACTCGAGACGCTGAAGCTCATATCGGCGGACGGAGATTCCTTCAACAAGAAGCTGGAGGCCAATACGACGCGGCTGCTGGAGGGCTGGAAGCAGCAGGCGCAGGAGGCCGGTGTCGCCATCCAGGCGCATCAGGCCGGCTCGATGTTTGGCATATTCTTCAGTGAGAAAGAGGTCTGGAACTACGATGACTCGGCAGCCGCCGATCAGCAGGCATTCGCGGTCTGGTTCCGTGCCATGCTCGAGCAGGGCATCTATCTGGCCCCGTCTCAGTTCGAGACACTGTTCATGAGCGGCGCTCATACCGATGCTGATATCGACCGCACGATAGCAGCTGCTGGATCTGCTTTCGCCGCCGTGGCTGAGTCGCGCAGAAAATAATAAGGCAAGAAATTCATTGCCGACATACCCCTGGATGGACAGCAAAAAAATAAGCTGCTTCCGTCCAGGGGATTGTCTTTTTACAGGCAATGCCCCACGACGGAGTCAGCTTATGATTCATTGTACGATGTGCTTGCCGCCCAAGTATTTCGGCTGCCAGTAGGAGCTCGTCAGCGTGTCGATGATGACGCCGCGGCTCGAGCTGGCATGGATGAACTGGTTGTTGCCCAGATAGATGCCGCAATGGCTGGCGCCGGGTGCATAGGTGGTGAAGAATACGAGGTCGCCGGGGACAAGCTCGCTGGTGCTGCGGGTGCGCAGCCCGAGTTTGTACTGCTCATCGGCTGTGCGCGGAATGCTGATGCCGTTTTCCGCGAAGACGTATTGCAGATAGCCGGAGCAGTCAAAGGCTTTCGGCGTGTCGCCGCCGAAGGAATAGGGGACGCCGATGTATGATTTGGCACTCCTGAGCAGTGAGTTTACCTTGTAGCGGGCCAAGATCTGGCGGCCGTTCGGGGCCAGCGGCGCGCTTGCCGGGCGGTGATAGGTGGCTGGTGACTTCTTTTGCGGCGGCTTCACATTGCTGCCCCAGGGACGCTGCTTGGCCGTCTTCAGGGCGCGCCAGGTGGCGTTGTTCACCTTGCCGGTTATGCGGATCTTGTTATCGCGCTGGAACTCAGCGACCGCGCGTTCGGTATCCGCTCCGAATACGCCATCCAGCGAGCCCACATGATAGCCGACGCTCTTGAGTTTCTGCTGCAGCAGCAGTACATCATGACCGTGGGAACCGTTCTGCAGCTGTGGCGAGGCGGCAGCCGGACTGATGAGCAGGGCCAGGGCGGCTCCGGTGCAGAGCGCCAGACGCTGCAGGCGCCGGGCTGGCAGATGATGGCTCACGAATCGCATAGACGGTCTTCCTTTCCTGTATATTCGGCTGATATCCGTACGGTTATTTTTCAAGGACGTGTTCGAGGCCCTGGCGCATGAGCTTCACGACATGCTCATCATCCAGAGAATATATGGCCTCTTTGCCATCGCGACGGTATTTCACGAGACGGGCGGCGCGCAGTACGCGCAGCTGGTGCGATATGGCTGACTGCCCCATGTGCAGGGATTCGGCGATATCGCAGACGCATAGCTCCTGCTCGGCAGCCAGCAATGAGAGTAGCTTTATGCGCGTCTTGTCGCCTAAGAGCTTGAATATCTCGGCCAGACGCAGGCTCGTCTCATCGTCCAGACGGTGCAGGGCTGCGTCCTGGAGCTTGTCCGGATGCGTCTTGTAGACATCGCAAATATCGTTTTCCTGTTTTATATCGCAGATTTCTTTTTCTGGCATATTGTATCTCCTGTTTTTAGCTTATAGTATATTATAACGCCGTTTTATATATTTTGCTACAGGCAAAATCTGCGTCAGGTGTGGAAACGGAAGGAGAATTTCCGGCCCGGGGTTATGTATTGGATGAGATTGATCTCGTCCTCGTCGATCATGGCGACGATATTCGTGCGGGGCTCGGCAGGCTGCGGTACCCGGATGATCTGTAGCTCGCCCTCGTAGCGGCCGTAGGCGCTGGAATCAATAGTGATGGCGCCGGTGGGACGCATGGTGCGGGGACGGTTGTCGGGAGCGATGTGCTTCCCGGCCTCGCGGAGGAGGCGGCGGCTCTCCTGAGCGCGCACGACATCGCGGGCCGCGTCGATGCGCGAGGTGAATGTGTGCTGCAGCAGGCTCCTGGCCGTCTCATCGTCGGTCAGAAGTCTGGCATTCAGGCATACTTCGCCGGGCTGTTCACTGACGCTGGCCAGCGCCTGGATCTCGTCGTTGCCCGGGAGTGAATCGCCGATGAATACCGAGTCGATGCCGAGAGCGACGAGATGGCGTGCCGCCAGTCCGACCGGCATGTCACGATGCTCCTCGAGCGTGGGCAGTCCCTCGCTGAGCGGGCCGCGATGATGATGCTGGCTGGGGACGAAGGCTCCGACACGGATGCCGAGGCGATGCAGGATGAGGTTGCGGCGGGCGATGAGCTCCTGGCTCAGGCCGGTACCGCGGCGTGGATAGAAATTATGCATGGCGTCCAGATGCTGCGGGTCGGCCTTGGCTTCCATGATGGCTGCCAGGCTGGACGGCGTCAGCGTAGAGGCATTGAGTTGGATTTTGAGGCCGTGCGTGTGGGTCAGGCGGGCGATATCAGCTGGTGAGAAGCCATTGTCGAGGCGCAGGGTCGTTATGCCCAGCAGACGGAAGGACAGAGGATTGAATTCTTTCATGTCCAGCAGCTGGAGCGTAGTCGGAGATACGTCAGATATTATTTCGAAATCCAGTTTGCGGGCAGCGGCCAGCAGCCGACGCAGGTCATGCTGCAGCTGCTCCGGGTCGGATTCAGGTATCTGCAGGGAGGTGAACAGGCGTTTCAGGCCAGCGGCACTGGCCTGTTCCATCAGTGCGATATTTTCTTCTATAGTTCCTTCGCCCGGCAGGCCCGGGTATATGGAGATGCCGTTTTCCATCGTGAAGTCCTTTCCGCGAGATTCAGTTTAGTCGGGGTCCTGGAAGCCGATGATCCAGGTGGCGATGAAGCCGCCGGCATAGGCAGCAGCCAGTCCGGCCAGATAGATGGGAATCTGGTCGGTGGACGCAGCCAGAGGCAGGCCGCTGATGCCGAGCGTGGCTGCTCCGACGGCAAAGGCGGCTTGGACAGCGCCACCGCAGGCACCGCCGATGCAGGCACCGATGAAAGGCCTGCCGAGCGGCAGCGTGACGCCGTAGATGAGCGGCTCGCCTACACCGAGGATGCCTACGGGCAGGGCCGAGGCTATCGTTTTCCTGAGGCGGGCGTTGCGCGTGCGCAGGTAGACGGCGAGGCTGGCTCCGACCTGGCCGCCGCCCGCCATGGCCAGCACGGGCAGCAGTATCGTGACGCCGTAGCGGTTCAGCAGCTCGGCATGGATCGGCGTGAGTGTCTGGTGTACGCCGAGCATGACCATGGGCAGGAATGTGCCGCCAAGTATGGCTCCGGCCAGGGCTCCGCCGGAGCCGATGGCCGTCGTGGCGGCGTAGCCGATGAAGTCCGATATGAGACCGCCGAGCGGCTGCAGCACGAGTATGGCAATGACTGCGGACACTGCGAACGTGATGAGCGGCGTGACGAACAGGCTGAACATATCCGGCACGATGCGGCGCAGACGCTTTTCCAGCCAGGCTGCGAGAGCGGCGATGAGCAGTACGGAGATGACGCCGCCACGGCCCGGAGTCAGCGGATAGCCGTTGATCGTGATGCCGGCCAGGGCAGGATGGCTGATGAAGGCTCCGAGGGCACCGCCGATGATGGGCGTGCCGCCGAATTCACGGCTCGCATTGTAGCCGACGAACAGGTTCATGCCCCAGAAGACACAGCTGCCGGCGACACTGGCCAGCTGCAGGACCGGCGAGCCGTTCAGCAACGGATCCAGCTTCATCGCGACATTGACACAGCCGCTGATGAGGCCGCAGGCGATGAAAGCGGGGATGAGCGGGATGAAGATGCTGGCGATGCGCCGGAACAGCAATTTCAGCGGCGTGGCGTTTTTGGCGCGGATGGCCGCGTGGAGCTGCTCTGCCTGACCGAAAGCGGGCGCCGCCGGCTTCTGGTCGCTGGCTTCGTCATCGGACGTAGCCGGACCAGCGGCTGATGCTGCGGCGCTGTCAGTGCGCGGTTCGTCGTCATCACCGCTGGTGGCCGGCGCAGCTGTCGGCGATGCCAGCCGCTGCGTGAGTGCGGTGAGTGCCTCAGTCGCTTTGGCGACACGGCCCGGGCCGAGGATGATCTGCAGCTCGTCTTCCTGTATATTGATGCCCATGACGCCGGGGAGCTGCTGCAGGCACTGCTGGGCCTCGGTCGTAGGGAGCTCGCGCAGCGTGAGGCGCAGGCGCGTCATGCAGTGCGTGATATTCGTGATGTTGCCGGCTGGTCCGGTCAGCAGGTATATGTTCCATACGAGGGTAGTCATATCATCATTCATGGCGGGACCTCCGCAGGGCCTCGGCCAGACGGCCGTGGGCGAGGCTGAGTTTCAGATGCCCCTCTGTGGCGGTGCAGCCGGTCAGCTGCATGAGGATGGCCAGCTTGGCCTGGCCGCCGGCTTTCCGCAGTACAGCGGCAGCCTCGTTGTCCGTGCAGCCTGTGACTTCGCTGACGATATGGCGGGCACGGGTCGTCAGCTTGGCATTGGAGGCCTTGACATCGACCATGAGATTGCCGTAGGTCTTGCCGAGCTTTATCATGGTGGCGGTTGACAGCATGTTGAGTACGAGCTTCTGAGCCGTGCCGGCCTTCAGACGCGTCGAGCCGGTCAGGATCTCGGGACCGGTGACCGGCAGCAGGGCGAGATCGGCATGGTCAGCGATGACGGCATGCTCGGAGCAGGCCAGCGCGATGGCAGCGGCTCCGACATCGCGGGCGTAGTCGAGTGCTCCTATGACATAGGGCGTGCGGCCCGAGGCCGCGATGCCGACGACGACGTCCTGCGCGCGCAGCCCTGCCTGCTCGAGGTCCTGACGGCCACGGGCAGGGTCATCCTCCGCACCCTCCTGAGCTCGGAATATGGCGGGCGTGCCGCCGGCGATGAATCCCTGGACGAGCTCGGGCGGCGTGCTGAATGTCGGCGGGCACTCGACGGCATCGAGTATGCCGAGCCGTCCCGAAGTGCCGGCCCCGATGTAGCAGAGGCGTCCGCCCTGGTCCAGCCGGGTCGTGATGAGGTCGACGGCCAGCGCGATATCGGGCAGTATTTTTGCGACGGCCTGCGGTACCGTCTGGTCGGCTTCGTTCATGAGCCGTACGATGTCGATCGTCGCGAGTTCGTCTATATGCGTGGTCTCAGGATTGCGCTGCTCTGTGGTCAGCTGGGATAAATCTATATCTGGCATGTTTGCTCCTTTGCAGCCGTGAAATTTACGAAATAGCTATATAATAGTATAGCATAAAGTGAGACTTAGGGCTGTAAGGAAATATAATGTTGTCAAGCCTAAGCACTCAGTACCGCGGCAGACAAGGTTCCTTCATTCCGCTATTGTGGTTTGGCTAAAATAAAATTTTTCCCAATTAATAGGTCCCTTGAAAGTACTTAAACGCGCTACGCTTGAACGAAAGTACTTTCCGCGGGATTGTTTGATAGGGAAAAATTTGATTTCTTGACGCCAAAGCACGACGCTCCATTCCGGAACCATGCCTGCCGCTGCTTTATCATCAGATAAAAAGGTTGGAAGCCGCACGAAAAAAGCCTGTCAGCACAAGCAGGGAAGCTGTGCTGACAGGCATGGGCAGATGACCGGATCTGAGGGACAGGCAGTCATCAGTAGATGCGGTCGATATCGTAGCCCTCTTTGTTCAGAGCGGCGATGATGCGCTGGACGTGATCCTCGTTGTGCGTCTCGCAGGTGACCTCGAGCACGACTTTCTTGAACGAGTCGGTTACTTTGGCCTGGTTGTGGTCGAGTTTTATGACGTTGGCATTCTGCTCGGCCAGGATGCGGGCGATGTTCAGCAGCTGGCCCGGCTTGTCCGGGAGCTGGACAGCAAAGCAGAATACGCGGCTGCGTGCGATGAGTGCCTTGTCGATGAGGGCCGATATCATGGAGATATCGATATTGCCACCCGAGATGATGGCAGCGATTTTCTTGCCTTTGAGCTCCGCGGGCAGCTTCGTGAGGGCAGCCAGCGAGAGGACGCCGGCACCCTCGGCGATGAGTTTGTGCTTCTCGACGAGTGACAGCAGGGCGCCCATGATCTCCATCTCGCTGACGGTGATGATGTCATCGAGATATTTGCGGCAGAACGCATACGTCAGCGTGCCGGCGGTCTTGACGGCGCAGCCGTCCGCTACGGTATCGGAGCTGGCGAGCGTGACGATCTTGTTCTGATCGAATGCAGCCTTCATGCAGGCGGCATTGGCCGGCTCGACTCCGATGACCTTGATGTCCGGATTCGCGAGTTTCGTTGCTACAGCTACGCCGGAGGCGAAGCCGCCGCCACCGATCGGCACGAGTATGGCGTCGATGTCGCGGCAGTCGTTCACGATTTCGAGTGCCGTCGTACCCTGGCCGAGCAGGACATCGCGATCGTTGAAGGGGTGGACGTAGACATAGCCCTTTTCCTTTTGGAGTTTCAGGCTATGAGCATAGGCATCATCGAAGCCATCGCCATAGAGCACGACTTCGGCGCCGAGTGCGCGTGTGCCCTCGACTTTCAGGATCGGCGTCGTCGCCGGCATGCAGATGACAGCCTTGATGCCGAGCTTCTGAGCCGCATAGGCCACACCCTGGGCATGATTGCCGGCGGAGGCGGTTATGACGCCCTTGGCACGCTGCTCCGGTGTCAGCTGGCTGAGCTTGTTGTAGGCACCGCGGAGCTTGAATGCACCGGTGTGCTGGAGATTTTCCGGCTTGAGCAGGACATTGCAACCCGAGATTTCTGAGAAATAGTCGCTGTGTATGAGCGGCGTGCGCTTCACGATGCCTTCGAGGTGCTGGGCTGCACTGTAGACATCGGCCATGGTGGTGTTAGCTACGATTTCCTCGACGGAGGGAGTGGCGGACTCTTGTTTGTTTGTAGACATTTATTCGGCCTCCTGCTTTTATTGCATGCGTATCATTAATTCTCTAAAGTTTACCATTGAACGCCGTGGCATGTCAATGTTAAAAGGGCCCTGCCAGCGGGGCTTTCGGGAGTGTGTACGTTGCTGCCAAAGGAAAAATTTGTAAAATTTATGCGATTGAATATTTATAATAGAGGATTTTTGCAGGGGAGAGGCGAAATATAATAGTGAAACGAGGAGGGATACATATGGAGGACTTCCGCATTCTGGTATCAGTCGATGGTTCGGAGTGCTCCGACCGAGTGGTGGCCATGGCTGCCGAACTGGCCCGTGCTGCGGAGGCCGAGCTGGATGTATTATATGTGTCTTACTTCGCCAGCGAGACTGACGCTACGGAGGATTCATGGCTGCCGGATATTGTGGCAGCGCCGGTGAGCGAGCAGCAGGAGGCGGCACTGGCGCGGGCACGGGCTTTGATTCCGGCGCGTCAGCCAGTGGCTTTTCATCAGCGGACCGGTCGTCCAGCTGAGGAGATCCTGCGCTGTGCCGAGGAGTATGGCTCGCGGCTCATCGTTATGGGACGTCATGACCAGCACGGCCTGCTGAACGGCTTCCTGAATGGCAGCGTGAGCCAGGAGGTGCTGAATGAATCACCCGTGTCAGTGCTCGTCGTAAAATGAGTTGTCTGCAGCCGTGATGGTTGTGACATATATTCAATATAGCAAGTTTCAATAATATACTATCCTATCAGGGAGGTAATACTATGGAAATGAAGAATATTCTCGTACCGGTTGACGGATCTGAGGGCTCGGATCGTGCGATAACTGAGGCGATAGCATTGGCGGAGGCCTGCGAGGCTAAACTGAACTTCCTCTATGTGGCGAACATCAACCAGCTGGCTATCAATGCCTGCCTGTCCGATGCCATACTCGAGGCAGTGACGAAGGCCGGCCAGGTCATCCTGGACCGGGCCATGGAGATGGTGCCGAGCGGCATCGAGAAGGAAGCGTTCTCGGAGACGGGTTCGCCGGCGGTCGTCATACTCGACTTTGCTGAGAATAACGACACCGACCTCATCGTGATGGGGAGCCGCGGCCTCGGCGTCGTGAAGGGCGTACTGCTGGGCTCGGTCAGCCAGTACATCATCGAGCAGTCGAAGTGCCCGGTGCTCGTCGTGAAATGAGATTGAGAAACTGCTGAGCAGCAGATAGACGGCTGAACACGCCGGCCTGAGAGCAGAAAAGGCTGCTGCCTGAGATGATATATGAGTCATCACAGGCAGCAGCCTTTGTCGTAGCAGGGTGGATCAATGGATCAGTCTTCGTAGAGCAGCACGATATGTCCGGTGGCCCGCGTCTGGTTCATATCGATGACGCGCTGGTTGCGGGAGCCGCGGAAGTGCAGCGTGAGGTCACGCTCGGTCTCTCGATAGTCGCCGTCGACGAGTACGTCGATCTGAGCGAGCAGGGCGTCGATATCAGCGTCGTGCCGGGCGGTGAGTTCC